>Ga0164294_10005257_pt1 | contig 11129 bp, 10 predicted proteins | sample GEODES005metaG_FD_111479 | JGI IMG/M metagenome (GOLD analysis project Ga0164294, IMG submission 111479) | Oligotrophic lake water microbial communities from Sparkling Lake, Wisconsin, USA - GEODES005 metaG | ecosystem: Environmental > Aquatic > Freshwater > Lake | place: USA: Sparkling Lake...
GATCACCAGCGGGCTGGCTGCGATCACGATTCAGGGCAACAAGACCGCGATCGTCAACCATGGCGAAATCACCGCCCTTGATGATCTGGCGATCCAGCTCAGCAATCTCGTCAGCACCGATGGTCCGCTCCCCGCAGGAAGGGTGAGTGTGTTCAATGGCGGCATCATCAACGGTGGCATTGCGGCAAGCGGAAGCGCGCTCGAACTCGTTAACCGCGGACAGATTCTCCTTCCGGGGAGCTTGTCCATCAGCTCGGTGATCATTGCCGGCGGCGCGCTTGCCGATGCCGTGAGCAACAGCGGCACGATCCGGGGCAGCATCAACCTGAGCGAGGGAAACAATACCCTGGTCAACCGGGGCACCATCATGGGCGATGTCGTGATGGGCCTGGACGCCGATACGGTCGACAATCGGCTGGGCCTGATCGATGGTGCGTCCTACCTGCTCGGAGGGGACGACAGCTACCGTCCCGGTGCGGAAAACGACATTGCCTATGGCGGCGAAGGCAAGGACATGATCGATTTCTCGCGGGCGGGCCCGGTGCGCTTCGCGCTCGATGGGTCAGTCGACAGCACCGGCCCGGCCGATGGCGATTCGCTGATCGGGTTCGAAAACCTGCGGGGCTCGTTGGGCGGGGATGACCTGCTGGTCGGCAACGTGAACGACAACGTGATCGAAGGCATGGGAGGCAACGATGACTTGCGCGGCAGCTTCGGTGCCGACACGCTGTCCGGCGGTACGGGCAACGATCAATTGGCAGGCGGAACCGGCGCCGACCAGCTCAATGGCGGGGCCGGAAACGACAAGCTGTTCGGCGATGACGGGGCGGACCAGCTCCTCGGCGGCGAAGGCAATGATGGACTGACCGGCGGCAAAGGCGCTGACACGCTGAATGGCGGGGCGGGCTTCGATATCTTGACCGGCGGGACAGGTGCCGACGTGTTCCAGTTCGGGCCCGATCTGATTGACGACGGATCGACCGTTCTCAGCCGGGACAAGATCAAGGATTTCTCCGCTGCCACGGGAGATATGATCGATTTCTCGGCCATCGATGCGATCAGCGGTACCCCGGCCGATGACCCCTTCACCTTCATCGGCGCCACGAAGTTCACCAATGTGGCGGGCCAGCTGCGCTATGCCTTTGGTTCGTTTGGTGCCACGCTCGTGGGCGACGTGGACGGTGATGGAACTGCCGATTTCACGATCGAGGTGAGCGCGTTCAAGATCACCCAGGCAGACCATCTGGTGCTCGGATCCGCCTGGTGGGAACCCGGCATCGTTAGCCTGCGCTGCGGGCGCTCGGGCGCATGCACGGCGGCCCCGGCCTGGTATCGCCCCGCGGGCGGCAGCAGCCGCGCCAGCTTGCCCTTCCCGGCGCTCCGGGGCATAGGCTGCCGCGAGTCCCCAGCCTCCTTGCGAAAGGCCCCTGCATGAAAGTCCGCGTCCACGTCAGCCTCAAGAACGGGGTGCTCGATCCGCAGGGCCGCGCCATTCACCATGCGCTCGAAGGGCTGGGCTTTGCAGGCGTCAACGATGTGCGCGCAGGGCGGCTGATCGAACTCGATGTGGCCGATGATGTCTCGGACGAGAGCCTCGAGGAAATGTGCCGCAAGCTCCTCGCCAACCAGGTGATCGAGAACTTCCGCATCGAGAAAGTGGCCTGACCATGGGTTTCACAGCAGCCGTCATCACCTTCCCCGGCTCCAACTGCGACCGTGACATGGCCGTGGCGATCGAGCGGATCACCGGCGGCACCGTCCACCGCGTGTGGCACGGCGATGCCGAGCTGCCGTCCGGCCTCGATTTCATCGCGCTGCCCGGCGGCTTCTCCTATGGCGACTACTTGCGCTCGGGCGCGATGGCGGCGCGTTCGCCGGTCATGCAGGCGGTGGTCGCCGCAGCGAACCGGGGCGTCACCGTGCTTGGCGTGTGCAACGGCTTCCAGGTCCTCACCGAAGCCGGGCTCCTCCCCGGCGCGCTGATGCGCAATGCCGGCATCCGCTTCGTCTGCCGCGATGTACCGCTGGTGGTCGAAAACAACCAGTCGTTGTTCACTGCGCGCTACAGCGCGGGCCAGCGCATCACGATCCCCGTCGCGCACCACGATGGCAACTACTTCGCCGACCCCGAAACGCTCGACCGCCTCGAAGGCGAAGGCCGCATCGCCTTCCGCTATGCGGAGCCCGTCAACGGCTCGCAGCGCGATATCGCGGGCGTTCTGAATGCGGCGGGCAATGTGCTCGGCATGATGCCGCACCCCGAACGCATGATCGAGCCCGCGCAGGGCGGCAGCGACGGGCGAGCCTTGTTCGAAAGCGTGCTGGCAGGCCTCAACGTCGCGGCCTGAGGCGATCAGGCCGCTGTCAGCCCCTGCTGGCGGCGCAGGTCGATCGTATCGAACAGCGCGCTGGCATCTTCCGCGGTCATCGGGCGGCCGAAGTAGTAGCCCTGAATCTTCTTGCAGCCGAGCCGCCGGATCACTTCCAGTTCGTGCGCGGTCTCGACACCTTCGGCCGTCGTCGACATCTCGAGGCTGTCGGCCATCGCCACCACCGCGCGCACGATGGCAAGGCTCTCGGGGTTGTCCTTCGCCGCGCCCTGCACGAAGCTGCGGTCCACCTTGATCGTCGAGAAGCGCAGTTTCCTGAGGTACCCCAGCGAGGAGTAGCCCGTCCCGAAGTCGTCGAGCGCCACGCCGCAGCCCAGCGACATGATCCGCTCCAGCGTCTGTTGCGCCGCGGTTCCGTCGCGCACGAAGATGCTTTCGGTCACCTCGATCTCGAGCCGGTGCGGCGGCAGTTCGCTCGCAGCGAGCGCGGAGACCACCACTTCGGCAAAGCTCGGATCGAGCAGCTGCTCGCCCGAAACGTTGACCGCCACCTTGATCGGCGACGGCCAGTTCATCGCCTCGAAGCAGGCTGTGCGCAGCACCCATTCGCCGATGGGCACGATCAGGCGGGTATCTTCGGCGAGCGGGATGAACTTGGCCGGGCTCACGGGGCCGTGATCGGCCGAGTTCCAGCGCAGCAGCGCCTCGAAGCTCACCGGCGCCTCGGTGATCGCGTCGACCACCGGCTGATAGGCCAGCTTGAATTCGCCGCGCTCCAGCGCGTGGCGCAGCGAGAATTCGAGCTTGCGCCGCTCCTCGGCATGGGCATGCAGCGCCGGCTCGTAGTCGAAGTGCATCCCGCCGCCTTCGTCCTTGGCGCGGTAGAGCGCGAGGTCGGCATTGCGCATCAGCGTTTCGACCGTCGCCCCGTCGCGCGGCCCGATCGCCGAACCGACGCTGGCGCCGACATAGAGCGTGTGGTGATCGATTTCGTAAGGCTGCGACAGCGCGGTGATCACGGCTTCGGCGACTTGCCGGATCCGCGTCCCGTCGCCCGCATCGCGCACCACGATGGCGAATTCGTCACCGCCGAGGCGTCCGCACAGCTCGTTCTCGCTCATCAGCGACTTGAGACGGTCCGAAACCCGCGCCAGCAGCTGGTCGCCGACGAGGTGGCCCAGCGTATCGTTGACCGCCTTGAACCGGTCGAGGTCGATCATCATGAAGCCGCAGCGCATCCGCCACTTGTCCGCCTCGCGCATCGCCTCGCCCAGTGTCTCGGTGAGCATGAGGCGGTTTGGCAGGCCGGTCAGCGTGTCATAGCGCGCGAGATAGGCGATCTTGTCGGCGCTCTCGCGCTGCTCGGTCACGTCCGAACCGACGCCGCGGAAGCCGATGAAGTTGGCGTTGTCGTCGAACCGCGGCGAAGCGGACAGCTCCCACCAGCGGTTGCTGCCATGCAGGGTCACATGAACCAGGAGGTTGGAGAAGCTCTCGCGCCGCTTCAGCCGTTCGGCGAGATCGTGCAGCGAGGAATGGAAATGCCCGCTTTCCCAGGCCGAACCGGCAATCAGCTGGATCAACGGCTTGCCGTCGATGTCTTCCGGATCCTCGCCCAGCGCAAAGGCAAAGCGCGGGGACGCCGCCCGCACGCGCCGCGAGGAATCGGTCTGCCACAGCCAGTCGGCCTCGCCTTCCTCGAACTCGCGCAGCAGCAGCGAGACGACCTCGCTCTTTTCCGCCATGCCCGCTTCGGCCACCTTGCCGGCGAGGAACATGCGCGCGGCTTCCAGACTGCCGACGGCGAGGAAGATCACGAACGTGACGGCCGCCGCCGCTGCGGTCATCTTGCCGAAGCAGAAGAAGACAAGGATGCTCGCCGCGCCGAGGATCGCGTTGAACAGGACCGCGCCGAGCGGCACGGCGGCAAAGGCGAGCGCGGTGCCGGCCATCAGCATCGCCATGATCGTCCAGACCAGCAGGCGCTGCTCGGGCGAGGCAAAGGGCGACATGACCAGGATCGGGATCACCCAGACGAGCCCGGCGGCCACGGTGCAAACCGTATGGCGGTGGATTTCCTGCCGCGACATCCGGCGCCGGTCGGCATCTTCCAGGGTGTGATCGAAACGCGCGCCCCAGATCAGCACGCCGGCCAGCAGCGCGGCCCAGGCAAACAGGAAGGCCGGGTGGATCGCGCCCCACAGCGCCTGCGCCACGAGTGCTGCGGCCAGCCCATGCGCGGTAAGGCGCGGGCGCGTCATCCGGGCAAGGCCCGAATACTGCAGGCCGCGCAGCCGACCCCAATCGCCCTCAGCCGAATCGCTCAGCCCCAGGACCGCCATCGCGGGTAGTTCCCGCGGCAAGGCGGGCATGCTTTGATCAGTCGGTTTGGTCACCCCGGGGTAATTAGTGGAGAAACCTTGCGCAATGGTAAGCGCTTGGAAATTTGCGGCGATAACCGACCAATCCGGCCCTTATGTAAATTACTGAAAATACGCCAGTTAACCAAATCATCACAACCTCGAGCGCCAACTTTGTTCGAGGTCCGCGCGTGCAGGGAGGCGTCAGCCCCCTGCCGCTCCGCCGCGCCGCGTGCTAGCGCTGCAAGGACGATCAACGCGAGAGTATAACCCTGACCATGACTGTCCCCCCCCTGATCCTCGACGGCGGTACCGGCCGCGAACTGGCCCGCAGCGGCGCGCCCTTCCGCCAGCCCGAATGGTCCGCGCTCGCGCTGATCGAAGGGCCGCAGTTCGTCAGCGCGGTCCACCGTTCCTATGTCGATGCGGGCGCGGACGTGATCACCACGAACTCCTACGCGCTTGTCCCTTTCCACATCGGCGAGGACCGTTTTGTCGCTGAAGGCGCCGCGCTCGCCGCGCTGGCGGGCCGCCTCGCGCGCGAAGTGGCGGACGCCGCGCCGCGCAAGGTCCATGTGGCCGGCTCGCTGCCCCCCGTCTGCGGCTCCTACCGGCCCGATCTCGTCGATCTCGAACGCGCGCGCCCGGTGCTGGCAGTCCTCGTCGCCGCGCTCGCTCCCAATGTCGACCACTGGCTGGCCGAGACGCTGTCCTCGCTCACCGAAGCCCGCCTCGCTGCCGAGATGACCGCCGCCACGGCCAAGCCGCTGTGGCTCTCCTTCACGCTGGAGGACGAAAAGCCCGGCAGCGAACCCGCGTTGCGCTCGGGCGAAAGCGTGGCCGAAGCCGCGCGCCTTGCCCGCGAACTCGGCGCAGCGGCGCTGCTGTTCAATTGCAGCCAGCCCGAAGTGATGGAAGCCGCCATTCGCGCGGCGCAGGCCGAACTGGGGCCAGGCAGCCTGATCCGCCTCGGCGTCTATGCCAATGCCTTCCCGCCGATGGCCGCCGATGCCGAAGCCAACACCGCGCTCTGCCCGATCCGCGAGGACCTGACGCCGGAAGGCTATGGCCGCTTTGCCCATGCCTGGTACGCGGCCGGCGCCTCGATCCTCGGCGGCTGCTGCGGTATCGGCCCGGAGCATATCGCCGCGCTGCGCGAAAGCGCCCTCCATGCCTGACACCGGCAGCCGCGCCCAGCCTGCCACCACCAAACCGCCGGGCTGGCCCGACGAGGTGGCACTGGGCGCGCTGCCGCCGGGCGACAAGCTCATCGTCCACGCCCGCCACCTCGGCACGCGGATCGACACGCGCGGCCTGGCGGGGGATATCGTGCTGCGCGATCTCGCCGCCGCCGCCGGCCTCACGTTCGCTTTCCGCTACGGCGTCGCGGTCACCTTCTGCACCTCGGCTGAGCGCATCCCGGCGCTCGACATGGCGCTCCTCGCCCATGTGCAGGAAGGCGCCGCGCAGCAGGAGATCGAAACCGCGACCGTGCTGTTCACCGACGGCGGCAAGGAACGCGTCGACGATGACGGCGTGATCCACCTCGCCGATGACGAAGAGCCGCGCCTGCTCCTTGTCGCCACGGTCCTCGCGCACTCGGTCATGCTCTCGCGCGACGAAATGCTTGTCTCCGAAGTGTTCGATTCGAGCGTGCCGCTCGTCGCGGACCTCCAGATCAACGGCAAGGCGCGCCTCTCGATCCCTGCCGTCATGCGCATGGTCGGCGGCGTGCTCGCCGCGCGCCACCGCGTGATGGGCACCGCGCAAGCCGGCGAACGGCCCGATCTGCTCTGGGACCACCCCGACCTCGACCGGCTCTACACCCGGCTCGAGGCCGAATACGAACTCGGCGAGCGCGCCGAAGTGCTCGAACGCAAGTTCGGCGCACTGGGCGATTTCACCGAAGTGCTGCTCGATATCGCGCAGGACAAGCGCGCCGTCCGCCTCGAAGTCGCGATCATCGCGCTGATTGCGGTCGAGCTGCTGCTCTCGATCAGCAAGCTGGTCTGGGGCTGAGCGCTCAGTCCGCGCTGGTATCGCGCACCAGATAGGTCACTGTTTTCCCGCGCCCGGCCAGCACCGCGCGGCCCACTTCGGCAAAGCCCAGCGCCTTGTGAAAGGCCTCGGACGCGGGATTGGGCGGATCGGAATTGACTTCGCAGGCCACCACCGTGTGCCCGGCCGCAGCCGCCGCGTCGAACAGCCCGGCATAGAACCGCCGCCCCCAGCCCTTCTGGCGCTGCGAGGGCGCCACGATCACCCGGTCGATATAGACGAAGCGTGGATAGCGGGCGCGGAACCACAGGAAGTTGGGGCTGTCGTACTCCGCATGCTGATCCACCGCGAGGACGAAGGCCTCTGCCCCGCCCGCCTCGCAAGTGTCCAGATGGAACGCCTGATCGATCAGCGCCTGCATCCCCGGCAGATCGAGCGAGGAGGTTTCCAGCACATGCGCCTGGTTGAGCGCCAGCATGGCGGAGGCGTCGACCGGCATCACTCCACCGTCACGCTCTTGGCCAGATTGCGCGGCTGGTCCACGTCGGTCCCCTTGGCCACGGCCACGTGATAGGCGAGCAGCTGCACCGGCACGGCATAGACCAGCGGCGCGATCAGCGGATGCACTTTGGGCATCTCGATCGTGGCAAGGCAGCCCTCGCCCGCTTCGGCAATCCCCGCTGCATCCGAAATCAGCACGACTTTGCCGCCGCGCGCGCGCACTTCCTGCATGTTGCTTACGGTCTTTTCGAACAGCGGCCCGGAAGGCGCCAGCACGATCACCGGCACGGCCTCGTCGATCAAGGCGATGGGGCCATGCTTCATCTCGCCGCTGGCATAGCCCTCGGCGTGGATATAGCTGATTTCCTTCAGCTTCAGCGCACCTTCCAGCGCCAGCGGATAGTCCGGCCCGCGCCCGAGGTAGAGCACATCGCGCGCCGGAGCGATGAGGTGCGCCATGGCGGCGATTTCCGCGTCATGCGCCAGCGCGGCGTTGAGTGCGGCGGGGGTTTCGGCGAGATGGCCGACAATCTCGGCCTCCTCTTCGCGCGTCAGCCGCCCGCGCTTGACCGCCAGATGGGCGGCAAGCGCCGCCAGCACGGCCAGCTGGCAGGTGAACGCCTTGGTCGAGGCGACGCCGATTTCCGGCCCGGCGTGGGTCGGCAGCAGCAAGTCCGCTTCGCGCGCCATCGAGCTCGTCGGCACGTTGACAACGACAGCGATGGTCTGCCCCGCCGCCTTGCAGTGGCGCAGCGCCGCCAGCGTATCCGCCGTCTCTCCGCTCTGCGAGATGAACAGGGCAAGGCCGCCCGGTTCGAGCACTGGATCGCGGTAGCGGAACTCGCTCGCCACATCGATGTCGACGGGGAGCCGCGCGAACTGCTCGAACCAGTACTTCGCCACCATGCCCGCATAGAAACTCGTCCCGCAGGCGACGATGGTCACGCGGCTGATGCTGGTGAGGTCGAAATCGATCTGCGGCAGCGCCACGGTCTGGTCGATGCGGCGCAAGTAGCTGCGCAAGGTCTGCGCCACCACGGTCGGCTGCTCGAAGATTTCCTTCTGCATGAAGTGGCGAAACTCGCCCTTCTCGATCGCCGCCGCCGTCGCGCCCGAGGCGACGATGGGGCGCGTGACGGGCTGGTTGTTCACGTCGAAGATGTCCGCGCCCTCGCGGGTGATTACCACCCAGTCGCCCTCTTCGAGATAGGTGATCCGCTGGGTCAGCGGCGCCAGCGCCAGCGCGTCGGAGCCGAGATAGGTCTCCCCCTCGCCATAGCCCACCACCAGCGGCGAGCCGAGGCGCGCGCCGATCAGCATGTCGTCGTGCTGGCGGAAAGCAATCGCCAGCGCGAAGGCCCCGCGCAAGGTCGGCAGCACGGCCTTGACCGCATCCTGAGGGGAGAGCCCCGCCTCGACCTGCTCCGAAACGAGGTGCGCCACCACTTCGGTATCGGTCTCGCTCTCGAACACGCGGCCCCTGCTGATCAGCGCATCGCGCAGCGGCTTGAAGTTCTCGATGATCCCGTTGTGCACCAGCGCCACTTCCTCGGTCGCATGGGGATGCGCGTTGGCGGTGTTGGGCGCACCGTGCGTCGCCCAGCGGGTGTGGGCAATGCCGATCAGGCCCGAGGCCGGGTGTCGCACCAGTTCGAGCACAAGGTTATTGAGCTTCCCCTCGGCCCGCCGCCGGATGAGCTGGCCATCCTCCACCAGACAGATCCCCGCGCTGTCATAGCCGCGGTATTCCATCCGCCGCAGGCCATCGACCAGCCGGTCCGCCACCTGTTCCTTGCCGACAATTCCGATGATTCCGCACATGGGAGAGGTGCTTTCGTTCAGAGGGTATAGGGGACGCGGATGCCCGGCAATTCCGCCGGGAAGTCCTTGACGTTGCGGGTGACGAGAATGCCGCCGTTGATCTGCGCGGTGGCGAGGATGTATGCGTCCATCAGCTTCATGCGGCTGCGATAGCGGATATCGGCAGCGGCCATGGCGATGCGCGCGTCGATCTCTACCGTCTCGAAATGGCTGAGCGCCTCGCGCACCAGATCGCGCCGTTCGAGCGCCTCGCCGGCCAGCACTTCGGTCCATACGATCCGGCTGATCCGCTGGCGGCGATAGCGCGAAAGCTCCGCCGTCGCCTGTGGCAGACGTTTCAGCCAATCGATGACGATGTTGGTGTCGAAGAACGGGTCTGACACTAGATATCTTCGTAAGGCCGGCGGTCTTCGCGGATGGCTCGCTGATATTCGACCCCGTCCGCAATGTCGTCGCGGTCTGCCCACAGGCCGGCATAGCGCTCGATCCAGTCGTTGCTGCGATCACCCTGCACGAGGAACAGCCGCACCGCCTCCCGCACAAGCGAGGCACGCGATTTGCCCTGCTCGGCCGCGCGGGCATCGAGCTTGGCGATATCTTCATCGGGCAGATCGGCCAGGATGCGCGTCATAGTGATATCGCGATATCATATCATGATATCATGTCAAGCGATTCGGCGGGGGCTTGCCTCCCTGCTCTCCGGCGATAGTCTGCAGACGTAAACAAGTCCGCACCGGCGATGCGGGAAAAAGGGGATCGTACCATGGCCACGCCTGCCACCTTCAAGGTCTATCACCTGCCCGGCGCCTGGGGTCTGCCCACGGTCAGCCCGTTCTGCCTCAAGCTCGATGCCTGGCTGCGCATGACCGGGATCGCGCACGAAAGCCTCACCGCCGCCACGCCCTTCGCCGGCCCCAAGGGCAAGGCGCCGTGGATCGAACTCGATGGGCAGAAACTAGGCGATTCCACCTTCATCATCGCGCACCTGATGGCGCTCTACGGCGCCGATCCGGACGCGCACCTCACGCCGGCGCAGCGCGGCACGGCCGTCGCGATCCAGCGGCTGATCGACGAAAACCTCTACTGGACCATGGTCCATGATCGCTGGATGAACGATGGCAACTGGAAGCAATTCCGCGATGTCGTGCTCGGCGGCCTCGCGGTGCCGCTGCGCCGCGTGCTCGGCCCCATCGCCCGGCGCGGCGTGAAGAAGCAGCTGGAAGGCCACGGCATGGGTATCCACAGCGCCGAAGAAATCGCCGCCATCGGCCGCCGCGACGTGAACGCGCTCTCGGCAATCCTCGGCGAACAGGACTGGTTCTTCGGCAACGAGCCCACATCGACCGACGCGGTGGTCTATGCCCAGCTCGTCAACATCTGGCGCGCGCCATTCGAAAGCGAGGTCCGCCGCGCCATCGGCCAGACGCCCAACCTCGTCGCCTTCATCGACCGGTTTGCGGCGCGGTACTACTAGGTGGCGTGGATAGGTTCAGTGGTGATTGGAACGACCGGGATTGGTGAGGAGCAGACAACGGCCCGAAGGATTTATAATGAGCGAATGCCGGAAACTCGGCGCTTATTGATCTTTCAATGCTGAACCAACAGGGTTGGTTGGAGCATTTTGCTCACGTAACACTGTTCTGGACACGGATAGGAATCCTGTGCCCTTTGCAAAGCTTGTCGTCTCGATCTCCACCCTAAATTTGGCGTGCTTGTGAACAAATCCTGCAACCCACGGCGCGGCCATTGGGTAGAACACCAAAGTCTCGGCTGATCGAACGATCGTCCGATTCAGCCCCAAGATTTCCTGACGTGATGGGCTCGATATTGAAAAGCTGAAATGTTCCAAGGTTGGTTCTAATTTTTTGCCGGACAACTCCACCCTTGGACAAATCCTTATGGCAAGTCGGGGCGTGAGGGGAACGACCCGATTGACAAGGCGCGGGTCGCGGCTTGGTTCCACTGCGACAGGGAAATCGCTGGAAAAAATGGGGTGTCTAAGTGCTGATTGAGCAGGATGTCCCAGTGAAAATTGCAGTAGGCGGCTACTTGACCGATAAGGTTTTGGATGCTGATCGCCTGTGGGTAACGGGCGTCTATCTCAAAAAAGAGGGAGCCC
>Ga0164294_10005258_pt1 | contig 11127 bp, 6 predicted proteins | sample GEODES005metaG_FD_111479 | JGI IMG/M metagenome (GOLD analysis project Ga0164294, IMG submission 111479) | Oligotrophic lake water microbial communities from Sparkling Lake, Wisconsin, USA - GEODES005 metaG | ecosystem: Environmental > Aquatic > Freshwater > Lake | place: USA: Sparkling Lake...
AACGCTGAGCGCAGATATTTTTACTTTTATTTTTTTCTCTTTGACCAGATGCGAGGAATATACCAAAGATAATCTGGATTCATGGGGCAGATTTAAATCGGAAAATAGTCTGGCATTCAAAGGAAATTATTTACATATTCCTTATGTGGATCTGGTTAGAGCAAAATTATTTGACACTATAAAGGAAAAATGGATCTCTTTTGAGAATCCTCTTCCAATATTTAACAGACAAATTACTTATGATATTGATGTTGTCTGGGCTTATTTATACCGATCTTTTTTTAGACATGTTTATGGTATTCTGAGAGATTTAATAAGAAGCGATTTTATGGCTATCAGAGATAGATGGATCGTTTTAAGTCATTTAAAAATGGATCCATTTTTCACTTTTAGCCGCCTGTTAAATATTCATTCTGCTATTGGAGATAAGCCTATCTTTTTTTTCCTAATGGGGAATAAATCGAGAATTGATCGTGCTGTTGGTTTAAAATCTAAAGCTTTCAAGCAATTAATTCGTGATTTGTCAAGTAAATACATCATTGGTTTGCATCCTTCGATGAGAAGTGGAAGAAATCTTGATATTTTACAGGAGGAATATAACTTATTGAGGGAGTATGCGGGGCAGCAAATGCTACATTCCAGACAACATTATCTTCTTTTGAATCTCCCCGAAACTTATCGGAATCTTTTGAAAATAGGGATAAAAAATGATTATTCAATGGGTTATGCCAGTAAAAGCGGATTTCGGGCGGGAACTTGTTTCCCATTTCATTGGTATGATATTGAAAAGGATATCTGTACAGATTTGACTATTCATCCTTTTCAGGCTATGGATGTAACTTTCTGGGTTTATGGGCAAAATACCCCGGAAAATGTTTTAACTGAGCTAAGAAATTTGGAAAATCAGGTTAAATCAGTGGGTGGAACTTTTACCTTAATCGCCCACAATAGTTCGTTTTCTGGGCCAGGAACCTGGGAGAAATGGGAACTTATTTATTTCGCATTTTTAAAAAATGAAAATCTATGATTACTATTATTCACAAAACTCCTTCCATTGCTGGAAATTATCTGGCCGATTTACGAGATAGCTCCGTTCAGCAAAATAAAGTTTTATTTCGTCGTAACCTTCAAAGATTAGGGGTGTTTATGGCACATGAAATAAGCAAATATCTATCTTTTGAAGTTAAAAATATTCAGACGCCACTAGGAATTGCAGCTTGTAACAAGCTAAATACACCCATTGTGTTAGGTACCATCCTCAGAGCTGGCTTGCCTATGCACCAGGGATTTTTGGATGTTTTTGATGATGCTGAAAATGCTTTTCTTACCGCTTTTAGAAAACATCATCAAAGTGGTAAATTTGACATAGAAATGGAGTATATTTCCTGTCCCGATCTTACAGATAAATGCCTGATTTTAATAGATCCTATGCTTGCAACCGGAGCATCTATTATAAAGGCAGTTGATCATCTTTCAGCTTATGGAATTCCATCGACTATCCATATCGTTTCCGCTATTGCTTCAAAAGAAGGGCTGGATTTGGTTCATAATAAGTTGCCCTATGCCCATATTTGGGTTGGCGATGTAGATGAAGAATTAACGGCAAAATCATATATTGTTCCTGGATTAGGTGATGCCGGTGATTTAAGTTATGGCGAAAAATGTCAAGATTAATGGTTGACTATTATCGTATTTTTATGAAGTATCTGTTTTTCTTTAAAGAAACATTGAAAGTTTCCCTGGGATTTGAACTAAATGCTACGGTAGGATTTAGATGCGTTGCCGATAAATAATCGAAGTTAAATATTGGTAGATTCTCTAATGAAAAGAGTTGAATTCAATACCAATTGGGGTAAAGAGGTAATATTCTGAATTTTTCCTTTATTTTTTATTTGATGAAATAAAAGCTGTGCTGCTTCCTTACCTATGGAAAATGCAGGTTGAGTTAAGGTTGACAAGGCAGGATTTAACAAAGCAGCTGTGGGTAAATTTGAAAAGCTAATAATTTTGAGTTGTTTTGGTATATTAATTTCAATTTCATTGCAGATATGATAAGTTTGAACGGCTAATTTTTCGACTGATGAAAAGACACCTAATAATTCTGGCAGAGGCTTTAAAAAATCTCTAATTATTTGGAAGCTCAAGGTTTCATCTGTTCCTGCTTCGAGAACATGAATATTATTTCGTTGGACATGATGTTGTCTTAAAGCAGCTAAGAAACCATCTTTACGATGATTAATGGCTGACATTTGGTTTGAAAGAGACAGGAAGGCAAAATTTTTACAATTCCTTTTTATCAAATGTTCTGAAGCCTGAAACCCTGCCTGATAATCATCTGTAATAACTCTTGGCGCATCAATATCAAAAATAGCTCTGTCAAAAAATACGAAAGGAATACCCTTTTGTATCAATTCATGATAATGGGCATTACTATTTGTAGATCCTGAGGACGAAATTAAAATGCCGTCAACCCTTCCATTTAAAAGGTGCTTTATAATTTGCTCCTCTTTCTCTGGTATTTCATGCGTGATATAAATCAAAACGTGGTATTTAAGTTCCTCTGCAATAGATTCAATACCATTTATCACCAAGGAGAAAAAATTATGAGCAATTTCGGGAATGACTACGGCGATTGTTTTGCTAGAATTTCGTCTTAAACTACTGGCGAAAGGGTTGGGTTGATAGTTTAATTGTTTCGCAAGTGCCAGCACTTTTTCCTTTGTTTCCGCCTTTATTTCATAGCTATCATGCAAGGCTTTTGATACCGTTGAAACGGAGAGATTTAGTTCCTTTGCGAGCTTTTTGATATTTACATTTTCCATGGTATATTTATCGCGGAGGTTAAGTTGTTTTTATTGAAGACAGGAAATTTAGGATAATTTATTACAGACAGTTCCTCTGTAAAAGTAGATAAAGGAAAATTAATTATTGGCCTAATTTGAATGAATTGTATTTTGATTTAAAAAAATGTTCCTTATTACTAAAAATGAAGGAAATCCATTACCTTAGGTTCCATCTGTTAAATTATTTCGACGCAAAAAATTAAAAAAAATGAGTGTTTTTAAAATGATGGCCATCCTGGGTTTTGTTTTTTCTTACCAATGCGCCTATGCTCAGAGATATAAAGAAGTCTTATATGATAAAATTGATACCCTTTCGGATATCCCCTATCATCGTTCCACCGGTCTTTCAGGGGAAATGGAGAATCATTTACTGGATCTTTATTTGCCTCCTCAACAAGATACTTTTTTAAAAAGACCTGTAATGGTCTTTATTCATGGAGGCGGATTTAGGAATAATACCAAAGTGGGGTCATTTAACGGACTTATTTGTACTGGTTTAGCTCAAAGAGGGTATGTCTCCGCTTCTATCGATTATAGACTTGGTATTGATTCCTCAAACAGTGATGTTGCCTATTTTGAGGCATTTATCCGAGCTGTTCAAGATGCCAAGGCTGCTGTAATTTACTTAAAGAAAAATGCGGTTGCTTTTAGAATAGACACTTCCCAGATTTTTATTATGGGCAGTTCAGCTGGGGCAATGACCGCTTTAGGGGTTGGTTATTTAGATCAATTCGAGGTTCCTGCTGCCATCACTGCTAAATGGGGAACCTTAGATTTTGTAAATTCAGATGTTTCTTCGAATGTTCATGGTGTAGTGAATTGTTGGGGAGCATTGACAGATCTTTCTATCATAAAAAAGGGAGATATTCCCGTTTTTTTAATCCATGGGGAAATGGATAAGACAGTCCCTTTTGATTCCTCTTATTCCTGGCATGGATTTAAATATGGCAGCCTTCCCATTTTTCAAAAGGCACTTCAATTAGGTATTCCAACAGGTTATTTACCCTTTCCAAATACTGGACACACCTTAGATGGAAAAAAGGAAAAGCAAATAGTTGCCCTAAATGAAATAGTACATTGGCTTTTTACTCAACTAAAACAAAATAAATCGACAGGTAAGGCAGGGATCAAAAGATTTGAACAAGAAATTTTGGTGTTTGATAGTCTGAATGCTGCTATTACTCATTCGGAAAATGCGGTTTTAGTAACGGGAAGCAGTTTTGTCAGACTTTGGAAAAATGTAGCAACCGATTTAGCTCCATTCCCCGTCATACATAGAGGATTTGGCGGGAGTAATATCCCTGAAATGGCTTATTATATAGAGAGAATTGCCTCTACCCATTCTTTAAAAGGAATTGTTATGTATAGTGGCAGTAACGATTTAACGGTTTCAAATAATGATAAATCACCGATCCAGATTCTGGAAACTTACAAGCAGATTGTTCATACTATTCGGAAAAAATTTCCCGAAATTCCTATTATATGGATTGAAATATCGCCTTCGCCCAGAAGGTGGAAAGTATGGGATAAAATAGAAGAAACAAATCAGTTGATTCGTGAATATGCTGCAACTCAGCCTTCCTTATTCACCGTCTCTGTGAAAAATGCTTTTCTTGATAGCACGGGTCAACCCATTGGGAAATATTTTGGCAAAGATACCTTGCATTATAATGAGGAAGGTTATGTAGTTTGGGGAAATTACCTCAGACCACAAATTCATCAGATATTGAAAGATAAATAGTATTACTTTAAATAAAAAAAGCCCGGTGTATTTAAACTTACTGGGCTTTCTTATTTTATAAAAATCCTTTTTATCTGATGGTTATATTCACCGGACTTAAAGTTCTTTTTAATGAAACTAAATTATTTGCCGTAATGGCCTCGACCTGTAAGCTAAATGATTTTCCTTTTTCATTTGGCACGGTATAAGGTACTGTGATTACATGTACGCGTTCTGTTGCTGAAAAATTAGCAACAAAAGGGACGCTTCTTACAAAATTATAGGTACCTGAAGTACCAATTCTTTGGTAAAACTTAAACTCCTTAATGTCGGTATTTAAAGCATGAGCCTTAATGGTCAGGTTTACCGTGCTATTGGCGTCAGCACTTGTTACAGGTGATGTCAGGGCAGAAACTTGTGCCACATCACCTACGATTTCAAATAAATCGTTTGTTGGATTATATTCTTTATGGCAAGCTGAAAGAAATACAACCAGAAGTAAAAGCATATTATTTATAACTCTCATCGTTCAATACTTTTAATAATTAATTAAAAATCCACATTTTAGCATCAAGGTCGCGGAAATTTTGTGTTGCAACCGCTGAATTTCGAGATGTTTCGGAGGTAGGATAGGCCGCTCTCTGAATCCATTTGCCTTTCAAATCAGGATTATGATTAGCAGGAAGGGTCAGACCAGAAATAACGGTATTACTATAATCATAACGACGTAAATCGGTCCATGCTTCAGGATTAAGAAAAAGTGCCTTATATTTTTCAGCAATGATATGCGAAATACTTAAATTTTCAGCACCAACACCAATTTTAGGATGGGTCGTAAAAGTGGTAATATTAGCTGCTGACACGCCAATTTTAGTCATATTTGCTCTGATTCCGTCCAAATAGGCATTATAAGCATCGGGATTACCTTTTCCCCCATTTTGCAATAATCTTACTTCAGCTTCAATAAACTTAGCTTCTGCTAAAGTAACCATTTGTAAAGGAGCCAGAAGGCTGAAATTCCAACCGAAGAAATTTGTTCTGTCATTATATACCGTAGTTGCACCTGAGCCAGTACCTGGATTTGTCCCTTTAAATAAAGGATCAGCAGCTACATTTTTAAAAGCAAGTAAAGAAACTCTTGGGTCAACTATTTCCTGAATGGTTCCATTCATCAAGTTCATAAACTGACCACCAAAAGTAGTAGTTAAGTTTCCTGTATTATTTGCTAATGCCACTGAGTGCCATGGACTAAAATTACGATCGGTGTAAACGAGCTGAAAATCTTCGTTATTTGCTTTAATACCTTTACTTAAGGCGTCTAATATCGCTGGATAAGCAGCTGCGGCACCTGTTTTCTTTGCAGTATGAAGTAAAAATCTTGCTTTTAGCGTATAAGCCGTTTTCAACCAATTGCTGATATTTCCTCTAAAAATGATATCATCAGTTGATGGTTTAAATAAGGACTCTGTTGCTCCTAATTCAGTAATTGCTTCATTTAAAAGACGTTGAATGTCTTTATAAACTTCTTCTTGCGAGTCATATTTTGGTGAAAAATCAGTCAATTGATTATCCGAACTTTTATAAGGAATATTTTCCCAGATGGTAGAGGCTAAACCAAGATTATAAGCTATGACTACTTTAGCAAGTCCGCTGTAATGAGGCGAGTTGGTGCTATTTGCTTTTTTAATCATAGCGTTTGCATTGGGTATAATATTTAAATATAAATTAACCCAAACACCATCAAAAGTACTTCTCAAATGCGAATCGGTACCTGATGCAACAAGACTACCTATTTGTTGAATATAGGAACTAGTCACGGAAGCCGCACTCTGCGTTGAGTTTGCAGAGAAAAACAAAATAGTAGGAGTCAAAGTATTTAAACTGGCATCATTTGTTTTGTTAGGGTCAATATTGGTATCGCCCCCTATATAGCTTTCGCAATTAGTCATCGTAAGAATGAGCGACAGCCAGATTATTTTTTGCAAAAAATTATTTTTCATTATCATCTCTTTCAGTTTTCAAAATGGGTTAATTAAAATCCAATGTTTAGGTTAAAATTTATATTTCGTGTGTTGGGTGTATTCCTTCCCGTAAATCCTACGAGGTTTGAACCTGAACCAAAGGCAAGTGCTTCAGGGTCATATCCTCTGAAAGGAGTCGATAAAAAGACATTATTTGCAGAAACACCCAATCGAGCCGATTTAATCGCTTTACCAAACAATGATTTTGGCAAAGTATAAGAAAGATTAATATTTCTAATCCTAAACCAGGATGCATCCTGAATATTAAATGAATGATGACCATTTATTCCAAAGGCACGATACGTATTTTCATCTGTGATGGTTGGAATGGTATTTGGTTTTCCGTCAGCTGTAACACCTTTCCAGATAGTCATAACATTTCTGTCTTCTGTGAACAAGGTTGTACCATTTCTTAAGGCATTCATTTCCATCAGATCGACCATATCACCACCTTGTCTTACCTCTAATAAGATATTTAGAGATAATCCTTTATAAGAAAAAGTATTGGTTAAACCTCCGAACCAGTCAGGTAAAGCATTACCCAATTTGATATATTTACTTTGGTCCAGGGTAGGTAATCCATTTGTTCCTATTAAGACCTCTCCTTTTTCATTTTTCTTCCATTCATAACCATATAAGTCACCCATAGATCCACCCTCTACGATTCTTAAAGCAGATCTTCCCTGGTCATAAAAGGTAATTTCTTTAAGATTTTCAGGCATAGATGCTACTTTATTGCGAATTCTTGTCCAGTTGACATCAATATCCCAGCGGAATTTACCTTTCAAAGGGCTAACGCCAAGTAAAACCTCTACCCCTTTGTTGACGATTAATCCAGCATTAGTCGTATATCTGGAATAACCCGTTACATTACTAATGGGCACATCGATAATTTGATTTTCACTGTTTCTTACGAAATAATTTGCCTCCAGAGAGATTAAATTATTAAGGAAATTTGCTTCAATGCCCACTTCTGATTCGGTGGTTAACTCTGGTAATAAATTGAAATTACCTATATCAAGATCTCTTCTAAATCCGCCAATAGTTCCAAAAGGAAAGCCAGGTACGGGTGCAAAATAAGATCCAATCTGATAAGGAGATGCATCTTTACCAACCTGAGCAACGGAACCTCTGAGTTTAACGAAACTGAAGAAAGCGTTGTCCTTTAATAGCGTATTACTTAAAATGTATGAAAGGCTGGCAGATGGATAAAAGAAAGACCTGTTATCAGCAGGCAAGGTAGAAGACCAGTCATTTCTTCCCGTTAGGTTAAGATAAAGGTAATCTTTATAGTCAATTCTGGCGTCTGCAAATACCCCTACAATTCTTCGTAAAGAATTTGATTTACGAATAAACGAATTGGAAGTATTTAAAATATTGTAAAAACCTGGTGCAATAAAGCCTTCTCCGCGTGCACCTAAATTTTCACCCTGAATATCAGTAATGGTATTGCCAACCGTAACATTGAAGCCTAAATTTTCATTTATTTTATGGTTGGCAGTAATAATAAAATTGGAATTTAATTCCATGGAATTAATGGTCTCTTCCGTAATAAATCCACGTACCTGGGTACCTAAATCTAAATCTGGAGGTACAATACGGGAACGTCTGTCGTTGTAATAATCGGCAGTTGCCTGATAACGTGCAGAAAGCCATGAATTGAACTTGTAGTTCAAATTGATATCTCCATAAACTCTGTTAACATTGGTGTTTAGGGGACTGGATTCCGCCATATATCTTGGGTTATCAATGGTTCCCGCTGTGATATTTTTTTGTGTTCCATCAGGCTTGAGGTAATCATTTACATCAAAAGAAGGAGACCAATAGGAGAGAGAGCTGTAAATTGATTTATCACCAGACGCTGGATTAACGCCCTTTGAGTTGGCGTAATTTATCTGTCCCCCAACGCTTAATTTGTCAGACATTTGATGAGATGCAGATAATTTTGCTGTAACCCTTTGAAAACTGGTATTATAGGTAATACCATCATTGTTGAAATAAGAGGCGGAGGTTAAAAAGTTTGTTTTATCCGATCCACCAGAAAAGCTAAGGGAATGACTTGCTGTAGTACCTTGTCTGAAAAAATCTCTGAAGTGCTGGTAAAATGGATCTCCCGGAAGGGATGGGGGACCAAACTGCTGGAAAACGGGGATAGAACCTGTTCTGGCTAATCCGTTGATACCATGAGAATAAACTTCTTGAAGAAGTGGAACTTTATCAACATTTTGCACACCATAGCTTGTAGCATAGTTGATGGCAGTTTTTCCTGCTTTTCCTTTTTTCGTGGTAATAATAACGGCTCCATTGGAGGCTCTTTGACCATATAGGGCAGTCGCAGCGGCACCCTTTAATATGTTGATACTTTCAATATCATCATTATTAATATCGGCAGCGCGGTTCGTGTTCATGAATTGCTCATTGTTGTTTACCGCGTTGGTTCCTACGGACGGAAGTACGTTTCCGGCATTGGTAGCATTACTGATAATGATACCATCCACTACAAAAAGGGGTTGATTATCATTACTTCCACTGATAGAATTAATACCTCTAATATTGATATTTGCTCCGGCACCTGGAGAGCCACCCGCGCTATTAATGGTAACGCCGGCTACTTTTCCCTGAAGGGCGTTCACCACGTTTGGCTGGCTTGATTGCATAAGTGCCTCTGCAGTAACCTTTTGAGATCCATAACCAAGTACTTTTTTCTCTTTGGCAATACCAAAGGAGGTAACGACCACCTCGTCGAGGGTGCTTCCTTCATTCAAACTGACATTAATGATTTGCTGACCATTTACGGCTATTTCTAATTTTTCAAATCCAACGTAGCTGAATTCTAGCGTTCCGTTTGCCGGAACATTGGTCAAGGTATATTTACCGTCTAAGTCGGTGGTTGTTCCTGTGGTAGATCCTTTGATAGTGACATTTACCCCAATTAAGGGCTCATCATCCATACTTGATACTACCTTCCCTGAAACATTGATGTTTTGCCCGTATAACTGTGTTATTAAGGCAAAAGATAAAATGAATGGTAAAATAAACTTCATACTGAAATAATGTTTGATTAGTTAAATTTTGTGGAACAAAATAGGTTGAAATGTCTGTTTAAACAAATAAATTATAAGCCTAAAAGTAATACTTTGAATTATATTTCCACAAAGCTCAATAGATATTCAAATCGTTTTTGAAATTTTCTATCACTTTTATGGCAAAATCAACTTCTTTTTTGTGGGCTCTAAATACCAAAATAGCCATTCTAATCCATATAACCCCTTGAATTGTTGTCGAGGAAACAAAAATCTGCCCATCTTCGTGAATAAAGGATAAAAGCCTTGTGTTTGCTTCATTGGCGTCTCCTTGAGCTGGTACATAACGGAACAACATGATGCTAAGTGCTGGAAATGGGCCAACTTCAAATCCAGCTTTTTGGATTTCATGGTAAAAATAATGGCTAAGTTCAATTTTTTCAGCTAACGCTTTGCGAAATGGAGAAATGCCTAATATAGATAATGAAAACCAAATGCGCATTCCTCTGAAATGTCGCGTCAATTCAGGGGAATAATCTGCAGGAGATCGTTCTCCCTGTCCGTCGATGGAATCTTGTAAATAAGCCGCTGTATAAAAGTTAGATTTGAATAAATGTGCCGCCTCCCGGACTAAAATCACCCCAGATCCATAAGGCATAAAAAGGCTTTTATGGGGGTCAATAACCACCGAATCTGCTCTTTCTATGCCTTTAAATTTTTCTCTTAATTCATCCACTAATAGAAAGAATCCACCATAAGCGGCATCGACATGAAACCAAATCTGATCATTTGCCGCTATATCAGCTAATCTTTCTAATGGATCAATAGCTCCCGTATTGGTTGTTCCTGCAGAACCTATGAGAAGAAAGGGAATCAAGCCAAGTTCAATATCTTTTTTGATGGTCGTTTCCAATGCATCAGGTTGCATGCTGAATTTTTCATCCATTGGAATATATCGGATAACAGACTCTCCCATTCCTGCTAATCGAAGGGCCTTTTGAACACAATGGTGCGTTTCATCCGTTAGATAAATAACCGCTTTCTCGAAATCTCTTGCTTTAAGTTCTTTATGATCTCTGGCTGTAATAATAGCCGAAAGATTTGCAATAGAGCCGCCGGAAAGTAAACTGCCATGACTGCCTTCATTGTAACCAATGAGTTTACACATCCAGGCGATAACCTGATTTTCCATTCTCACCGCTCCAGGATTAGCGAAGTTTATGCCGCTATACCTATTAGTTAAAGCACCTAAAAAATCTCCCCAGGCTGCCGTTTCAATACCTCCTCCAGGCACATAACCAAAGTGTTTGCCACTGGCAGGATTAATACCATTTTCCGTCACAGATTGATGGAAAACATCAAAAATATGGTCTATCGGATAAGGATTTTCCTGAAATGGCATAGAGGCTAATGCTTTTCCGGCATCTTCGTCGCCCAGATAAGCTTTTCCTGTAGATAAATTCCCTAAAAATGCCAGATAATAATCCGTTACTTTTTTAATGAGTTGAAATCTCTCCTCG
>Ga0164294_10005259_pt1 | contig 11127 bp, 7 predicted proteins | sample GEODES005metaG_FD_111479 | JGI IMG/M metagenome (GOLD analysis project Ga0164294, IMG submission 111479) | Oligotrophic lake water microbial communities from Sparkling Lake, Wisconsin, USA - GEODES005 metaG | ecosystem: Environmental > Aquatic > Freshwater > Lake | place: USA: Sparkling Lake...
AGCCAACCTATTATTTTTTCTAAAAGCACGAATTCGCATCCTTTAGAAATATTTTTGGTAACATTAATTTCTGGTACGCTATTAGGAATATTGGGAATGATTATTGCCATTCCATTTTATACAGCTTTAAAAGTAGTACTGAAAGAGTTTTACCCTAAAAGTACTTTTATTCAAATAGTAACAAAAGGTTTGTAATGCAGCTATCACTTCTTTCCGCCGAAATTCAAGAATATATTCATCATTCTTTACAATCCAATATTTCAAAATTAGCGTTATCCAAAAACCCTTTTCCTGAAGTAGATTGGAAAGAAATTATCAATCAAATTGTTTCTAAAAATAAATCGCAACATAAACTTCCAACTTGGTTTAACACGGATAACATTTACTATCCGCCAAGTCTTTCCATAGAGCAAACCTCTTCTGAGGTAACTGCTAAATACAAATCTGAATTAATTTCTGGTAACTCATTAATAGACTTAACCGGTGGTTTCGGCGTGGATGATTATTATTTTTCGAAAAAATTTGAGCGTGTTATTCATTGTGAAAGAAACGCTGCGCTTTCAGAAATGGTGCAACATAATTATGGTGTATTGAACGTAACTAACATTACTTGTTTGGCACAAAACAGCACCGATGTTTTAATGCAATCGGACCGTACTTTTGATTGGATTTATATTGATCCAAGCAGACGAAGTGATGTAAAAGGAAAAGTGTTTTTACTTAAAGATTGTTTGCCAAATGTTCCTGAAAATTTAAAATTATATTTTTCTAAAAGCAATTCCATTATAATAAAAACTGCGCCAATATTAGATATTACTGCGGGTTGTATAGAATTAGAGAACATAAAAGCCATTCATATCGTAGCCATTGAAAACGAAGTTAAAGAAATATTATGGCTTTTAGAGAAAGGATATGATGATGAAATTGAACTATTTGCCGTAAACATTCAAAAGGAAAAAACAGATTGTAATGCTTTTATTTTAGGAAACCATACACCCGCTCGCTTTAGTTTACCACAAGAATTTTTATATGAACCGAATGCGCCTTTACTAAAATCTGGTGGCGTAGATTATTTGTGCGATGCGCTATATATTTCTAAATTACATCCGCATTCGCATTTATTTACCCATATAGAATTAATAGATTTTCCTGGAAGACGATTTATTATTAATGAAGTGATTCCGTTTAAAAAAGAAAATCTTAAAATGCACCTTGAAGGTAAGAAGATGAATATTACCACTCGTAATTTCCCTTTAACCGTTGAAGAAATTAGAAAAAAATATAAAATTGCAGACGGTGGTACTGTTTATGCTTTTTTTACCACCAACATAAATAACGAAAAGATTATATTAATTTGCACAAAAATTTAAAGATGAATTTAGCCTTAAAAATAACTGTTTTACTTTTTTTAACCCAATTTACGTTTTCACAAGACAAACCTTGCGAATATGAAATTGACGTAGCTACAGATACCAGCAACACACGTGTTTTGAAAGATAAAATTGTAGATGAAAGTGTTTTTGGAAACACTACTTCTTTTTTAACTTTTAAGCTTTTTAATGTAGATGGTTTCATTGGCTTAAACTTTCAATACTTACAAAAAAGTAAAGATTTTTTATCTCCAATATGCATTGACAAAAGCACGAAAATATATTTAGAAATGGCGAATGGAAAACAAGCTAAGCTTATTAATTCTTCAGATACTGAAACGTGTAACGAATTGCAATACGACGCTGTAGAAAAAAATAACCTGCGAATTTTGTCTGGTTTCTTTTATTTTACTCCTGAAAATTTTGAAGATTTAAAAACGTCGAAAGTGTATTTAATTAAAATTGTTGCCGCTACGGGTGATGTAAATTTTGTGATTAAACCAGAGCTTGATTCTGAAATTTATAAAGAAAAATCGAATCCTGATTCTTATTTTATAAATAACTTAAAGTGCTTGGGTATCTAATTAAAATTAGACTTTTGGTTTTGGTTTTAATGTAATTTTTAAAAATAAAAACCCAAATACCCCTGCAATTAAAGAAGAAAGCACAATTATTAATTTGGTGTTATTGACAATTATTGGGTTATCAAACGCTAAAAGTGTAATAAAAATAGACATTGTAAAGCCAATTCCGCCTAAAAACCCGACTCCTAAAATGGATTTCCAATTCATATCACTTGGAAGTTGACACCAACCTATTTTTACAACCAGAAAAGTAAGAATAAAAATACCTAATGGTTTTCCTACAACCAAGCCCATCGCAACGCCTAAACTATAATTTTCCGTAACAACTTCAGCTAAATTACCATTCATTACTATAGCGGTATTCGCTAAGGCAAAAATAGGCAAGATTATAAACGCCACAGGTTTATGTAAAATATGTTGTAAAATATAAGAAGTAGATTTAGTTCCACCATTTCCAAACGGAATAGCAAAAGCTAATAGTACACCTGTGATTGTAGCGTGTACTCCAGAATGCAACATAAAATACCACATAAAAACCCCACCAATTAAATAAGGAAGAAGGTTTTTAACTTTAAAATATTTACCCAAAACATAAAGAAATAAAAATAGGCCTAAAGCCATGGCTAAATTGCTCCACAAAATAGTTTTCGTATAAAAAATGGCAATAATTAAAATGGCTCCTAAATCGTCAATAACGGCTAAAGCAGTTAAAAATATTTTTAAAGACAAAGGCACTCGATTTCCTAATAAAGATAAAATTCCAATAGCAAAAGCAATATCTGTTGCCATTGGTATACCTGCACCGGATTGCGTAACCGTATTAAAATTAAATGCTAAATATATTCCCGCAGGAATTGCCATTCCTCCAATAGCAGCAAATATTGGCAATAAGGCATCTTTAATATTAGACAATTCGCCTTGATAGATTTCTCTTTCTAATTCGAGACCAATTAATAAGAAGAAAATAGTCATTAAGCCATCGTTAATCCAATATTCTATCGATTTACCTGAAAACTCGGTTAACCAAAAATGATGGTAACTTTCTCCAAAAGCAGAATTAGCAAGTAGTAATGACGTTATGGTGCAAACCAATAAAATCAATCCGCCAAGTTTTTCACTTTCAAAAAAATCTTTATATACTTGTGTTACTTTCATTCTTTCTATTTATACTGCAAAAATACTCTATTTACTCGTAAAGAATAGTAGGTGACCGAAATCATATCACTAATATACAAAAAGCCCAAGTAACTTTCGCTACTTGGGCTTTTAAAACAAATTAACTTTTACTAATATTTATTAACTATTAGCGACGTGAAATTCTATTAATCCGTCTATTGGACGTCTTAATACATTCCCTATTTTGATTCCGTATTCATTTAAAACGGCTTCTAATTCCTCTTTTAAATAAAAAGCAATAGAACCTACAAAATGAACAGGAACTTCTTTACAATTTTCAAACTGCATAATGTAATTTTCAACAAAAGAAACCAATTCTTCTCTAATGTATTTTTGACAAAAATCGGTATTTTTATGTTTAATTAAAAACTTAGCATACTTAGCTAAATAGGCATTTGGGTTAGGTTTCTTGTATAAATTTTCTTTAACTGCATCTGGTTCAACATTAAATTCTTTTTCAAATTCTGTAGCCAAATTCGCAGGCATTTTATTAAAATAATAACCACGTAATAAATGACGACCAAATCTATTTCCACTACAATCATCCATAGCCATATAACCCAACGATTGTACTTTTTGATGTAAAATTTGCCCATCAAAATAACTACAATTTGAACCTGTTCCTAAAATACAAACAATCGCTTCTTGATTTTTAGGAGTAGTAGCAAATACAGCAGCGTAGGTATCTTCAAAAACAGCTACAGCAGCATTTTTAAAATATTCCTGAAAAACCTCTGTTAAAAAGTTTTTCATTCTATCAGTACCGCATCCTGCGCCATAAAAAAACAAATGTGCTACTTTTTCTTTGTTATGTGAGATATCAAATTTATCTTCTAAACGGGAAATTATTTCTTCTTTAGTTAAAACTTCTGGATTTAATCCTAAAGATTGTGTAGTAAATAATATCTTACCATTTGTGTCTATGGCAATCCAATCTGCTTTAGTGGAACCACTGTCTACAAGTAATTTCATTTTTTTTGAATATAGAGTATAAAAAATAGAATCAGTAAATAGAACATCAAATTCTATTCTCTAACTCTAATTTATATTTTGTTTTATTTTATTTAATTGAATTGATATGAACTGCTAAATCGATTAGTTTAGAAGAATATCCATATTCATTATCGTACCAAGAAACCAATTTAAAGAAAGTTGAATTTAAACCAATTCCAGCATTAGCATCTACAATTGAAGTACGCGTGTCTGATACGAAATCTTGAGATACAACTAAATCTTCTGTATATCCTAAAATACCTTTCATAGAAGTTTCTGAAGCGTGTTTCAATACACTCATAATTTCTGCATAGGTAGTTTCTTTAGCTAATTTCACAGTTAAATCTACTACAGAAACATCAACCGTTGGCACACGCATAGACATGCCAGTTAATTTTCCATTTAAATCTGGAATTACTTGTCCTACTGCTTTTGCAGCACCTGTTGAAGATGGAATAATATTTACTGAAGCGGCACGACCACCTCTCCAATCTTTTCTTGAAGGACCATCAGCAACCATTTGCGTTGAAGTAGATGCATGAACTGTTGTCATTAACCCTTCTACAATTCCGAAATTATCGTGAATTACTTTTGCTAAAGGAGCCAAACAGTTTGTAGTACATGATGCATTAGAAACTACAGTATCTGCAGCAGTTGCTTTTTCATGATTTACACCCATTACAAACATTGGAGCGTCTGCTGAAGGTGCTGAAATAATTACTTTTTTTGCACCCCCTACAATATGAGCATTTGCTGTTTCTTTAGTGGTAAAAAAACCAGTACATTCTGCTACTACATCTGCGTTGATTCCTGCCTCATCCCATTTAATTTGAGCTGGATCTCTTTCTGCAGTTACTCGAATATATTTATCGTTTACGTATAATTTTCCGTCCTTAACTTCTACTTTTCCAGCAAAACGACCGTGTACTGAATCGTATTTTAATAAATAAGCCAAATGATCTACATCTAATAAATCGTTAATGGCTACAACTTCTACATTGCCTCTGTTATATGTTTCTCTAAAAACAATTCTACCAATTCTACCAAATCCGTTAATTCCAATTTTTACTGTTGACATACTATTTAAATATTTGATTCCGATGGAACCTGTTGTTTGTTAATAATTATAAATTTTGTATTGCTATTGAATAATTTTTTTTATTATGAAGAAACGATATCTGAAACTTTTACAAGTTCTAAATCAATCTCACTTTGTCCTTTTATGGCTTGTTCTAATGGTGTTAGACAAATTTTGTCATATTGTATTCCAACCATGTAATTTGATTTACCCTCTAATAAACTTTCCACTGCTTTTACGCCTAATCGAGAAGCTAAAACCCTATCAAAACAAGAAGGTGATCCTCCTCGTTGCATATGTCCGAGCACCGAAACACGTACGTCATATTCAGGCATGTTTTCTTCTACGAAATCTTTAAGCTCAAAAACGTTTTTACCTATTTTATCCCCTTCAGAAACGACTACAATACTTGATGTTTTTCCTGATTCTTTACTTTTTTTCAAAGAATCTACTAAACGATCTAAACCAAAAGCTTCTTCTGGTATTATAATTTCCTCTGCTCCTGCACCAATTCCTGCGTTTAACGCAATATGACCAGCATCTCTGCCCATTACTTCTACAAAAAACAAACGATTATGTGAGTTGGCTGTATCTCTAATTTTATCAATGCAATCAACAACTGTATTCAATGCGGTATCGTAACCTAAAGTATGACTTGTTCCAAAAATATCGTTATCAATAGTACCAGGAATTCCAATTACAGAAAAACCAAATTCTTCATTAAATTTTTCTGCACCAGTAAACGTTCCGTCACCTCCAATAACAACTAATGAATCTACACCATTGGCTTTTAAATTATTATAAGCCGTTTTTCTTCCTTCAACAGTCATAAAATCTTTTGAACGCGCTGTTTTTAAAATAGTGCCACCTTTGTTAATAATGTTTTTCACGTCACGTGGTCCCATTGGTTTAAAATCGCCTTCAATCATTCCTTGATAACCACGATAAATTCCAACACACTCAATATTATAATAAGCACAAGCACGCACAACGGCTCTGATAGCTGCATTCATACCCGGCGAATCTCCGCCTGAAGTTAAAACTCCAATTTTTTTAATTGCTGTTGACATATTAATACTATATTATTTGTAAAATTAATAAAGGAAATTACATATTATGCATAAAAAAGACATCTTTTTTATTATAATGTTATTTTCAAACGTTTTCGTTAATAAATTTCTAAAAATTAACAAAAATTCTTGACTTAATGCACATCATTACTATCTGGAACGCGGTTCTTTGGATCGACTTTTTTCTCTTCTTTAATTTGTCGTTTTCGAGTTTCTTCTATAAAGTTAAAAAACTCAGGATTGGTTTCTGAATCATCCGATTCATTGACAGGTTTATTTACATTATCTTTCACATTTTGTGATTTAAATAACTTGTGTAGCAATTCTTTAAAATCGTCAAAATCCACACGATACGATAAACCTAAACCTTGCGTATAGCCTATATTTTGTCCAATTGTATTGGAATTTAAATCGTTTTCTCTATTAAATACGTGCGCGGTTAAAGTACCGTCAGTATTTAATCGCATTTCTACTTCCACGTTACCTACAACATATGATTGATTAATACCACCTACCGGAACACCTACATTTCCATTAATGCTAATTCTATCATTAATTTGAGTGGTTAAGGTAACTAAGGCTCTATCAGAAATTTCTTGTTGCCGATTTCCAATTTCATAATTTAATCCTAATTGTAATTTATTTTCTCCATCAGATAAAACATCGCCAAATATACTACTAGCTTTTTCGAATAAAGAGCCAAAATAATTGGTATTTTTTGGTGCAAAAAAACCACCTGTGGCTAATAATGCAAAGGCTTGTTGTTGTCTGAAATCCTTGTCTTGTAATTTATAATCTAAATCACTTTTTAATACAGAACTTACATTAGGAAAATTAATATTAAAATCAGATTGAGGTGCGTTTAATTCACCAGTTATTAAAATACTTACTTCTGTAGGAATTTTTTTATTAAAAGTGGTATTTTCTAACAACACATTAGGGTTTGCAGTAATATTTGTTGTTACAGCTTCTAAATTTAACTTAGCGCCCAATGGATCGCCTTCCCAGCTAATAGTTCCTCCATTTTTTACCGTGAATTTCTTATCAATAATACTACCATATCTAAATAAATATTCTCCTTTGTTGACGATGAAGTCACCCGTCATTTGAAATTTACCTAAGGTATTGATGTTCATAAACATAGATCCGTTACCCGTTCCTTTCATGGAATGCCCCGTTTCACGATTTAAAATCACTTCAATTTCAGCATTTGGTGTAATGGCAAAATTAAAATTCAAATCGATACCTCTGTAGGTTTTGGTTGGTTGGTTGGTACTATTTTTTGTGCCAAATTTTTCTTCAGGGGTAGTAAAATGTACTAAACCATTTTCACTCACACTTTCCGAATCGTTAACAGGAATTTTAATTGAAGTTCCTTTGGCGGTTTCCCCTTCGGCGTTGATAACTAAAGCCTCTACAGGGCCCTCAATGGTGGCAAAACCATCAAAATATGCTTTTCCAAAATAATAGGCATCGTCTGCATCTTGGGTATCTAAAACTAAAAGTTTATTTGATGCTATTTTCAAATCCATTTCCCAATTTTCAAATTTTTCATGAGAGATGGTTCCGCTGAGTATTCCTTTGGTTTTTTCATTTACATCTATTAAATCAATATCTCTAAAAATAAATTTATCCTGAGTTAAATCGACTTTTGAATTTTTATCGAAATCATAATCTACATTTAGATAAGGTACTCGTAAACCTGCTTCATTTAAATACAATACGCCATCTAATTCAGGATTATCAATTGGTCCAACAATATTGGCTCTTCCGGAAGCCAAGCCACGGACATTATCTAAAACACCTGTTAAAAAACCACCTATTGGTTTGATATTAAAGTTATCAAAACTTGCATCTAAATTTAATATCGTTTGATTATTAACTAAATCAATTGTTCCTGTAGTTAAAAATGTTTCTTGATCTTTATTAACTACAGAAGCATCAACATTAAATATCTTAAAAGTTTCATCTCCAAAAACTTTTAATTTTAAATCTCCTAATTCGCTATCATTTAGTACTAACCCATCTATCGTTAGGTCTGTTGATGGTTTATAAATTAGGTTATCTTGTTTGTATTTTAGATTTCCATTTAACTTCCCACCAAGACTTAAATTCTTAACATCTGGTGTGATTTTGGAAATATCAACATCGTTAAACGTAAAATTAAAATCTTTGTAGGTATCTCCTTTCATTTCCCCATTAAAATCAATGAATTGATTATTATGTGATAAAGTTAATTGGTTGAAATTGAAGTTCTTAAACTGTTTGTTAAAAACAATAGTGTTTTCAGTTGATTCCTTTTCGTTAATAAACCATTGGAAATTTTTAAATGTAATATCTGATTTTTTAAATCCAACTATAGATTGCTTATTTTCATCAATTGTATGATATAAGTTTAAATCGAATTTATCTTCACCATTATCACCGCCTTTAAATTCGGTTCTTGCAAAAAGCGTATCGTTTACTGTTAAATTTATCAAACTAAAATCGGAAATTTTATAGTTTTTTGTATTTAAACTATCTAATTCAATATACGTGTTATACAAAGGATTTTTGTTGTCTATATCAATTTTAATACCGTTAAATTTGTTCTCAAATGCATTGACAAATGTAGAATTAAAGTCAAATTGGAACAAGCCTTCATCTGCATTTATTTTTCCTTTTAATCGGGTATTTTCGCCAATTGAAACATCCGGATAAAATACTTCTAAAACGGTATTGTAAACTGTAAAATCAAAATCTAAAAATTGATTTTTAGATAATTTATGTGGTGAATAATTGGCATACAAACTACCAACAGCATTTTCAACAATTTTTTTAATTTGTTTGGTTTGATATTTACCTACTATTTGTCCTTCAATAATATCATCCGATTGAAAGGAAACCGTTCTAATGTTTTGATTATCAAAAGATGAAGTAACCGAAGCTGAATCGAAATAATATTTGTTTTTCGGGTTGATGTAGGAAATATTTTCTAAATTTATGGTACCTGCTAAATCGTCTGAAGAGTTGCCTTGCGCCTGCATTTCAATTGAGCCAGCCAATATTGAAGTAGCATCATTAGTATATAAATTTATTTTTTTAAGATTAGCATATTCAATTTCAACATCAAAATCATAAATTTTTTTTCTATTACTTAAATCTACTAAACCATCAAACGTTAATAATAAATTAGGGTCTTTACTATTAAAATGTCCTTTAAAATAAGGCATCTTCATCGTACCATTTATATCAATATTTTTATACGAATACCCATTGAATCTAAATTGACCAATATTTCCTTTAAGTTTTGTATTTAAATATTTTTTAGAAAACCCTGTTCCATTAATATCTAATACTACAGAGGTATTTCCTAAATCTTTTTCATTTAAGAAGGCTCCTAAATTAAAATTATCCAACTGAAAATTTCCTACATAAGTGGCCCGGTCTATGGTGTCTATTTTATCCATTTTAAAATCGCCTCTAGCACGACCCAATTTTGAAAACAAATCCACATCGGCAACAATCCATTTTTCAGTAAGCTCTACTTTTCCTTTAACATCAACACGTCCAAGTTTTTGTAATTGTTTTGGTAAGTTTTTTCCTAAAAGTTTCGGTAAAACTTTACTAATACTAGTTTGACTTGCGGATAATCTGTCGAAACTTCCTTTGAGGTAAAATTTTTGGTCGCTTTTACCAAAAATATTTTTAAGTTGAAGATTTCCTACTATTTCATTATCATTTAAATCATTGAATTTTAAGTTATTAAATTTCAAATCATTTAACGTACCTAAAATATGGGAATCAATATAAAATTTCTGATTTTTTCCGAATTCTGGATAGAAGAAATTCAAGTCATTACTAGAAATTTTACCTTCTTTGATATCCAAATCGAAAATCACTTTATTATTAAAATCTTTGAAATCTTTTCGATTGTAACGTAATTCTGTTTTTCCTTTAAACGAAGAATTTTCTGTTTCTAAAATTAATTCATTTAATAAAATATTCTTTTGTGTGTAAGTGAAATCAGAAGTTAAGTTTTTCATTACCAAACCTCTATGATCTTTAAACGACATCTTGTATACATAAGAAAATACATTTGCACCTTTAATATAAAAGTCGTCTAACTGACCATTTAAACTTGAAAAATCTAAAATTTTAGGTTTTATAAGATTTTGATCAATGTATCTAAATCTACTATTTTGTAAGGAAATAGAATTTATTTTTAATCTAAAATTTCCACTGGAAGGTTTTGGCGGATTGTCGTCAAAAGCAGCAACAAATTTATCTAAATTAGTATCTTTTTCTCCCTTGTATTGAATGATTTTTAGGTTTAATCCATCCGCTTGTAAATCACCTAAATAAGGATGTCCGTTTTCATATAACTTTTTATAACTTAAAATTGAAGTATGAATGCGGTTAAAATGAAACAATGTATCATTATGATGATCTTTTGCAAAAACTCCTTTTAATTTGACCCCTCCAAACGGGTTGATGGCCACTTTTTCAATGGTAATTGTTACGCCAAAATCTTCTTTCAGTTGATCAGTAGCATATTTTCCGAACCTTGTTTGCACTACAGGTAAGGCCAATAGTATGGCTACTAGAAGCATAAAAAGCAAAATACCAATTAAGGTACGAACCGCTATTTTTTTTACTGATTTAATATTATATTTATTTAAATTTGCAAAACAAATCTATTTTTATTTGCTTATAGCTACAAAAATAAGCAATTTTGTAAGACTTTAACAATACTTTTACACCAAAATTCATGCCTACTATTACAAATTTAAAAAATATTTACACGTTAGCCATAGAAAGTTCTTGTGACGATACTTCTGCTGCTATTTTATGCAATGACAAAGTACTTTCAAATA
>Ga0164294_10005261_pt1 | contig 11124 bp, 30 predicted proteins | sample GEODES005metaG_FD_111479 | JGI IMG/M metagenome (GOLD analysis project Ga0164294, IMG submission 111479) | Oligotrophic lake water microbial communities from Sparkling Lake, Wisconsin, USA - GEODES005 metaG | ecosystem: Environmental > Aquatic > Freshwater > Lake | place: USA: Sparkling Lake...
ACGGTCAATCTTGTCGCAGAAGATCTTATCGGTGCGACGGTAATACTCATAAGTCTTCATAGACTTACCGGCTGAAGAACAAGCCGCGTCTATGGTCATACCTTCTGCTACACAGCCAAGGATGATTCGCTTGGCAATATCGGCACTGTTATCTGCCACGTAGTGCCTCCCAGCCAAGCGCCGTGAATGGCGCGAAATGTCATTTCTTTACTAGGCAAGGTATTGCCTGAGCCGGAATCTGCGATTCCGCTTTACTAGGCAGGAAGTGATTACTAGGCGCCTGCGATTTTTAATAGAACTATCCCCACTAAAAACCACCGGACAGTTCGGGCTTAGCGCCCGAAGGAGCTACAGCGAACTGAGGGGTAAGTCAGTGCTCGGCCTAGGGGCCTCGCTAGAGGCCAACCTTTCGTCGTAAAGTCAACCATCCCCACTTTACTCCTCTACTATACTTAAGGCAGAAAAAATAACGCGTTTACCGCTTTTAGTACTGTGTTTCGTGTCACACTATTTATTATGTACATAACCGCAGGTCAGGGGTTTACAGCTGGTTTCACTTTAGGAAATATATTTGTGTGGGGAGTATACAGACACCGCCGCGCAGATTCAACAAGGGGGGGTTGGCTCGCCCTGTCTGCCCTGCCTTTTCTGCCCTGTCTGCCTAGACATTACGGGGCGATCTGTCTAGGGTATTGTAAAGTAAGCGGGGGCTGCCTACCGCTACGGCTACCTATTCCCCTAAGCTCTAGTAATTAAGTAACCGATAAGTAGCAGACTCTTAGCCCTAACCGCTAACCGATACAGCTAAGCGATAGCCCTAACCCTTAGCCCGTGACCCGATACCTTGCCCGCTAACCCGTGACCTATTGCCTAACCCTCTCGCCCTATCGGTTAGAGCTGCGCCTTATCGGGGCAGACTTAGCCCCGCGACACGGTTAAAAAATAGTTATGAAATGGAATTGACTTTATACGGTATAGACCCCCATAATTATCCTATGAGCGATCAACTACCTAACCCGCTCATAGTGAGAGAGAGTAGTAAAGTGAAAGATAAGCCACTGTTTACGCAAGAATTACTTAAGAAAATACAGGCAGAACAGGCAAGTGAATGGGCTAAGTTTTGGGAAGTAAACGCAACCAAGGAGAATAACTAATGAGTATCGCAACAGATGATCAACTAGACCGTGAATATGCCGTATCTAAACTATTAGAGTATTACTTACGCGAAGGCTCTACCGTTTACACGGTATTAAGATCCGTAAGCGCTAGCGGTATGACCCGCAACATTTCCCTAATGGTAGCCAATGAAGGGGAGATCAATGACATTACTTACTACGCGGCTCAGGCTCTAGGCGATAGCCTTAATGAGTCTAAAGGTCACCGCGCTATCCGCGTAAACGGTACTGGTATGGATATGGGCTTTCACCTTGTCTATAACCTTTCAAGCGTACTATTTCACGGGCAAGAGCGCGCTGGCTATCTATTAAAGCAGGCGTGGCTCTAATGCGTAAAGTCATTAAGGGCGCGCTTATCGCGCTATTGGTTACCGCTCTAGTGCTAGCGATTACGGGGCTAGTCTGGTGGATCCCCGCCACCCCTGAGAGAGGGGGGCATTATTGCATTGGGTCTATCGTAACCTGCTTTAACGGTTGATCGCGTACCGTCGCGCATAGGCTTAGGTCTATGCGTGGCGGTCTGCTATCAGGCAGACCCTAGCCCGCGAGCGCGGGAGAGGGAGAGAGAGAGGGTAAGTAATGAGAGAGCTAGAGCAATTCTTAGATGTAGAGAGCGAATGGGTGCTAGAGCGTATGTCCGACTTAGGCATATCTAGTGGCGAGAGCTATATCTATTATCAGGGCAGATTAGATCAAATAGCGCAGGTAAGGCGCTTATTAAATCAACCGCAAATTATTAGAGAGAGAGTATAAGTAATGGATACGATACAAGCAGATAAGAGCACTACCGTAGGCTTGAACTATTTAGAGGTAGAGGGCGCGGTATTGCTAGAGCTATTAGAGGGCGTTAGCACTCACGCGTCTAAGGATAAGGGGCTAACGGTATTAAACGCGTTACAGGTAGAGGGAGGGGGCGGGCTATTGACCGCCCGCGCTACCGATAGATACCGCTTACTAGAGGGCGGTATTAAAGCGTTAGAGGGGCAGCTTGACCCCGCTATCATCTCACTAGAGGATATTAAGCGGATAATTACACTAGCTAAAGATCATAAGCGTAACCTAATTGGGCTAAGCCGTGTAAGTAATACCCTAACCGTTAGCTCACTAGGCGATAGTATTACCTTTACCTTAGTAGAGGGCACTTATCCGCCTACGGATTACCTATTAGAGCAGCCCTTTAACCCTAGCGGTAGCGATCTAGGCGTAACCGATACCGTAGCTTTCAATCCCGCATTTTTTGCCGATTACGCTAAAATAGCGGGCAAGGGCGCACCCGTTACCATTACCTTTACGGGTAAGGGTAAGATTATGCTTATTGGAATTAAGAGCGACACGGTAGCGTGGCGCGGGGCGCTTATGCCTATGCGTGTTATCTAATACGGTATAGTACCTAATCGGTAGGCTATCTATTCTCCCTTGCTTAGGTAGAGCAGGGGAGAGTGGAGGGCAGATCGCCCTAAATTAGAGAGAGCGAGAGAGCAATGACAGTAGAGAAACTAGCGCCTAGTGGCGCGTGGCTTATCTATGGAGTAGTAGAGGGCGAGGGAGATCACTATTTTCTAAAGCGTAGCTATTGGGGTTATACCAAACGCGAGGCAATTAGATTATGGCGTAAAGAGATGAGAGAGAGCGCATAATGAGTTACACGAAAGAGGATCTAAAGTCTATGGCTAGTGATCTATGCGGAATAGATAGCGATAGCGAAGGCGTAGCTGCGATTGAAAGAGTTATGGATTTTCTAACCGAACTAGCAGATCAAATGGAACCAAATGAGAGAGAGGGCGAATAAATGAAAGAATATGGTTATTTTGTAGAGGATTCAATGCTTATATGTCCAAACTGCGCTGATAATCCCTTGTATCAAGGGCTATTAACTACCGCTGAAGGCGAGGGATACCCTGAAGGATATACCTGCGCTGATTGTAATGCCACAATAGGGAAAGAGAGCGAGATCCATAAATGCGCTGAGTGTGGCAATATGACTGAGGATATGGGATACAAGGTACAAGATAGCTTTCACGGCTTACAGTACTTATGCTCACAAGATTGCGTAGACACTTACGAAGGTTGGTGGTGCGATACCTGCGATCTGCTACACGATCACGATACCACTATGGAGAGCGATAATAGCTGCCAGAAAGAGAGCAAATAATGAGTACCTTATATGTATGCAAGAGTTGCTTAAATGAGCAAGAATTATACAATGCGGTAATGGCTACGCCTGCTAATGAGTATAAGAGCGTGAGTACCTGCCCCGACTGTATGAGCAAGGCTGAGAAATTAGAGAATTATGCGATAAGCGAGGTAGAGGTACTTACCCTATTAGATAGTCAAGAGTCATACTCTAATCAGGTTGAGATATCAGGCGGTTACGCTGCTACTACTTTAGAGCTAATCGCGGGTATTCTGGCGTTAGACCCTGAAAATGATGAGGAATATAACGATTACGCCTTAGTAGATCTAATCGAATTGGCGATTAGTTATCACCGCAACCATAAGGATAAGGATTAAAAATGAGATTCTTAATACAGTTCAAGGATAATAAATCTGAGGAAATCCGCACCTTTGGCGTGTTACCAGAGGGGGAGAACGGGATAGATCAACCCAATGATGATGAAATCTTTTACTGGCTTACGCAAGAGGAAGCTCTTGCTATCGGGGCGGATTATGACGGGGGCGATTGGGTAGTAATCCGTTGCGCTTGTGATGAGTGTGAAGAAGATGAAAGAGAGGGAGAGTAATGAGCGAGCCAACTAAAGAATACCTATTGGCTAAAGCCAATATGTGCCGTAACCTAGCACTCACCCAGATCAATGCGGGAGAGGGCGAGAAGGCAGCTAAAAACCTAATGCGTATGGTCAAGGCGTTAGGCGAAGTCGGAATAATAATCGAGAGAGAGGGCAAGGATAATGAGTAAAGAAGTTAAGTTGGTGTTTACTGCTTTCATCAAGGTCACTGGAGATGATCCTATTGCGGAAGCTATGAGTAAGGCGCAAGATGATTATGGAAATGAAGTGGCAGACTACGGAAGTTTTACCTTAGTAGAGGGAGAGAGCAATGAGTAAGTGGACAGTATGGGTTGACGGAAGCGAAGTTAATGATTATCACTTAAGCGAAGCAGAAGCGGAAGAACTGGCACAAGATTGGAAAGCTAAAGGCTATGATGAAGTAATAATTGAGGAGATCAAATGAGCTTTCACCCAACCAACACAGGTCTAATCAACCTATATGAAGTCGTAGATAGCACCGGCACGCCCCTATGGGGCGGGGAGTCGGGCTATGAGGCGATCATACAATTCCGCAATAGCCCAGTAAATTGTCGGTTAATAGTCTCCGCGTGGGATAGTGACACAGATGACGCTCACCTGGTAGGGCAACCCATAGATATAACAAGTGCGGTAGTATCTGCTATCGCTTTTAATAGATAGTAGAGGGAGATAATGAGTTACTTAATAGGGATCATAGCTGTATTAGTGATAGCCTACCTACTTATTGTGGGAGAGGATAAGCTAAATGGGCGTTGAGCAACGCATTGAAAGTGCAGTTAGACAAGCAGTTAATTATCGTAACTATCGTAGAGCGAGAGAGAGGGCGCTGGCGAAGCTCTCTCACCTATACCCCGACACATACAAGCAACTGCTTGGGATTGAGAAGGCAATAGATGAGCACGAGGGCAAGAGTTGGATTGATATTGCTGGCAATACTCGTTTGGACATTAGTGCCAGAACACCGAGTCGGGATATTGCCAGCACCAGAGAAACCAGTAACCAAGCACGCAACGATGGAGGAGAAGCGTGAAAACATACACATATCCAAGCGTTACGCTTACCTCATACACGGGTGGGGGAGAGAGCAGCAAGCCTGCCTCGTCACCCTTTGGACCCGTGAGAGCAGGTTTGACCACAAGGCGGACAATCCCAGATCTAGTGCTTACGGAATTGCTCAGTTACTTGGAGAAACAAAGTCAGATCCTGGAGAACAGATTATCAGCGGTCTCAAATATATTGAACACAGACATCAAAATCCGTGTAACGCGCTTAGTTTCCACAACCGCGAAAACTGGTACTAGATAATGAGTGATGACTTCCACGTGTGGCGCAAAGAGGGCGAGGATAAGGGTTGGATCTCGCCAGCTTACTGCGTTACTCACGATGGCGGTTATGAATACTTTAGTGAGGAAGAACGCGAGCAGTTAGATGAGGGTGGAGATCCGTGTCAGTTTGTATTCTCTATACTTAACCAGTAAGATAAAGCATTGAACGCTCTCTCGTTCATACCGACAAGGCCCTACCTATGACGCAAGGTGGGGCTTTGTCATTTCTTGTAGTCGGTAGAATAAAAGCCAGCACCATTGAAGGTGACAGGGGGCGATGACCAGACACGGCTCATAGTTGTATGGCAATCAAAGCACATAGGATCACTAGCTTCGGCGTGAATAGAACGCTCAATAGTTAGTTGGCTATTACACTTCTCGCACTTGTAATCGTAGTTCACAGCTGCACCGCCTCATCTATTGGTAAGTAACCTACTAACTTGTCAATCTTTTTATTGCGAGCAAACTCAGTAGTCGCTGGCATACGGTGAGTAAACCACTCAGGTTCAGCTACATCCATTAGATCAAAAGAAAAGACACCCTTGGGTGTCGAGTTAATATAGAACGGGATTAGATCTCGTTCAGCAGCTTGAGTTATTAACTTCCGGTACTTCATCTCCTCAATAAGCAACGTATCGTAGTGAGTGTGCCGACACTTGAGTTCTATGTAGTGACCGGCTAACGCCGAGATACAATCGAAGGCATCATAGATACCAATAGACTTCTCTAAGTCTGGGTATAAGTTGGCTTTAAGGTAATCAAATAACTCTATCTCTTTCATTGAAAAGGACTCACCCCACCTAAGAGATCCTGTAGTCGGCGCATAGCGCCATCAATCCTACGATCAGCAGTAGATACTGAGCACTCATAGTGGTTAGCTATCTGCTGCAAGGTAAAGCTATCTAGGTATCTGATACGCAATAAGATCTGATCCTCAACCTCAAGTTTATTGTAGCCAACCTTAATATCTATTAGGTTAGCAAGTAGATTGCCACCTTCAGATGGACTAGATGAGCCACGTGGCAAACCATCTTGAATCATATCTTGTATCTGTTCTAGTACTGTGTTATCAACGACGGATGCGATAACGAATGGAAGCAACTGACCTAGCGTATAGCCTTGGTAGTAAGCCTCATCAGTTATCTGGTAGCCAGACTTGGAAGCCTTCTCACGTCTGGAGTAGCGTTCAGCTGCTCGCCTCATCTGCCACGCTATGCGTGACTCAGCGTGCTTACGCTTATCGGCATCGGTTGCCTCTAATAACTGCTCAGTGATCCACTTATGGCGCGACAGCGCCCACGACAGACACTCTTGGAGTATATCCTCACGTTCGACATAAGCCTTATACCTGCCGTGAATAGCACGAGTAACGCCAGGTGCTATGTCATAGATAACTGGATCAATACCGGTCACTCAGGCCACTTACCATCCAGTACTAGTAGAGCAATAGCACTGTAGTTTAATAGATCAAGGAAGCTATCGCGTAGCGATTCGTTCTCAGGTGTAGCACCGCTATCAATCAAGTGATTGATGCGTGCTGTCTTATCCCACATACGCACACGCAAACCATTCAGTGGCCCACCTGGTGCGCCAGCGATATTGCTTGGGCCATAATCCCTATGCTTCTTTAGTAACAAGTTACCGGCACCATCTAGCACATCCCACATCGCTGCTATAAACGCGTCGGTATTGGCCTTATCAATATAGTCTCGTTCACTCTGTCCGAGTGTAGGATCTGAAAGCCCATAGTAAGCATAGTCTGTAGCAATCTTTCCCAATCTTGATCCGTCATTCACTATACTCTCCTATCAGTAGTTTGCGAGTAGCACTAGCGCCGTGTGCTAAATAGTAATCGTTAATGTCCATATTAGGTGGAAGTGTAACGATTGTAGAGTTCATTACCTCATTAGCCACGCGCTTACTAAACTCAGCTCCAGGGTTGGAACCATCTTCTTTAACATCATTATCACCAACAACATACACAGTTTCATAGCCACCGAATAGCTTTGGAAAGTGTGGCTTCCAAGCAGCAACGCCTGGCACACCAACTGCTGGTATATCTAACTCACCTGATACTATGATGGTATCAAGTTCACCTTCACATACAACTATATAAGGCTTCATAACGGTCACATCAGCTACGTTATAGAGATGAGCCTTCTGTCCGGTAGGACTACCATACTTAGGTTTGCCTTCATCTAATCTGCGGAACTTAAACCCAACACAAGAACCACTAGCAGTAATATAAGGAATGGAAATCCAACCCTCATACATCTCGTGACCATTGATCGGATCAGTGATAGTGCCAAGTTGGAACTTGGCTGCTGTAACTTCACAGATCCCACGTGCGTCTAGTACGGCCAGCGCCTCTGGACTTATTGCTTGAGCGTATCGCTGCGCCGCTTCCAGCAGCAATTTCGATTGCGCGTTTGAGGCCATCGTTAAACTCCAAGTTCTCTAGGATACAGACTAAGTTAACTGCGTTGCCACCTTTACCGCAGGTGTGACAAAAATATAAATTGTCATAGGTATTCATCACAGCTGATCTTCGACTGTCATTATGTAAGCAGCACCTAACAGATGCTGACTTACCTTCTCTTACTTCACCACCAAAGCTGGCAACGATTGCCCCTATGGGGATTGTATTTGCATCAACGGAACCTTTGTACCTGCTCGCTTTACGTACCCTGGACCAGTCCGGTGTTGGCATACGCACCCCTTCATATCGCACTTATCGTGCTTATGTGCGGCACGTTTCAAGTGACCTAGTTTATTCTCAGCACCAGCTTGAAGGCAGTTTTGGCAGATCATTATGGTCTACCCTGCTTAATAACATCTATTGACACGCCTTGTAGCGCTCTTTGAGCATCAATTAAACCCCAGTTGTAAGCATTATATTCTGGGTTTGGATTCTCAAAATCTTCTGATTCACGAAAAAGTTCAGTAATAATTTCAGAAAGTTTCTGTTCAGTTATTTTTATCATACTTGATCCAAGTCAAAGTCATCGTATTCTGCTACTGCTTCTTCTGTATCAGCCTCAGCAATTGCTTCATCTAATACTTGTACAGGATCTTGTACAACTTCTGGTACTAGGATCTCTGATGTTGTTATTTCTCCTTCTGGTACTGGTGTCATTTCTTCTCCCTAGATAGTATTATTTTGTCTATTACAATTTCGCTTTCAGATTTTGTTGAAGAACTATTGCCTGGTAAAGATAAATACGCAAGGTGGTATTCACCTGTTTCAATATGTTTCTTTATCAAACTAACAAGACCTTTCTCATTAGTACCAGTAATTCTCATACCGCAATGACAAGTCATTCCATACTCAGGTGGTCTATCAATCACTTCTTCTCCTCCAACCACTGCTTTAGATCTTGGATTACCCAAGCGTTTTCTATGCCTGAGTTGCGGCGCTTAACTATCACATAGTGCAGCGGTACTTCCCCTTTACCGCGAGCCTTAGCGTAATTAAGCGCCTCAACTTCAGCTTCCCGCCAGAACTCAGGCAGTGCTAGCGCTGCCCTATTCTTTAGTTCAAGGATGAATGTTTCTCCCGCTATTACAGCAACAATATCACCCTCATCTTTTGCCCCAGCTTTTGTCAGACGTTCAGCACTTACGCCTTTATCGCGTAGCCACTTCATAACATCTGTCTCGAACTTGGAACCCTTGCGACCATTAGGATTAGCCATCTATCGTACTCTGCCTATTCCTATATTCTTCAAAGCCTTTACGTTATCTTTTCCAAAAGCAAATAAACCAGTAGGCATAAAGATACCGTTCATAACTTGGTGCTTATAGATAAACTTCAAGTCATAAGGCAACATAGCTATACCATCTACCTCATCCCATATTTCCTTAAACCATTTTGCTTTAGAAGTAGGCAGTAGTGCTATGCCTTGTCTATGATCCATAAACTTGTGAACCCAAACTTTAGATTGAGAAAAGGGTGGATTCATCCACACGTTTCCTTTCCAAGTTTGATTAAGTCCATCATCATCTTTAGTAAAGTATTTCTTTGAAGGTATCCATTCAACTCCGTTTACCGGAGCAGCTACATCTATATCAAATACCAAATTCATCTTTTCAAATATCCAAGCGGGAGTATAGAACTCATCGTTTGGTTTGTAATCATCACCTCGATTACCTTGGTATCTAATATAGGTAGCCATTACTCATCTACCAGTACAGCTTTATTGATCTTGTAGATAATGTTTCCTTCTTCATCTTTAACTAACTCGACAATGCCAGACTGTAATAAAGCACCAACGAAGTTAGTCAGGTCTACTTTAAGCGCATCAACTTCTTCACGCAATACATTCCCAGCATCACGCAGCGCATCAATCCTCAAGTTATCTCGGTACTTATTTACTAACGGTTCAGACATTGTATCCTCCTTGGTATCCAGCCATTGTGTCTCGTCTAAGCATCCTGCCAAATTGGTCTTCATCACTAATCTGACACGCTGCATAGTTTACTAGAAGCTGTGCGTAATTAGAAGCATCAGCTGTGTGTGGCCCAAAGCGATTCTTCACGGCAGCCACCTTCAGTGTTCCCTGGCTTGGGTCATAACCCAAGGTCAAGATCAACGCCGGTAATTGGCTCACCTTGCCGTGAATAGCCCGACGATGTGGCGGATTGATTGGGCTTCCATACTCGCTCTGTTCCGATACGTGGTGCAGTACCAGTACGCACGCTTCTGTCTTGCGTGCCATATCGTGTAACTCCATCATAATCGCACGTAGTCCTGCCCATTCATTGTCGGTCTCTGCTGTTACGTTCATTAGGTTATCTATTACGATCAACTCCGGCGCCTGACCATATAGTTCAACGTATGCCCGTATCTCTAACTCAAGATCATCAATAGATGGTGATGAATCAAAGACCCACTTGATGTGGCCTAACTTCTCAAAGCGAGAATCGTAGTAGTGACTATCGTTTGCTAAGTTATTTTCTACAGAGATCTGTGAGTGACCGCTGACGTGGGCTGCTGCCCTCATCATCACGGTTGTTGTGTCGGTATCTGCTGAAAAGAACAGCGTAGGCACGTTTGCTTTGATTGCGTAAACCAATGCGAACATTGACTTACCAGCATTAGGTGCTGCTGCAACCATACAAACCTGCCCACGCCGAAACTTAATCTCCTTGGCAGCTAAGCCAGCCCATACATCAGGTAGCGGTGTTGCTCTAGTGAGCACGCCACCCCAAGCACGGGAAAGATCAAGCAATGTTTTTGCCTTCCATTTCTTTTACACGAGCAATCAAGTTTCTATCTTTATTAGTTAGCCCACCCCAAATACCGTGAACTTCATTAGCAATGCCCCATTCGGCGCACTCGCTTTTATGTGGACACTTCTTGCAAACAGACTTTGCGAACGCCATATCCGCAAAACTTCCTACTTCCTTTATATCTGGAAACCAGAAGTCACCGCCTATTTGAGCACAACTGGGAGCTTCATAATCTTTTGGCTCCCGCATTTGCTATCTAACCCAAATAGTGTCGCACTTATCTGGAGCACCCTTTGGCGTTGAACACATCCAACCCGACCAAGGCCCCTTAGCTGATACGCCTGACTTAAATGACATAGGTCCGTGCTTACAAGAATTACCGGCACCTGCTGGTGCTGAGGTGATTGCTGGTGCTGCTACTGGAGCAGTGTTGAACTGTGCTGCAATAGCAGATACAGCAGGAGATACAGCAGCTGGTGCTACTGATCCTTGTGATAGTTCTCTGCCAGTAGTAATAATGTTCAGTGCGTTCATTGCGATATCCGCAAGTCCTGCTTCTAGTTCACGCACATCTGCTGCGTAAAGATTGATAAGTGTTCCATCAGCCAACTTGTAGTTGACCTG
>Ga0164294_10005264_pt1 | contig 11123 bp, 17 predicted proteins | sample GEODES005metaG_FD_111479 | JGI IMG/M metagenome (GOLD analysis project Ga0164294, IMG submission 111479) | Oligotrophic lake water microbial communities from Sparkling Lake, Wisconsin, USA - GEODES005 metaG | ecosystem: Environmental > Aquatic > Freshwater > Lake | place: USA: Sparkling Lake...
CCCGCTCGGTGAATCACATCTTGGGCCACCTGCTTTCCGTAATAGGAGAGCGCCATCTGAATACTCGCCTCACCGCACCAACCCGCATTGAGATCCGCTTTCTTCGGATCCCACGCCACATCGCGAATGTGCAGATTTACCCCGCCCTTGGAGATATCCAAATCGCAGACCGTCTTCGGCTCCGCATTTCCGGTTGCGACCAGAAGAGAGAACACCAGAAAAGCCAAGTAACCCATAGGTAACAAGCTGACCACGCTCCCCCTAAATTTCCATCCTGAACCATCCCGCCTGTCCCCTTCCACCTCCCGCCTTCGACTTTCTTCCTTAACCCCCTAATCCCGCGTCCGCGCCCCGTACCTGCCTCGACCCGGTCGGGGCTCCTGTCGGGGCTTAACCCCTTCCCCTCCGCTCCTAAGCTCCCGCCCGTCCAACAGTCGTGGCTTCGCTAATCTCCTTCAACTTTCCCGTCTTCACATCGTAAAGGTAGCCGTAGACGGGGATCGACTTCGGCACCAACGGATGGTTTCGGATCCGCTTCACGTCCTCCACCACCGCCTTCTCATCATCGGTGAAGGTCAACCAGTCCACCTTCTGTCCTTCCTTCGAGCCCGGCCCCTTCCCCACATCCTTCCACCCCTTTCCGTCGTGCACTGCTGTCTCCAGGCTTTTCTCGAGAAGTCCGCCCATGATCTCGCTATTGAACAGCACCATTCCGCAGTCCGTGTGATGGACGACGAAAAACTCTTTTGTTCCCAGCAACTTGTAGGAGATCACCAGAGAGCGGATCGCGTCGTCGCTGGCCCGTCCCCCTGCGTTGCGGATCACGTGCGCGTCCCCCTCGGCCAATCCGGCGTACTTGGCCGGATCCAACCGGGCATCCATACAGGTCAGCACCGCAAACCTCCGGCCGGGCGGCAAAGCAAGTTTCCCCTTCTCCCCGAACGAGGCGACGTACTTCGCGTTGGCGTTTTCCACTTCCTGAACGATCTGACTTTTGCTCATGGGATGACTCCTTCCACGGTTGGGTTTGGGTCAGGATGAATTCCATCCTCCGACCGAAACTTAAAATCATTCAAAGACCGCCCCCTCCCCATGTCAACGTCCCCGCCACTTTATGACAAGCACCAGCAACCTCCATCTCCCGCCTTTCACCCCTCGCCTACCCCTGTTTCCAAATCCAACCAACCTCATTGACACCCCCCGTTTTCCGCCGAAAATAACCTCATGAGCGTGACCGAAATCCTCAACGCCGTTCGCAAACTGGGCGAAACAGAAAAGAACGAGTTCCTCGCCGGCCTAGGCGAGATCGATTTTCACGACGCTTGGGACCGCCAGATCGATGCCGATATCAAAGCAGGTCGCTTCGACCGCTTGGCCGAGGAAGCCCTCGCCGATCACCGTTCCGGCAAGACCCGCCCCTTCCCGGGCGATGAAAAGTAACGGCACCGCCGGCTTCTGGGCCGCTTACCAACAGCTTCCGCCAGAGGTCCGGCAAAAGGCCCGCAAGCAGTACCGCCTTTGGACCAAAAACCCAGACCACCGCTCCCTTCGCTTTAAGAAAATCAAAACCTTCTGGTCCACCCGGATCGACGCACGATACCGCGCCCTCGGCATCATGACCGGCGACACCGTTGTCTGGTTCTGGATCGGCACCCACGCCGACTACGAACAAATCCTCAAGGCCTAGGTTGTTTCATTTTGCAACAACCCACCTTCCACATCTCGCATGTCCCTTTCCAATCAGAACCCCATCTTCCTCTTCTCCCTTTCCGGCTCCGGCTCCAACAACGGCATCAGTTTTTGATACAGATCTCTTAACCCCTCATCATGCAGCAACAAAGTTTGGTCGATCTCGGCTAGTCGCCTCAAGACGGTCTCATTGGCCATCAACTCCTCCCGCATCTTCACAAACGCTTTGATCACATAGATCGACATCGCGATCGCCCGATCACTGTTCAGCACCGAGGCCACCATCAACGCCCCATGTTCCGTGAATGCCATCCGCCCATACCGACTCCCTCCCCACCCCGATCTTGAGGTCACACTTTGTGACCTCAAGATTGCAAACTCCTTTTCTTCAATGGTTAACAGAAACTCGCCTGGAAACCTTCGGGGATTTCTTTTCACCGCCTGCTTGAGCGCCTTCGTCGTCACCCCATAAAGCCGGGCTAAATCCTCATCCAGAATGACCCTCAACCCGCGGATCACTAGGATCCTCGGCCCAACCAACTTTTCCACCAACGCCTCCATGTCAGATTAAACCGCCATTCCCCAAAAAAGATTCGCCCCTCTTTTCCACCTCCCGCCTTCTACCTGCCCCCGCGGACCCTAGGTCCGCAAATGTCCTACCCCGTTTGATAGGATTACGGGAAATGCGAAACACCTCTACCCAAGCTCTCGATGCCGTCGAAACCATCTTCAAATCGATGGATTGGTCTTACGAACGCAAATCCAACCCCAACGGGATCTTTACCGGGTTCAAACTCGATAAACAGAACAACGTCCACATCGTCATCATGCCCGACGACAACGGCAACAGCCTGTTCCTGGGCTGCGCCTACCACTTCACCACCCCTAAAGGCCAACTGGGTAAGTTCCGCCGCTTCTTCCAAAAGGAGGCGCTCAATATCAATGACCTTTCCATTCAGTTCGAACCCGCACGCGGGGTCCGACTCAGTAACCGTTGCTGGCTCCCACGGTTCGACGTCTATCCAGAGGACCTCGTTTCCCTGATCGAACCCTACTTCAAGTCTCTCATGGGGACCTGTACCCACCTCTACCCCGAACTCATCAAACTCCTTCGCCACCAGGAACGGATCAAACCCCAGGACGACTTCCACCTCCCTTCCTAATCCCAATGAAATCCTTAATACTCTTACTACTGTTAGTTGCTCCTTCCTTCGCTGGGGAAGAAGACGAAGTGGCCGACTTTGCTGCTGGGGTCTATCACGCCCGCGGCAGCACATTCCTCTCCAAGGACACTGCCCTGACCCAGGACGGCGCCATCTTCAAATCCGGCGACACTTTTCTGACCCCTCGCGGCACCTACTTCAAAAACGGCGACACCTATATCGGCCCACGAGAAACAACTTTCAAATCGGGCGATACCTTTATCGGATCGCGCTCCACCACCTTCAAGTCAGGTGAAACTTACTTGGGCAACGATGGCACCACCTTCCGCTCAGGTGACGTTCTCCTCAACAGCTCCCACACTCGATCCTCCGAACGGCCCGACTGGCATGCCCGCCAGGAGGCTGAAAATGACGAATGGGAAGCCCAGCAATGGCGGGACGTCGAAACTGTGGCCGGCGCTTTCGTCGCCAGCGGCCCTTACTACAAGGCCGGCCAACGGATGGTTCAGACCGATAAAGGGTTGGTCTACTCTACGGGCAACGGCTGTGTGATTGCGCCGGACGGCTTTTACTATCGGACCGGGAACTATTGGGTTGGTCCCAACGGCAAGGGCGGAACCGCAACTGGTTCAGGAAATAACGAATATATTTTCGGGGGCTCGCAAGGGAACGCGATTGGTTCCGGCCGGGGCTTCTTCACCTCCCAAGGCTACCAATGGCCTGCCTATCCAGAACCTGTTTACCGTCCCGTCAGCACAACAATGAGGCGTCCTTAATCTTCATCTTAAACCAAGAACCCCTTCCACCTGTCCCCTGCCCCCTTCCACAAATCTAACACCATGAGCATTGGGGCCTTCATTATCACCACAATCTACAAGGTCTGTGTCTACATCGTAAGCCTCATTCTGGGCATTGCTACAGCCATCTGGCTCAGATCGAGGCTTTGAACTTCCACCTGCCCCATGTCCCCTTCCAGCGAAAAACTATGAAACAAACCTGCCTTCTCATCTTAACTTTCCTATCCCTGAACATCTGCTGTGCGGAGGACCCTGTGTCTCAGGAGTTTCTTGCTGCCGTCTATAGGGGAAACAGCACCTATATTGTTGCAGAAACAACCGCCAGCAGTGCGGGTGGGGCGATCGTCCGGTGCGGGGACACCTACCTTACTCCCCAGGGGGCGTATGTTCGTTGTGGGGACACTTTTCTAAAACCGGGTGGCGGCGCGGTGGTCGACTGTGCCGGAAGCTATGTTGGATCAACCAGCGCTGTGGCCCGGGTCGGTAACGGAGCCAACAATCTGACCTTTGTCGGTAGCGAAGGCGCAAGTATCGGGGCGGGAGCCACCGTCTTGCGACCACTCTTGATAGCTCACTAACGAAAGGAGGTACATCATGCAACTAGCTCAACCGTGGGTGTTCTGTTGGGGAATCATATTGGGCGCATCCCTTGTGGGAGTGATGACTTTGATCTTTGGAACAAAGTAAAACTTCCCCTCGTCTCTCCCTGGTGACGCGGGGAGAGACGAGTTTCCTAATTAAACTTCAACCTGAAAGGATGTCCCTATGACCTTTCAGACGTTCAGAGTTACTTAGTAAAGAATCAATATCAGGTAGATGTATATTCGCTGCAGTTTCACAATCGGAAACGGGATACGTTAGTTAGAGTGAGTACCATAATATTAGTATAGTTACAGTTCTACAGTCGGATGAACCATCGAGGATGGAAGACAATATGCTTATCTTCCAGAAATCCTAAAGACCGTTTACTCTTTCATTGACTTGGTTTTGAATAAGCTTGTAAACACTCATGACTTTGCGACCTTCGTTTTCATCCATGACATCAAGATAATATTTAGGAGGGACAGATCCATAATGATTGCTCAAGGGCTGCAATGATTCCTCAGAGTGATACTGAATAAATCTTAAGGGAGCTCCAACGGTTCTAAGAAGAACTGCTCCGGTTCTAGCGTCTTCAATTTTGCCAAGAGTTTGTATATCTGAGTTTGGATAATACTTTTTTATAAGAGCCATAGCATCATCATAGGATATGCCTGTCGGGTTTTTGGAATCTGTGATAGTTATCTTGCGTGTACTATTATCTACGATCCAGACCATTATGTCATATCCTTTTTTACTAGCCGAAAGACAGTTGCCAAAGCTTTTTTTAAGTTTTCCATATTTCGCCGAGATTTGAGATTCGGTTTTGCCAATTGGATCCGGGTTTTCCCAACAGACCATCTCCTTAGTATTGGCATCTTGATTACTTTCGCCTTCCTGAACGCCATTATTTTCTTTCTCTTGTTTGTCTACGAGTTCGTAGGTAACTCTACATATATAATTGCCGCCTTGCGTTTTTTTGATTTCTTTTGATATTATTCTTAGTTCTTTTTTATTGTTGCAGGCTGCCCGCTCAGGATCACTCATTGCAGCTTTAGTAGCCCACTCTTCTGTCCCTGATTTACCTTCGCTTACAAAGGTCTCGCTTTGCGCGCAAAGTTTCATTGTAACTAGAATTAATAAAAAGTTTAGTATATATTTATTTATAATCATACTTTTACTTTAAATGTTTTTTACGAACATATAGCTCATATTTTATCTATTCGCAGATTATAAGAACTGCTGACTTTGTCGCTTGGTTAACTACATCCTCGTCTTTTAACCTGCTTGACTCTTTTTTTGCCGAGATCAGTTCCCTTGCATATTTACGCAGCAATGGAGCAAGATACTCGCCTTTGACTGCATAGTTAACGTTTTGAAAAGAATCGCCAGCCTTCATCGCACTAGTTACAGCATCGACCTTGCCAACAATAACTCCAACAACATTTCCCGCTTCATCGAATAGCCCACCACCTGAGTTCCCCATTTGAACAGGTACGGACACCTGCCAACAAGTCGGATCATCCCTCATCCCACTATTGCTCGAAATCTCACCTCTCGTCATCTTTGGGGATGTTCCCTGTATATCGACATGAGGGAATCCCACGGTAAACACTCGGGAACCAAGTGGAGCGTCTCCAGACATATCTAATGGCGAAGCTTCATATGGTCCGCCCTCAGCCTGAAGCAGAGCGACATCGTTTTTTTCGTCAACAGAGATTATTTTGGCCGTTGCCCGAGTACCCCCAGAGATTATCTTTATTGTTTGGCACTCTGCGATAACATGTGCAGCAGTAACCACAAGTCCATTCTTAGATACCAACACACCACTCCCAGTTCTTAATGTTTTTGACCCTGCTTGTTTTAAAGAAGGTTCTTCTACCTCTGGTTCACTCTTATTGTCTATAGCGTTCATTGTAGTTCTTGCTTTATTTCGGATGTCAGCTGAGACTGAAGAATCAAGTGATGCTTCAAGTGCACTTATAATATCGCTATTATTTGCCTTAATGCTTTCACTAAGGCCTGATTCATTTGCTTTAGTTATGTAGGCCCATTTTAATGCCTCTTCATAGTTCTTTATGACACCCCATCCATAAAAATAAGAACAAGCGATTTTATACATGGAAAAAGCATGCCCAGCACATGCTGCTTTCATATAAAGCTTATATGAATATTTTGTGTCGGAGTCTTGGTTTAGATAAGCAAGACGAGCCACGCTATTTAGATCATTATTATCTAAGCCTTTTTCAGCTAAGTCTTTTGCTGTCACCAGGTTTTGAATAACACCTTCTCCACGCATATAACATTCGGCTAGTCGTACATATGCTTTTTTATAGTTTTTCTCTATTGCTTTTTTTAGAAGGTCAACTCCTAGTTCTTTATTTTTATTTCTTCCGTTACCATCAAAGCAACATAGTGCAGTTAAATAAAGTCCTTCAGCATTATCCTGTAAGGCTGCTTTTCTTAGGTATTCATAACCTAATTCAGGCTTTTTCTCTACTTCGATCCCACATAGATATCGGAGCCCAACCATAACCTGGGCCTCGACCTTGCCGTTATCGGCAGCCGCTTTTAGATAGTGCGCAAATAGAACGGGGTCTTTGTTAAAGCCGAATGACCCGTTACTGTAATACAATGAGACTCGGTACTGAGAATCGGGGTCTCCTTTTTCTGCGTCTATTAGAAGAACAGTTTTGTCATGTTCTTGACCGGGAGGTACCGATCCAAAAGCAATATCCCCAAATAAGGCTGCAAAGAGAAACAATCTCTTCATTAGCCGTATTGAACATACTGCTAGTGCTCGTAAGCCCACGTTTTTTATTGTTCATTATTTTCGTGTTTTATCAATTTCATAATATTTGGTTTAAATTAATAATATTTATTAACCATATCAGACTTCATGCAAGTGCTTATTGGCTAGTGTTTAGGAGATTTTTTGTTTTGGACAACATTACCGGGCTCAACTCTCCCGACCAAACACATTGGAATATCTAAGAAGGTTGAGCATACATATCCTCCCTCAGTAGCAAGTTGAGCATATTTTGATACTGGTCCTTTTGATTTTGGTTTTTTGTACTCACTTGGGTCTAATGACTCCACAACTTCAAAAGCAATAGCAACTTGTCTTTTTTGAAATAATGAACGGGTCTTATCAGGACAAATGTCCCATGTTTTGCTATGCCTAATAAAATATGTCTTCATATTAACTAACTAGCATTCCTCTGCATAAACATCCTGAAGGGTGCCCACAAAGACTTCCATTTTATATCCAGGGACTTTCTTTTCAACGCAGACTTTTAGTTGTTCGCTTGGTTTTCCGGATTTGAATATCCATATGGGATGGTATTTTAAATGCCTGAATTTTGTATCATCGTCATGGTCTGGATAGCATTCTGCTTTTTTTCATATCGTTTTCCCTTTTTTATCTCTTCCCAGAGTTTCTTTGGGACTGTTATCGATGATTCATACGCGTCAGCTGCCCAAAATACTACAAGCCTCACCTTTGGCTTTTTAATAATTTCCATTTAGTCTCTTACCACTAGCCGTATTAGTTTTCCATTAAGTTTTAGACTATGGCACTGCATATATCGAAGTGCTCTCAATACCGTTTAAATTCCTTTGTAGGTCTTTTCATTAGGCAACTGAAAAATCGGGTTAATCCCCCATTTCTCTAAATACATAGTTAATAACGGGTTTTAAAGGACTTTAGTTCATTGTGCTGCCTGGATTTTTAATTCAGAACTCTTATTAGTGGGATTCACTTTTACCCTTTCTTGCTGAATTATGTAATTGATTCGGCATAATTGTGGCGTTGACATTCGTTTTACACCTTTTTTTGGGGTACCCCAAACATTGTCCTACCCCCTTTGATAGGATTACATTAATGCAAGTACCTCCACCTGGCGCTCCCGCTAAACCTTATCCCCATAACCCCTTCCACCTGTCCCCTGTCCCCGTCCACCATCATCCTTAACCCTTTAATCCCTAAATCTCCCTCCAAGCCCCCTTCATCCTCAACCTAAACTTAAACTCGCCTCCCCCTGCCACCTCTCGCCTTCCACCTTCAACTTGTTCTAATCTAATAAAACCATGGGCTTTCGTTTTAGTCGCCGAATCTCCCTGTTTAAAGGGGTACGGCTCAACCTGTCCAAATCGGGCACTTCTGTGTCGGTCGGTAGTCGTGGCGGTTGGCTTACCTTTGGCAAAAAAGGCACCCGCGCCACGGTCGGCATTCCTGGGACGGGAATGAGCTGGTCGGAAAAGATTGAGGAGCCGGCACCCGAAGGCCAGCAACCCTCCGTCATCCTCCGACTCTTCGGTCTAGTTGGCCTATCCTTCATTCTCTTTTTTGTCGGTCTTTTCGCATACGTCTTTGTTGTCAGCTTTTTTCATCGGTAGCATCAGCCTCCCCCCTTCCACCTTTCCACTAAAATCCAATTTTCCTCTTCTCCACTTCCGGCCTCGGATCCAACAACGGCATCAGCTTCTGATATAAATCCCGTAAACCCTCGTCAAGCAGCAACAAGGTTTGATCCATCTCGGCCAAACGCCTCAACACCTCCTCGTTCCGGGACATCTCTTTGCGCATGCCCACAAAAGCCCGGACGACAAACACGCTCATCTCCATCGCGCGGGGACTGTTCAGCACCATCGAGGCCATCAAGGCGCCATGCTCCGTCAAGGCCATGGGCAAACCTCTGAAATACAGCACCTTGGCAGGGTTGTCGCATTTTGCGATAACCCCCTTCTTTTCCTCGGGGGTCAGTTGAAAGACAAAGTCTGGCGGAAAGCGATGGTGATTCCGTTTGATCTGCTCGTTAAGTCGACCTGTTTTGACCCCGTACAACGCCGCTAGGTCCGAATCCAAAATCACCGCTTCCCCCCGGATCCATAGAATCGGCACGCGTTCCTGATATTCCGTCATCCAGGATGAAACCCCCTCTTCCCAAAAAGGGTTCAGTCATTTTTAACTTTTTACATTCTCACATTCAAACCCTTCAAATCCCCCTTTCCGAATTCCGAATTTCGAATTTCGAAATCCCCCTAACCCCTTAAACCCTTAACCCCTTTCTTCTGTGCTACCTGTCCCCTTCCACCACTCTTTATGACACACGCACCCCTTGCCCCTTCTCCGCACCTGTGGCAAATCTTCACCTGCATCACGAGTTCGGTTCAGCCCTCAAAGCTGAACCGGCGCCAACCGGAGGAGGGACTCACGGTGGCTTGCAGGAAACCAAACGTTTCCTTCGATGTGTGCCCCGACCAAGTCGGGGCGAACAGAAATCCCCCTCATGGTGCCCCGGTAGGGACGACTGTCTCAGTCGTCCGGTTGAAAGACCCAGGGCTTAAATCTGAAAGGAACCAAAAACCATGAGCGAAAAGAACTATCCCCAAAAAGACGAACCCCAGCTGGTCTTTCTGTCCCGGCCTGCCCCCGGCCAGAAATATGAGGACTGGGTTGATTCCCTTGTCGACGAGCTCTTCAAGCCCGGCGGCCTGGCCGACGGCAAGATCGTCCAACCCCGCACCCCCCAATTCCCAGGAGGTAACTAACCATGGCTAAAATCATCGACCTCGGACTAAAGAAAGCGGACGACCCCATCTTTACCGAAGGGATTCGCTTCACCTCCATCCGCAAACCCACATCACCGGTAGGGGCCGTTATCCCTAACGGCCCATGCCCAGACCACACAACCCCCACACCAACTAAGGAAACCCCACATGAACATCAAAAATAAACTTAATCTCACTACCGCTGCCCTCCTACTTCTTGGCTGCACGCTGGGTCGAAGTGACGACTCGCTCTTCGACAACTTCGGCAGCTACGTGAACATTGAGCATCAAGAGGGGTTTGATACCGACCGCGTACTCATCGTATCCCAGGGCAACGTCTATATCGGGGACGTCGATGAAAACGGCAGCTTCTACGCTCTTGGGACCCAGGCTGGCACCTCCGTCTGGGGATCTCAGACCGGCCAAAGCCAAGTCATCCTCCTTCGCACCCCAGTTGACGGGAAATAAACAAACAACCATGAGCAACAAAAACAAATCCACATCCGACACCCCCGCTTCAACCCCGGGATTCACTCCCAAACGTTTTAAGGGGATCGACTACACCCAGCGGCCCCAATCCTATTGGGACGACTCTTCGGTCCTCCACGCCACCCTTCGCAACGTGAAAGGAGAAAACCGGCGTCGCCTCATCCGGGATTTCCATTCCTTGGAGCAGCTCGACAAAGTCGAACCGGGCCTAGCCAAGGACATCCTCAGCACGCCGGAACGCGAATCCTTAGGCCGGATCCACCCCAGCTTCCTAGGCGGAGAATATCTGCCCGACTACCAGGCCACCGAGACGGAAATCGCCCGCATTGTCCTGGATTCCACCCTCCGGGACGTGATCAGCCTCCGTGCCCGCCGGACCAAGACCGGACTCCTGCGCTACTCCATCGTCGACGAGTACGAGGGTGAATTCCTTTACCCCAAGCTCCCGTCCCGCGATCCACTCACCTTGGGCCAGATTGTCGACTGGATCGACCAGACCCGGGTCGAGGATAACCCCGATAATGGCTACGGGCTTGGCCTCACCTACACCGTGAGCAACCACTCTCAGGGCGACCTGGGCGATCGCCTCGAATTTTTCACCACCGTCGAGTCCGAGCTCTACCCCCAACTGAGGGAGCATTACCGCAAGCTTGCGTCCGAATGGGTATTCCAGAAGTTCGTCGAACACCAGGAAAGTGAGACAAGGGCCGGCCTAATCAAAAGCTTGATCGAGGAAGGAAAAGCCACCGACGAAGCGGATGCCATTGCCATGCTCAAGGAACACGGCTTCTGAAAAATAACAACACCGACCAACTAAATAAAACTGATCAAAAGGAGAAAATATATGAATACC
>Ga0164294_10005265_pt1 | contig 11123 bp, 6 predicted proteins | sample GEODES005metaG_FD_111479 | JGI IMG/M metagenome (GOLD analysis project Ga0164294, IMG submission 111479) | Oligotrophic lake water microbial communities from Sparkling Lake, Wisconsin, USA - GEODES005 metaG | ecosystem: Environmental > Aquatic > Freshwater > Lake | place: USA: Sparkling Lake...
CCCGGCGGTGCAGGCCCAGATGCCCGGCGGATTGCTGCACCTGCGCCGCGGCGCCGACGGACAGCTCATTCAGCGCGGCCCGGTGGTGGAGGTCGGCGTCTTTTGCCTGTCCGCAGCGGCCGTCTCGGCCTTGCCGCCGGCTCTTTCCCCCGCACCGACGTGACAGGCGCCCGCGCCAGGGTAAGGCCGCTGCGGAGAAGGGGCGCCCTTCCTGTCGCTTGACAGGGTTGGCAGACCCCCGGCAGGATAGGCCCACCGGCGCGCCACTCGGCGGCGGCGCCCCCCTCGGAGGAAGCCATGCGCGTGATGTTGATCCGCCCGCCCGCCCGCCACACCGTGGAGAGCGAGGTCCCCGAGGCCGTCGAGGCCGAGAACCTCTCCTACCCGCCGCTGGCCCTGCTGAGCATCGGGCAGTTCCTCCTGTCGCACAGCAAGCACGAGGTCACCATCCTCGACGCCCAGCTCGACAACCTCGACTACCCCGAGATGGAGTCGAAGATCCGCGCCTGGGGCCCCGATGTGGTGGGCATCACCGCCTTCACCGTGCAGCTCGTCGACGTGCACAACACCATCCAGTGCGCCAAGCGGGCAGGCGTGAAGCGCATCGTGCTCGGCGGGCCGCACATCATCGACTTCCCCCAGGAGTCGGTGGGCCTGCCCGGCGTCGACGCGGTGGTGAAGGGCGAGGGCCAGAAGCCCATGCTCGACCTGCTCGAGGTCTGGAGCCGCGGCGAAGAGGCCAAGGGCATCCCGGGCGTGATGGCCCACCCCGATGACCCCATCCCCACCGACGATGTCTACTTCTCCAATGACATGGACGAGTACCCCATCCTCGACCGGCGCCTGATCGAGTACGAGCGCTACTACGATGTCATGGGCAAGGGCGGCATCTTCACCACGATGATCAGCAGCCGCGGCTGCCCATACCGCTGCACCTTCTGCAACACGCCGCGCCACCGCTACCGCGTGATGAGCCCCGAGCGGGTCTGCGACGAGATCAAGGCCTGCCTCGATCTCGGCATCAAAGAAATCTACTTCGTCGACGACACCTTCAACATCACCAACAAGCGCGTGATGGAGCTGTGCGACGCCATCCTGGCCCGCGACCTCAAGTTCAGCTGGACCGTGCGCTTCCGCGTGAAGGGCGTCGATCGCCCGATGCTCGAGAAGATGAAGGCCGCCGGCTGCTCGCGCATCCAGTTCGGCGTCGAGCAGGGCACCGAAGAGGGCCTGCTGCGCCTCAAGAAGGACGTCACCAGCCGCGAGATCGAGCACGCCTTCAAGCTCTGCCGCGAGGTGGGCATCCACACGGTGGCCTACTTCATGATCGGCACCCCGGTGGAGCGCACCCGCCAGGATGTGATGGACACCATCGACTACAGCATCCGGCTCAACCCCGACTTCGTCATGTACAACATCCTGACCCCCTTCCCGGGCACCACGCTGTACGACGAAGGCCTGCGCGACGGCGTCCTCGACATCCAGCCCTGGTTTCATTTCATGCGGGCCCCCAATGAGGGCTTCAAGGCCCAGGTCTGGGACGAGCACTTCACCCGCGACGAGCTGCGCGACATGCTCGACACGGCCTACCGCCGCTTCTACTGGCGCCCGCGCTTTGTGGCCCGCAACCTGCTGCAGATCCGCAACGCCGCCGACTTCAAGCGAAAGGCCACCGCCGGCCTCCGCCTCCTCACCGGTTGAACGGAGCACCCCATGACGGCCCCCGACACTGCCGCCCCCCGGCGCTTCACCGTTGTGTTGATGACCATCTACAGCGTCGAGAACGCGGGCATCCGCTACGTCTCCGCGGCGCTGCAGCGTGAGGGCTTCGACACCCACATCATCTTCTTGCGCGACTGGGTGCACAACCGGCTCTCGATGCCCTCCGAGAAGGAGTTCGAGCTGGTGCTGCAGATCATCGCCGAGAAGAAGGCCGACCTGGTGGGCATCGGCTTCATGTCGAGCCTGTACCCGATGGCCCTGGAGGCCACCAAGCGGGTGAAGGGCCGCTTCCCGAGCCTGCCGGTGCTCTGGGGCGGCATCCACCCCACCTCCAGCCCCGACGAGTGCATCCAGGACGTCGACTACCTCTGCCAGGGTGAGGGCGAGGTGGCCGCCATCGACCTCTGCCGCGCTCTGCGCGACGGCGGCGACACCACCACCATCCCCAACATCTGGGCCAACAAGGCCGGCGTGATCTACAAGAACCCGCCGCGGCCGCTCATCCAAGACCTCGACTGGCTGCCCTACCCCGACACGGCCGATGAGAACAAGTTCTACATCGAGAAGGACCGCTACACCATCGAGGAGCCCTGGAAGCGCACCGCCGAGTACCGCATCTACTTCTCGCGCGGCTGCCCCTACAATTGCTCCTACTGCTACGTGAGCATCCTGCGCGACGTCTACAACGAGAAGGGGCGCAAGTTCTACCGGGCCCGCTCGGTCGAGCACATCCTGGGCGAGCTTGAGCACGTCATGAAGACCTTCCCGAAGGTCGCGCGCGTCAAGATCGACGACGACACCAGCTTCGCCTTTGGCGACGAGTGGCTCGACGAGTTCATTGAGAAGTACCCCAAGCGCGTGGGCTTCCCCTTTGAGTGCCTGCTCATTCCGCCGATGATGCGCCCCGACATGTTGAAGCGCCTGATGGCCGTTGGCCTCGTGCGCGTGCAGACCGGCATCGAGAGCGCCAGCAGCAAGGAGAGCAAGGAGATCCACAACCGGGCGCCCGGCAACGACGCCATCCTGCGCTTCGCCGAGGCCAACAAGACCATGGGCCTCAACGTGGTCTACGACATCATCGTCGACAACCCGCACGCCACCGAAGAGATGAAGCTGGCGACGGCTGAATTCCTGCTGGAATTGCCCACCCCCTACGACATCTACTTCTACAGCCTCAACTTCTTCCCGGGCACCGCGCTCACCAAGAAGGGGCTCGAAGAGGGCAGCCTGGACCCCACGATGATCGAGGGGAAGAACACCAAGGCCTGGTACCAGTTCCGCGTGAGCATGGACTGGCCGCGCTCCGATGAGGAGAGGTTCTACCTGGCGATTTATTGCCTCGCCTCGAAGAGCTTCGTGCCGCGGCCCTTCATCCGCAAGCTGTTGGACGAGCGCGAGCACTGGAAGAAGCCCGAGAACATCGATCGCGTCTTCTACCTCGCCTGGGCGACGAACTACATCAAGATGTTCCATGTCGCCTACCGCTACTTCCGGGCCGGCGAGCTGACCTGGTTCAAGGTCCGTCAGTATGCCTCGCTCACCAAGCTCATCTCCCAGTGAGCCGGCGCCCGAGGGGCTTCGGAGCCGCCTGCGCGCCACCCTTCGGGGCGTGAAGGCGCTGGTGATGGCCCTTCACGAGGAGGCCCGTCATCCGGGCCGCCCCCCCTCCTTCCAGGCGGCGGACAGCCCCTTCTGGAGAGATGGCGAGGGGCCCGCCGATCGCCGTCGCTGATGTGCTGGAGAGGACAATGTGTTCATCCAGCGACAACGGTTGAACAGGGACGGGCCGCGGGTTAAAGTCGGCAATTCGGCCTCAGCGATGGACCGCCCTCTGGGTGGTGAAGCCGCTCCGAATTTGGTATTCAAAGGAAATGGGAAACGCTTTGGCGAGGCGTTGGCCGACGCTCACCGCGATGGTGGAGGAGTCTCTCTCCGCCCCGCGATTCGGCTTTTGTATGTCCTTCCTCCCCGACGAGGAGGGCGGTGCGCCGGACTGTTGGGGCGGGCCGGCGCTGGATGCGCGGGTGCGCGCCTACGCCCAGGCGCTGGTGGCGCGCACCCAGCCGGGTGACCGGGTGCTGCTGGTCAGCAGCGCCGGCCCCGAAGAGGTGAGCGCGCTGCTGGCCTGCTTCTACACCGGCCGGGTCGCCGTCCCCCTGCCGCCCCCCGAGGCCGGACGCGCCCACCGCGCCCTGTCGCGCATCAACAGCGTGGTGGCCGACGCGAGGCCGGCCCTGGTGGTGCTGGGCCCCAGCGCCGAGGCCCATCGGGCCCTCTTTGGCGCCTTGCCGGTGCTCACCGCCGCCGACCTGCTGGGCCCCCTGGAGCGCCCGCTGGCGACGCGCCCCGACGACCTCGCCATCCTGCAGTACACCTCCGGCTCGACCTCGGCGCCCAAGGGCGTGATGCTGGGGCATCGCCAGCTCCTGGCCAACCTCGAGATGATGGCCCAGCGCTTTGGCCTGGGGCCCACCACGCCGATCGTAAGCTGGCTGCCGCTCTTTCACGACATGGGCTTGATCGGCCACCTGCTGCACGCGCTGTATGTGCAGGCGCCCTTTGTGTCCTTGAATCCGCAGGCCTTCCTGCGGGCGCCGCGCTGCTGGCTTCAAGCGCTGAGCACGCACCGCGGTGTGTTTTCGGCCAGCCCAAACTTTGGCTACGAGCTGTGCTGTCGACGACACCGACGCGAAGATCTGCAGGGCATCGATCTCTCCGCCTGGCGCTTCGCGGTGAGCGGCGGCGAGGTGGTCTCGGCGGGCACCCTGCACCGCTTTGAGCAGCTCACCGCCCAGGCCGGCTTCTCTCCCCGGTCCTGGGTGCCCTCCTACGGGCTGGCCGAGGTCTGCGTGGCGGCGGCCTGCCACAGCGGCGGCCCGCCAAGCCCGGTGGTGCTCGATCCCCAGGCCCTGCGCGAAGGGACCCTGCGGCCGGCGGCGGTCGGCCGGGCGTCGCTGCCCCACGGTCCGGGCCTGGAGGGCTGCGACCTGCGCATCGTCGACCCGCGCACCCGCCTGCCCGCCGAACCGGGCACGGCCGGCGAGATCTGGATCGCCGGGCCCCATGTGGCCCAGGGCTACTGGGGGCGGCCGGGCGACGAGGCCTTCACCGCCACCACCGCGGAGGGCGAGGGGCCCTACCTGCGCACCGGCGACCTCGGCGCGATGGTCGACGGCGCCCTGCACATCCTCGGCCGCCGCAAGGATCTCATCCTGATTCGCGGCCAGAACCATCACCCCATCGACATCGAAGCCAGCGCCGAGGCCGTGCACCCGGCGGTGCGACGGGGTGGGGCCTGCGCCTTCGCGGTGGAGGGCCCCGAAGAGGAGCGCCTCGTGCTGCTGGCCGAGGTGGAGGCCCCCGAAGACGCCCTGCCGGAGCTGGCCCGGGCCCTGCGCGCGGCCATCGCCGCCGAACACGGGCTCTACGCCCAGGCCATCGCCCTGGTCGCGCCAGGCAGCCTCGCCAAGACCACCAGCGGCAAGGTGGCTCGCGCCCTCAACCGCGCTGCCTGGATCGAGGGGCGCCTGCCCGCGCGCTTCGTCGACCGGGGCGAGGCCGCCGAAGCGCCAGCCGCCGCCGCCCTCTCCGACGCCGCCCGCAGCTTCCTCGGTCGACGGCGGCCCCAGGTGGCGGTCAGTCGCCACACCCGGCTCGTCGAAGACCTCGGCCTGGACTCCCTCTCCATCATGGAGCTGGCCAGCCTGGTCGAGACCGAGCGGGGCAGCCGCCTCTCGCCGCGGGCCGTGGCCGCCGCGCGCACCCTGGGCGAGCTGCTCGACGCCGAGCCCGCCAGCGACAGCCGCGACGACGCCGATCTCGACGCCCTCCTCACCGAGGCCCTGGCCCACATGCCCCACCTGCGGGTGGAGGTGGAGTCCCAGCAGGATCGCGAGCTGGTGGTGGGCGGTCGGCGAATGGTGGACTTCGCCTCGGCCAACTACCTCGGCTTTGATCAGCACCCCGACGTGCTCGCCGCCGTCGGGCCCGCCATCGCGCGCTGGGGGGTCCACCCAAGCTGGAGTCGGGTGGTGGCCGCCCCGCGCCTCTACACCGAGGTCGAAGAGGCCCTGGCCCAAATGGTGGGGGCCCCCTTCACGCTCATCTTCCCCACCATCACCCTGCTGCACATGGGCCTGCTGCCGCTGCTCTCGGCGGGCGGTGGCCTGCTGTTGTTGGACGCCCACGCCCACAGCAGCCTGCACGAGGCGGCGGCCCTGGCCGGGGCCCACGGCGCCGTCGTGGAGGTCTTCCCCCACGGAAACCTCGCCGCCGCCGAAGGGGCCTTGCGTCGTCACGCCCATCGCCCCAGCCGGCTGATCTGCGTCGACGGCGTCTACTCGATGTCGGGGGGCATGCCCGATCTGCTGGGGCTCCGCGCCCTGGCCTTGCGGCACAAGGCGACCGTTTACGTCGATGACGCCCATGGCTTCGGCGTCCTCGGCGAGGACCCCAGCGCCAGCGCGCCCTATGGCCACCGCGGCAACGGCCTCGCCCGGCGCGCCGGCGTCGACCTCGCCCGCGACCCGATCCTCTACGTGGGCGGGCTCTCCAAGGCCCTCTCTTCGCTGGCCGCCTTCATCACCTGTCGCAGCGCCGAGGAGCGGCTGCGCTTTCACGCCGCCAGCACCGCGATCTTCAGCGGGCCCTGCCCGATCCCCAGCCTGGCCACAGCCAAGGCGGCGATCGCCCTGTGTCAGGGGCCGACGGGGGAGGCGGCCCGCGCCCACCTGCTGGCCCTCACCGCCCGCCTCACCGATGGGGCCCGGGCTCTTGGCTTTCAGGTCGACAACACCCTGTACCTGCCGGTGGTGAGCGTGGTGGTGGGCAGCGTCCCGCGCCTCCTCGCCGCCGCGCGCATCCTCTGGGAGCGGGGAATCCTCATCACCCCCGCCCAGAGCCCCGCCGTGCCCTTGGATCGCAGCCTGCTTCGCTTCACGGTCACCGCCCTCAACACCGCCACCCAGGTGGACGAGGCCCTCGCCGCCCTCGCCGAGGTCGCCGCGCAGAGCCGGTCGTGACCGTGGAGACGCCATGAACCCGACCGTCTGGTCGACCAATGAGTGGGACCCCCTCGAGCTGGTGGTGGTCGGACGGGTCGAAGACGCGCTTGTGCCCGCCTGGGATGTCATCAACCGCCACACGGTCCTGCCGGGCGAGTGGGATCTGTTCGAGAGCCTCGTTGAAGGCGAAGGCCCGGCCTACCCGGCCGCCCTGATCGCCCAGGCCCACGCCGAGGTCGAAGGCCTCGTCGACACCCTGGAGCAGTTGGGCGTGGTGGTGCTGCGCCCGGAGCGGCCGGGGCCGCCGGCCCCCATCTGCGGGCCCGGATGGACCGTGCCGCACGGCTTCTCGGTGGCCAATCCGCGGGATGTGCTGCTGGTCGTGGGCGATCAGCTCATCGAGGCCCCCATGCCCGATCGCGGCCGCCACCACGAGGTGCTCCCCTACCGGCCGCTGCTCCGCCAGCTCGCCGAGGCCGGGGCGCGCTGGGTGGCGGCGCCGCGCGGCGCCCTGCCCGACAGCCTCTACGCGGCGGACTGGACGCCAGAGGTCTTCGCAAAGACCGGCCGCTACGCGCTCACCGAGGTGGAGGTGGCCTTTGACGCCGCCGACTTCGTGCGCTGCGGGCGCCACCTCTTTGGCCAGCGCAGCCATGTCACCAACGCCGCGGGCATCCGCTGGCTGCGGCGCCACCTCGGCCCCGACTACACCGTCCACGAGCTCTTCAACCGCAGCCCGCACGCCATCCACATCGACACCACCTTCGTCCCCTTGGCCCCCGGCCGCGCGCTGGTGAATCCGGTCACATTGGACCGCGATCGCCTGCCGCGGATCCTCGACGACTGGGAGCTCCTGGAGGCGCCGGCGCCGGTATACACCCCCAACAACACGCTGGGCGTGGTCAGCGGATGGGTGAACATGAACCTGCTGTCTGTCGATCCATCGCGGATCATCGTCGAGGCCAGCCAGCGCCCGATGATCAAGGCCCTGCGCGACTGGGGCTTTGAGCCGATCCCCCTGCCCTTCGAGCACTACTACCCCTTCGCGGGCAGCTTCCATTGCGCCACCCTCGACCTGCGGAGGCGTCCTGCCCGCTAATGCAGGCGGCCTCGTGGTCGCCGCAGGGACCTCGGGCATCGGCGCCGCGGTCGCACAGCGCTGGCGGGCCCGGGGCGGCCTCGTCCTGCTGGGCCACCGGGGCGCGCCGCCGCCGCCGCAGACCGGCGTCCTGCCCCTCCCCTTCGATCTGCGGGCCGACCTGACCGAGACGGCGGCGCGGGCGGCGGACCTGCTGGCCGGCCGACGCCTCGCGGGGCTGGTGCTCAACGGCGCGGTGGAGGCCCACGGGCCGATCGAGCTGCAGCCCCTGCCCTGGATCGCCGAAGACATGGACGTGGGCTACCTCGGCGCGGTTCGGGCGATTCAGGCCTTCTTGCCTCAGCTTCGCCAGCACCAGGGCCGGATCGTCACCTTCAGCTCGGTGCATGGCAGCAGCCCCGCCCCCGGCGCCGGGCCGAGCTGCGCCACCCGCGCCGCGGTGGAGGCTCTCTCCGACGTCCTGCGACTGGAGCTCCGCCGCTTTGGCGTTCATGTCGCGATCATCCAGCCGGCGGTGATCGACACGCCCCTATGGGACAAGGTGCGCGACCGCTTCGCCGATCTGCCAGCCTGGGTGCCCCCCGATCGCCTCGCCGTCTGGTACCCCAACTTCGCGGCGGCCCTGGCCCAACTGGAGGCCGACGAGGCCCGCCTGCGACCCCTGCGCCGTCCCCCCGCCGACGTCGCCGCGGCCGTGCTCCACGCCCTGCTCGATCGGCGGCCGCGCGATCGCTACCCGATCGGCTGGGAGGCCTCGCTCTTCCTGGGCCTGCGGCGCGCCCTGCCGCGACGGCTCTTCGATCGCGTCGCGGGGCGCGTCTTTCGCGACGTGGCAGCGGGATGATCGGCGGCAGCCGCCTCCTCGTCGGCGCGCTGATGGCGGCCCTCTTCGTGGACGCCCTGCTCTACGGGCTGGCGACGCCGACCCTGCCGGCGCGCCTGGGCGGCGATCCCGCTGAGGTGGGGCTGGTCTTCGCGGCCTATGGGCTGGGCCAGCTCCTGGCCTGCCCGGCGGCCGGGCCGGTGGTCGATCGCTGGGGGCCTCGGGCCGTCCTGCTTGGCGCCATGCCCATCCTGGCGGCGGCGAGCGCGGTCTACGGCTGGGTGGACGGCGCCTGGGGCATCGCGGCTGCGCGCTTTTTGCAGGGGGCGGCGGCCGCAGCGAGCTGGACGGCGGCCCTCTCGGCCCTGGCCACCTTGGGGCCCGTGCAGTCGCGCGGCGCCACCCTGGGCACCGCGGGCCTGGCCACCGCCGCCGGCCTCCTGCTGGGGCCGCCGATCGGCGGCGAGCTCTCGGCCCGCCTGGGCCCGGCGCCGCCCTTCCTTCTCGCCGGTGCGCTGGCCCTGGCGGTGGCGCTGCCCCTGCGGGCCTTGCCGGCCGAGCGCCCGCCCGCCCTGCGCGTGCCCTACCGCGCCCTGCTCCGCAGCCCCGCGGCCCGCGCCGCCCTGATGATCACCCTGCTGGAGTCCACCCTGATCGGCGCCGTCGAGCCCACCACGCCGATCGAGCTGTCGGAGCGCCTGGGCGCCAGCCCGGCGGCGGTGGGCTGGGGCTTCGCGCTCACCACCGCCGCCTGGGGCCTGGGCTCTCCCTTCGCGGGAGCCCTGGGCGACAAGGCGGGTCCGCGCGCGCCCTTCGGCCTGGGCCTTCTGCTGTGCGCGGGCGCGGTCACGATCCTGGGCGCGGCGGCCTCGCCGACAATCGCGATGTCCTCGCTCGGCTTGCTGGGGCTCGGCCTCGCCGGCCTGTACGCCGCCGCCAACCCGCTGCTGGCCTCGGCCAGCGCCTCTCTGGCCGGCGGCACGGGGAGCGCCTATGCAGCCTCTACGCTCATCTTTGCCTTGGGCTCGGCCTTGGGCCCTGCCCTGGGTGGGCTCGCCGCAGAGCGCCTCGGCTTTGCGGGCGCCACCGCGCTGGGGGCGATCCTGCTCCTTTGCGTCGGCCTGCCCTACTGTCTCACGCTTCCACCCTCCACAGACGGCCCCCAGCCCCCGCGGAGCACCCCATGACCCCCAGCCAGGAAGCCCTCAAGAAGCTGCTCATCGACAAGCTGACGCGCACCACGCTCTTCGTCGGCCTCGATGACGCCCAGCGGGCCCGCGTGGCCGCGATCGCCCAACTGGTGAGCTTTCAGGCCGGCGAGCTGCTGGTGACCCAAGGAACGCCCAGCGATCACCTGCTGGTCCTGCTCCAAGGCCGGGCCCGGGTGCTGGTGGAAGAGGCGGTCACCGGCGTGCAGCTCGACGTGGGCGAGCTTGGCGAAGGCGACACGGTGGGCGAGATCGGCCTGCTCCTGGGCGAGGTGCGCACCGTCTCTGTGCAGGCCACCGAGGCGGTCGCGGCGGCCCGCCTCTCCCGCAAGGCCTTCGACCGGCTGCTCCTCGAAGAGGCCGCCGTGGGCCTGATCACCGCCCAGAACCTCGCCCGCCTGCTGGCCGATCGCAGCCGCAACGCCGGCTTCCGAACGGTCAAGCTGCGCGATCACCCCTTCGATCCCGAGCTCTACGATCTGTTTCCCCGGCGTCTGTTGAGCCGTTTGCAGGTGGTGCCCTTCGGACGCGAAGGCACCACCATTCTGATCGCCACGCCACGGCCCACCGATCCGGCGATCTTCTCGGCCCTGAAAGAGGTGGCGCCGGGCCTGCGCTTCCGCCCGCACATCTGTTCGGCCGAGGACTACGACCGCTACGATCGCTTTGTGATGGGCCCCGTGCTCGATCGGCGCCCCCAACAAAAGCGGGTGGAGGTCGACGTCCGCGACTACCGCGCCGCCGAGGTGAAGATCGGCACCTTTCACGTTGAAGAGTCCGGGCCGCGGGCCCTGGCGCCCGGCGACAAGGTGGTCGAAGCCCTCAACACCCTGCTGGCCGCTGCGGTGAACCAGGGCGCCTCCGACGTTCACATCGAGCCGGGCGACGAGCGCGCCCTCATCCGCCTGCGCATCAACGGCGCCTTGGAGATCTACCAGCGCACCGAGATGTCGCTGGCCATCCCCCTGGTGCAGCGCATCAAGGTCGCCGCCGGGCTCGACATCGCCGAGCGCCGCCTGCCCCACGACGGGCGGGCCCGGGTGCGCCTGCGCGACCGGCTGATCGAGCTGCGCGTCAGCACCATGCCCTCTGTCTACGGCGAAAAGGCCGTGCTGCGCATCCTCGACGCCGCCACCGGCCTGCGCCCCCTCGATCAGCTGATCGTCTCACCGGCCCTGCTGGGCAACCTGCGCCGCACCTTACTGTCCACCTCGGGCTGCGTGGTAGTCTGCGGCCCCACCGGCAGCGGCAAGACCACCACCCTGTAC
>Ga0164294_10005268_pt1 | contig 11122 bp, 19 predicted proteins | sample GEODES005metaG_FD_111479 | JGI IMG/M metagenome (GOLD analysis project Ga0164294, IMG submission 111479) | Oligotrophic lake water microbial communities from Sparkling Lake, Wisconsin, USA - GEODES005 metaG | ecosystem: Environmental > Aquatic > Freshwater > Lake | place: USA: Sparkling Lake...
GGCGTGCGGCCGTCACGCACCAGCCGGCGCATCAGGCGCTCGCAGTCGGCGCGGATGGTGTCGGCGGGGATGGCGATGGGCGCGTGGGGGCGGAGGGGGATTACGTTGCTCACAGCGGCCTCCGCAGCTTGGCGCACGTCGAGCGCACCACGTTAACCGTCTGGCGCTTGCGCACATGGCTGGTCAGGTCGAAGGCCGACACCTCGGCGCTTCGTGCCAAGTGCCGCTCAAGATCGAAGGCGGGGCGGGTGAGGGATTGAAGCTGCGCGATCATTCGGCGTCCTCCAGTTCAAGCAGGTCGGCAATCGCCTCGTCCTCTGTCGCGCCGTAGCCGACGTGGCAGCACTCAGGATCGGACCCCGCACGCGCGGCGACGTAGTCAAAGCGGCGGATCGGGATGGGCTTGGGATCGTAGTCCACGATGATCTTGCGTTCGGTCATGCCGACACCCGTTCGTCGCGGGCCAGATCGGCGCGGTAGTCGCCTTCATCTTCGGCAGCGAAACGAGCGTCAGCCGCGTACAGCGCATCAGACGCCTGATTATAGAGATACACCCACTGGCGATGCTTGCGGGGCTCGACCTCGCTAATGCCGTAGAACTCAATGCGGCATGTCGAGGCGAACAGGTCCCAGCCGTGTTCGCAGAGCGTGAGATTGTCCGCGACCAGATCAAGCGTCATCTCAAACATCTCAATGTCGGTCGCGCGGGGCAGCTCGAGCGCGGCCAGCGCCTCGCTGGTGCGGCGCGTGAAGTTCAGCGCCATGTGGGTGATTTCGTCGGGGGTCATGTCGTGCTCCTTTGTTGTCCCCATTGTGCACGCCATGCATTAACGGTCAATTACTATCGTGCACCGCGTGCAATTATTTTCTTGACGCCAGCCCGGCATTTGCTGCACACATTCTTCATGACATTCGCACAATGGCTTGAACAAGTTCAATGGTCTGACGACGAGGCGGCCAAGCGTTTCGCCCGTGATCGCGCACACATCAGCAAGCTGCGCCGGGGCAAGGCGCGGCCATCGTATGAGCTGATGCTGTTGATCAACAAAGTGTCAAAAGGCGAAGTCGGGCTGGAGACGTGGCAGCGATGACCCTTCGCATCAAGCGCATAGAAAAAGCCAACACGCAGGCTGCCGCTTACCTGGCGCAGCAGCATTCAACCTGCGAGGGATGCGCATTCCTGCAGCGCCATCCCCGCCCGCAATGCAAGGGCGAGACGTCGCCGCACTTCCGCATGGTGCGGGACACCTACCACGCGCGCTGCGATACATTTGCAGTTCGCGGCATATCCTGAACCTGCTGGCGCGCGTCCTCAAAGCCGTGGCCAACGATCACACGCTGGCCAATTGATAGCAGGTATCTATGCCAATCCTTCTGCACGGCTGACACTGTCCCGCCCTTGGCGCGCTTCATCTCAACCCATAGCCCCCACTCAGGCACGAACAGGTCCGGCACGCCAGGGCTGACGCCTTCCAGTTTCAGCCGTGCGCCAACTGTTCGGCTGCGCGCCTCGCCATTCGGGATCGCAAAAATACGCACCGGTCTGTAAGTTTGCCGGAACCAGCTTACGAACTCGCGTTGTTCGACGTGTTCAGAACGTGCGACTAACAACCCGGAAGAATTTTCCTTCACGGCTGTAGTTGATTGCTTTGGGCGGCGGAATGGCGTTGAGCTGCGACGCGTCTGAAAGGTTATCAATCTGCAATCCGATCTTTGACAGTATAGGTCGCAGGCGATTGGCGGCGTGATAACTGGCGCCACCGCCATGCCAGATTGTGAAATACTCCGTAACGATATCACCTGTCAAAGATTTGGGATAATAACGCACACGCAGCATTGGCTTTCCGTTGTCGTGCACATCCCAGCGCCAGGTATCGACGTCCATTGTGGACGCGCCGAGCTCGTCCGACATGATCGGGCCATCGTTGAGGACAAGTTTTGGCGGCTTAGGTTCAGGAAACTTGAACCCGCATTGAGGACATTCCCGCACGGAAGTATGGCATAGCGTATCGCACTCCGGGCAGACCTTGACCGGCATGTCGCCAGTGCCGCTTTTTGGCTTCTTTACAACCGGCGCGTCGAAGAAGCCGTGCGTATGCGTCAGGCCAGCAAAGTCCAGAACGAGGCAATCCTTGACGTGTTCTTTCAGGCGAGAGCCGCGGCCCAGCATCTGCACGTAGAGCGATGCCGACATGGTCGGGCGGCAAGCGGCGATTACATCGACGTTCGGCGCATCAAAGCCCGTCGTCAGGACGTTTGCATTTGTCAGCGCCTGTATGCGGCCAGCGCGGAAATCAGCAATAATGTCGTCGCGTTCCTGCGCTGGCGTCGTTCCAACGATTGTCTCCGCAGATACGCCAAGCTGGCGCAGGCTGTCGCGCAATCCGTAAGCGTGGGCAACGCTGACGCCGAAAACCAGCCAGCTCCTGCGATCGCCAGCACGCTCGACAATCTCTGCGGCAACCGCGTCGTTCAGCCGGTTGGTGTTCAGCGCCTTGTCCAGGTCGCCTTCCACAAACTCTCCGCCGCGTTTGCGAACTTCTGACAAGTCAAAGCGTGTCGCCGTCTGCACGGATCGAAGGGGCGCAAGATACCCCTGATGCATAAGATCGAGGACGCCGATCGGCTCAATCAGATCCGTGAACAGGGCGGGCGGGTCTGTTATGTAGCCATGCCCAAGCCGGTAGGGCGTAGCAGTCAGGCCGACAACGCGCATCTCCGGATTGATGCCTCGCAGGTAGTCAACCACCTTTCGATAATTGCCAGCCTCATTGTGATTGATCCGATGCGCCTCGTCGATCATCACCATGTCAACGCGGCCGAGGATTTCAACCTTGGCCGCAATCGACTGGATGCCGGCAAAGGTGATACTTTCCCCCGCCTCCCGCTGGCGCAGTCCGGCTGAGTAAATGCCAAGCGGTGCGCCTGGCCAATGCTCACGCATTTTCTGCGCATTCTGCTGGATGAGTTCACGCACGTGCGTCAGCATCAGGATGCGTTGATCGCCCCAGTTGGTGAGAACCCATTTGCACCATGCCGCGATGACATGGCTCTTGCCGGACCCCGTAGGCATCACCAGACACGGGTCGCCTGATTGCGTCTGGAAATATCGCACGAGGTCTTCAATCGCCTGCTGTTGGTAATCGCGAAGTGCCATCAGAACGGCACCTGAGAATTGATCAGGTCAAAGCTGGTGCGGGCGCCCGTCTCCGGATCGCCGTTCCTCTCAACCTTGCCGTCTATCTTCCAGACGCCCGTCACGCCGTCGTCGCTTTCCATCATCTCCCACGGCACAAGGTCAGGGTGCAGGACATGGCTGGTGCAGCCCCTGCGCTGGGCGGGGACGGGGATCACGTCATCATAGACCCCGCAATGCCAGTACCCGTCAGGCCGCGCCGTCGCGTGAGCGCACGTCCGGCAGTTGACTTCCCGCGTCAGCTTCGTCTGGTGGCAAAAGTTATATGCCGGGCAGAACTTGCATTGATACCAGGCAGGCGACGCGCCGGCGACAGGTTCGGGCATCCGGTCGGCTTCGCTGATCCGCCGCCCCCTATCGATTGCGGCCTCCGCTGCGGCCTTGTCATAGTGGATGCGCTCAATGTGCAGGCGATCGTCGTTCTTGTTGACGGCCACGTATAGCGCGCGGTCTAGCCCCGCGCCGGCCATGTAGACTTGCATCTGCACCCAGTGCTCTGGCTTTGCCTTGGCGACGCCGTCCTTCTCCAGCGCGGCGAATGACTTGTCCGAATGCGTCTTGAACTCGGCGAGATGGCGCGTCTTCGGCGCTTCTGGAACGCCAGACACGATCGCATCTGCGCTGCCGGCGACGTGTCCACCGAACTTAAAGTGAGCCTGCGTTGTCTCAATCGTAACGCCAGCTAGCTCGAGGTCGGCAAGTATCGTGTGTTCCTCCATCTGCCCGCGCCTGAACAGGCGCAGGATGCGTCCTTCGAACTCCTCGATGACGGCCCAGCGGAAGGACAGCCACAACCAGCGGTCGCAGGCGTGCCCTAGCGTGCTTGCACCCATGTGGGGGCGAGGCATACGCCCCGCCGCCTCAGCATGGCGCTTGTCGATCAGTGTAACCAGTCCATTCTGAGGCGGCGGGATGCGCATTAGCCCTTCCTCCACGGCGGAAGGCTGCGTGAAGCGGCGGCTTCGGTTGGTGCTACAGAAGGCGACGCTGCGGTCGGCGTTGCCGCCTTGTTCGCGCCGTCAACAACCTTCCAGGCTTTCACCTCGTTGCGATTTTTGTAAGCCCCTTCGCCGACTTCGATTGAAATCTTGACCATGCAGGTCCCGCCGACCAACTGGTCAGTATCCTGCAAAGTGCCAAGCCCGATCGCCCGCATCAGGTCGGATAGCTGCTCGCGGCCGATCTTCTCGGCAACCGGGTTGGGATTGCTGACGTTAAGGTTGCCGTAAACAACCCGGCCCTCATGCGTCGGTCCAATGATATCGTATCGCACGGCGACATATTTGCCCGTGCCAGCCTTCGTCGCCTTGACCGTGGCGTCCGTGATCCGAGCGCTGTACCAGCCAGGCGGCACAAGTTCATATGACCGGTCGCTCTGATACTCGGAAGCGGAAATAGGTTGATCAAGTCTCATGGATTAGTCCTCCTTGGTGATTGCGAATGACGCGCGTCCGGGCGTCACGGTTATTGCCTCCGACAATGCGTCGGTGATTGACGGCGCAGATGCCTTCCACAGCGTCATGTTGATTTCTGGCTTCCAGCGGAACAACCTGCCGAGGTGATCGGTAAGGCCGTGAGCCGCGGCGACTTCCTGCAATTTGTCGCCGTCCACTTTCCAGTTATCGCGAGACGTCACGCGGACTTTGTAGCCCGCCCATTCGGTGCGCTCCGTCGCCAGCATCTCGTCTTCGATCTGCCGGCGGCGTTCAGTCCATTCGATTTCGGCTTGCTTTGCCTCAAGCCAGAGGGCGGCGAGGTTATCCATTGGCGCCCCCAATCTTCTGGATGACAGCGCCAAGGTCAGGAGCTTCCCATGCGTCCAGCCGGCCAGACCGATCCTTGGCCAGCCAAAGGCCATCGCCGTCACACATCAGGGCGCGCTGGGGGACGCCTTCAGCGTCCTTCTCCACCCTCAAAGCAAGGACTTCATCAAAGAAATATGGAAGCTGCTGGCCGGTCTTGTTCCCCGGCATGGACGGGGCGTAGAGGATGCGTCCGGTCTCGTCCTGGCTCTTGTCGAGCTTTGCCGACATGTAGACGTGTTTTCCGGGCAGGTCGCGGAACGCGCGGATGATGTGCGCCATTGCTTCCTGCATCGCGCCATACGCTTGTCTGGGGTCCTTTGCGATGCGCTTTTCGTCGCCAAGCACGACCTCTGCGATTTCCGAAATGCTATCCAGCGCGACGGAATGGTAAGCCGCCGCCTCTCCAGAGTGGGTCAGCCATTCAAGGGCGTTCGTAAGGTCCGCGATGTTTCCGATTTCAATGTAGGGCAGGTCAGCGCCCGCGATCGAGAGCAGCCCGGCTTCCGCCGATAGCGTGATGGGGGAGGGCAGGGTTGGAATAAGGGAAGTCTTGCCTGCGCCAGCTTGCCCGTAGACCAGTATCTTGACGCCGTCGCGCGCAAGGGCGCTCGTGCGTTTCAGGTTAATTGCCATGGTGATGTCTTTCTCGTTTCCCCATTCGGACGATCCGGTCGGGTTGCATTCTCATTGCCCGCGCCGTGCGAGTGTGTCAATACTAAATTATGGAGGTTCCAATGTTGACACTCGAAAGTATCAGGAAGGCGCTGGAAGACCGAAACCTTCGGCGCGTATCAGAGCGCACCGGCATCAGTTATTCGACGCTGATGCGCCTGCGCCGCGGCGAGACGATCAGCTACACCCATGCCCGGCTTTTAAGCGATTACATCAAGGATGCAGTCCATGGCTGACGTTACGGACATCTTCGGCGGGCCGTGGCGCCTGCCGACGCCAGTCGCAATCGACGACCAGATCCGGCAGGCAATGGCCGCGGCGGGCATAACACCGCCACCGTCGATCGAGCTGGATGGCAAATTGCACCGCTGGCAGACGGGCAGCAAAGGCAAGGCGGGATACGACAAACCCGGATGGTACGTCTTTTTCGCCGATGGCATTCCCGCTGGCATGTTCGGAGACTGGCGAATGGGTATCGCCAGCACGTGGCGTGCCGAGGTTGGCCGGCCGCTGACGATCGAGGAGGAGGCTGCAATTACCCGCAGGCAGGCGGAGGCGCGGACAAAGCGCGATGCACTCGCCGATCAGGTGGCGGAGACAGTCGACATTATCTGGAGCCAGGCGGGGGCCGCCAGCGCGGATCACCCTTATCTCGTGCGCAAGGGCGTCAAGGCCCACGGATTGCGCATTACCGGCGACGGGAGGCTGATTGCGCCCATGTTCAACGGGGACGGTCGGCTGTCTTCCGTCCAGTATATTGATGCTGAGGGAGCCAAACTTTACCACTCCGGCGGGGTCGCCAAGGGCTCGCACTGGTCCGTAGGCGTGTTCGAGGGCGCGGATACAATCTACATCGCCGAGGGCTTTGCCACGGCCGCCACTATCCATGAAATTACCGGCAAGCCGTGCGTGGTGTCCTATTCAGCTAATAACCTCGTGCCGGTCACGGAAGCAATCAAAGGCGCATACGCCGACGCGAAGGTTGTGATTGTCGCCGATCACGACAAAGGCGGCACCGGGCAGAGATATGCCGAGCAGGCTGGCGCCAAGCATGGCGCTGCGGTTTTCGTCATTCCAATCCCCGGCATGGATGCGAACGATTACGTCCAGGCGGGCAATGACCTGATCAGCTTCCTAAATCCGCCAGTCGATCAATGGCTTTTGCAGGCGGATGAATTCGCGTCCGAATGCGTGCCCATCAGATGGCTGGTCAAGGGCTGGGTGCAGCAGGAGGCGCTTGTCATGGTTCACGGCCCAAGCGGAGGCGGGAAGACTTTCGCCGTGCTGGACTGGGCGCTGCATATGGCGGCCGGCATAGAAATCTGGAACAATTGCAAGGTCAAGCCGGGGCCTGTCGTCTACCTTGCCGGCGAAGGACACCAGGGCCTGCGCAGCAGGATTGCAGCGTGGAAGCAGCACCATGGCGTGCCACGTTTGGAGATGTGGTTAAGCAAGGCGGGCTGCGATCTCAATACCTCCGAAGGCCGCCAGAAGGTGATCGACCATGTCGGCGCACTGCCGACGCCGCCGCTCCTCATAATTGTGGACACCGTGCATAGGTTCCTTGACGGCGATGAGAACAGCTCTGTTGACGTAAGGACAATGATCGAAAGTTGCGCTGCGCTGACGCAGAAGTTTGGATGCACGGTTATCCTTGTCCACCATACCGGCGTGAGCGAGGAGGCCCAGCACCGGGCACGCGGATCTTCAGCCTGGCGTGGTGCGCTCGAGATTGAAATATCGGTTGTGCCGGGAGACCCCGGTCACATGCAACTGATCCAGCGCAAGGCCAAGGATGCCGAGATCGCAGCGCCAGTCGCGGCCATGCTTAAAACGATTGCTATTGACGGATGGGTGGACGAGGACGGCGATCCGGTTAAGAGCGCGGTGATTGTCGCAAGCGATGAACCGGAGCAGATCAAGACGCGCAAACCGTCCAAGATCGAGATCCACCAGAAGCTGTTTACGCAGGCCTGGAAAGCCTTTGGCGATCGCCGGGATGGTTTAGTTTTTCTAAGCCGTGAGGGGTTCAAACGGCACCTTGAGGTGATCGGGTTTGCCCCCGGATCGGTCAAGAATTACCTCGCCCCAGCCTCCGCCGGAAAGCCAATCCACGATCTCCTGCTGGCTGGCTTCATCGAGGTTTCGGGGGATGGATGGGCTATTATAGAGCCGGGTTGGGTGGCGCAAATCAACCTGCAGGAGGCGGTCACCTAAGTCACTTTGGGTAATCTGGTGTCACAGGTGACTCAGGTGACAAAACAGCCAAAGTGAGACGGGTTCCGGTAACCTGAGTCACCTCCCCCTTTAGGGGGAGTGACTAGGTGACCGAGGCTCACTGACGGTTGTGGCGGTTTTAGAAACTTTTCTGACAGGGTTGCCCTGAACTTGCGTCTGATGCACAACGCTCGCCTAACACGAGAGGAGACCACCCAATGAACGAAGCTGAAGCCATCATGGAATTCCGCGAAGCGTCTGCCGCTGTCCGCCGCGCCTTTGGCGCTCGCGACGATGCCCGCGTTGACCAGATCCTGGCCGATACCCGTATGGGCCAAGCCACAGTAAATCTATCAGATGCCCAGGCACGCTTGCACGCCGCCGATATTGCCCTCCAAGCCGCCCGCGCTGAGCCGCCCACGCCGGCCGACATCGACGTGACGCGCGTCGATGCAACAATCCAGAACGGCGTTGACGGTGGGGCGTGCCGTTCTGGATTGTTGCGGTGAAGGGCCTTGTCACCACCCTCGACATTCCAGCCGACACGGTGCTGGCTGCCGCATCAGGCAGGCAGCTCGTGGACGTGATGGTGCTGGGCCACGAGGCGGACGGCACGGAGTATCTCGCGTCGTCCACGGGCGATCTGGGGACGATCCTTGTCCTGCTTGAGCGCGCCAAGGCCAAGGCAATGGCGTCCGTGGTATCGGTTCCAGATTGACAGGAACGGCGGGTTAGGTAGATTTTCCGTGTCGGTGCTGACCGACGAGGGGTCCACCCGTCAGAGTAGATTAAACCTCTAGCTCTGGCGGGTCCTTCCCATGGCCAATCTGATCCAAGCCGTGTTCTTCCCCCACATCGTTGATGATGAATTTATCGAAGCTATCGTGGCGCACGTGATCGAAGCGGTTCGCGAACTGGACGTCACCGACATGCGCCGGCGCAAGGCCCAACGCCTGATCGAACAGACAGCCTGCCAGGCCGTGGCCGAGATGTGGACCGCAGCTTTCCGCAAGACGTTCAAGCCGACCCGGTCATGGCCCCAAGCCACCGCCATCCTGCTTGACAATCCGCGCCGTGTCGTTATCGAATTGTGGATAGGGCACGAGTACCACGCCGAAGACATTCCGGACCCTATCGAGGTTTTCTTTGATGGCGAATAAACCCGGCCTTTACGCCAACATTAACGCCAAGAAGGCCCGAATTGCCGCTGGCTCTGGCGAGAAAATGCGCAAGGTTGGGGCCAAGGGTGCACCAACCGCCGCGGCGTTCCGGCAGTCTGCGAAGACGGCAAAGCCGATGAAGAAGGGCAAGTGATGGCCAGCCCTGCGCCCGGTAAGGCCCGCGTCAAGGTCACCGCTTCCGGCAAGCGTGTGAGCTATGGCCAAGCTGGCGAAGCCAAGGGCGGCGGGCCGCGTGTCAGACCCGGCACCGCCAAGGGTGACGCATACTGCGCACGATCGGCAGGCCAGAAGAAGCGCAGCCCTGCCGCTGCGGCAGATCCCAACAGCCCCTTGAACCTGAGCCGGAAGCGGTGGAAGTGCAGCGGGTCCAAATCCAAGTGATTTACCGTAGTTCGTGCGCGCGGATATGAAGAAGGTCGGTCGCCCTCCTCACGTCAAAACCGAAGAGAACGCCGAGCGGGTCGAGGCGCTTTGCGCTTACGGCATGGATCACGTCATGATCGCCGCAATGCTGGGCATCAGCCATGACACCCTGACCAAGTATTACCGCAGCGAACTGGACATCGGCAAAGCCAAGGTCGTCGAGCAGGTCGCCAACAGCCTGAAGCGCAACGCAATGCACGGCGATGTCCAGGCGCAGAAGTTCTTCCTGTCCTCGCGCGCTGGCTGGTCCGAGAAGCAGACCCACGAAGTCGGCGGCATTGGCGGCACTCCCATGAAGATCGAATGGCATGTCGTCAAACCTTCAGGTTAAAACCCCTGAATGGTTCGAGCCATTCCTGGCGCCGGCCAGATACAAGGGCGCCTATGGCGGTCGAGGCTCTGGAAAGTCACACGCTTTCGCAGCCTACATTGTCGTCCGCTGCGTCAGGGAACGGACTGACGTGGTCTGCCTGCGTGAAGTCCAGCGAAGCCTCAAGCAGTCCGTCAAGAAGCTGATCGAGAACAAGATCGAAGCGCTGGGCGTCGGCCATCATTTCGAGGTCCAGCACGACCGGATCAAAGGCAGAAACGGTTCAATCATTATCTTCGAAGGCCTGGCCAACCATACGGCGGAAAGCATCAAGTCGCTTGAAGGCTTTGACATTGCGTGGTTCGAGGAGGCGCAGGTTGCGTCTCAGCGGTCGCTTGACCTGCTACGCCCGACCATCCGGAAGCCGGGTTCCGAAATCCTGTTCACCTGGAACCCGCGCCTCAGCAATGACCCGGTCGAGACGCTGCTGCGTGGCCCGACACCGCCGCCCGGCACCGTCGTCCATGAGGTCAACTTTGCCGATAACCCGTGGTTTCCGGACGTCCTCAAGGACGAGATGGAATACGACAAGCGGCGCGATCCGGACAAGTATGCGCACATCTGGCTGGGCGAATACGTCCGCAACTCAGAAGCCCGCGTGTTTCGCAACTGGTCAATCGAGGAATTCGAAGCCCCGCCCGGCGCAATCCACCGTTTCGGGGCAGACTGGGGCTTTGCTTCCGACCCGACCGTGCTGGTGCGCTGTCACATCATAGGCCGCAAGCTTTACGTGGATTACGAGGCCTACCAGATCGGCTGCGAGATCGCCGACACGCCCAGCCTGTTCCTGTCCATTCCCGAAGCCGAGAAGTGGCCGATGGTGGCAGACAGCGCCCGCCCGGAAACCATCAGCCATATGCGGCGCAATGGCTTCCCGAAAATCCAGGCTGCGGTGAAGGGGCCTAAGAGCGTAGACGAGGGCGTCGAATGGCTGAAGTCGTTCGACATCATCGTCCACCCGCGCTGCAAGCACACGATCGACGAGCTGACCATGTATTCTTACAAAGCCGATCGGCTCACCGGGCAAATCCTCCCGATCCTCAGCGACAAGGACAACCACGTCATCGATGCCTTGCGCTACGCCTGCGAGGGCGCACGGCGCGTCAGCAGCCAGAAGCCTGGCGGAACAATTCGGCTCGTCCCCACCGTGACACCAATGTCCAGATAGGTTACGGCTGCAAATCATGGCGCGAGAAACCAAAGAGCAGCGGCTGCAACGCGTCCACACCGAGGCGCTGGCGGAGTTTGACCGCATCCA
>Ga0164294_10005270_pt1 | contig 11121 bp, 10 predicted proteins | sample GEODES005metaG_FD_111479 | JGI IMG/M metagenome (GOLD analysis project Ga0164294, IMG submission 111479) | Oligotrophic lake water microbial communities from Sparkling Lake, Wisconsin, USA - GEODES005 metaG | ecosystem: Environmental > Aquatic > Freshwater > Lake | place: USA: Sparkling Lake...
CACGCCGCCTCGGCCTCCTCGACCGTCGGGAACACGCCGAGCGTCCGCCAGCCGAACCAATAGCCCGCCTGCGCCAGATAGCAGTCGCGCAGGCCGCCATGCTTGATCAGCGCCTCGAGGATCGACTTGCGCTCGTGCACGACGCGATACTTCTTCGCCATCCTACCTCTTCGCCCCGACGCGCTCGACAAGCATACCCACCAACTGCCTCTCCGTCACATAACGCCTTGCCGCAGCCAACAGGCTTTCGCGGTCGGGAAAGACACACTTCTTATCGCCCGACACAGCTTCAACAGGCGGATCATAGGGTATAACCGTTCCGCCAGCGCCTAACACCATCGTCTCGGTCTGCTTGCAGATCGGCGCGGCCATCACAAAGCGATCGGCGTCGCCCCGACCGATCCAATACCAGGCATCGTCCCGATCCGACGCGAGTTGCACCACATAGCTGTTCGAATGGCTTGCTCCCAAAGGCAGGAAGACCGCTGTCAAACCGTCGGGCCGCCCCTTGTCCGATTTGCTTTCGAAGTGGTCGCCGGTCCATCTTGCCAACTCGCCCGGAGAGTCCGGGGCGGTGAATTTGTAGAAGCCTGGCATGAACGGCGGGCGGGACTCCGAAGCCGCGAAGAACGGCTTTCCTTCCCAGGAACCACAACCTCCGAGCAATCCGCAAAGCAAAATGCCCGCGATAGCTCGAAGTGTTTTCACTCCGCCGCCAGCAGCGTCTCGGCGCCGCGAAGGTCGACCGAGACGAGGCGGCTGATGCCGCGCTCGATCATCGTCACGCCGAACAGGCGGTGCATGCGGCTCATCGTCACGGCATTGTGGGTGACGACCAGATAGCGCGTGTCGGTCTCCATCGTCATCGCGACGAGCAGATCGCAGAAGCGCTCGATATTGGCATCGTCGAGCGGCGCGTCGACCTCGTCGAGCACGCAGATCGGTGCGGGGTTGGTCAGGAACAGCGCGAAGATCAGCGCCACCGCGGTCAGCGCCTGCTCGCCGCCCGAAAGCAACGTCAGGCTGCCGAGACGCTTGCCCGGCGGCTGCGCCATGATCTCGAGTCCCGCATCGAGCGGATCGTCGCTGTCGATCAGCGCGAGATGCGCCTCGCCGCCCGCGAACAAGGTGCTGAACAGCCGGCGGAAATGCATGTCGACCGCCTCGAACGCGGCGAGCAAACGCTGCCGCCCCTCGCGATTGAGGCTGCCGATCGATCCGCGCAGGCGATTGACCGCCTGATAAAGTTCGTCGCGCTCGGACGCGCTGGCCGCACGCGTCTCCTCCAGCTCCGCCAGCTCGCTTTCGGCGACGAGGTTGACCGGCCCCAGCCGCTCGCGATCGGCATTGAGCCTGTCGTGGCGCGCCGCTTCCTCGGCGGGGTCGCTCAGCAGCGACGAATCGAATTCGACCACCTCGGGCAGCCGCGCCGCGGGGCATTGGAAGCGTTCGCCGGAAGCCCGGCTATATTCCGCGCGCCGCGCTTCCTGATGCTCGGCCTGCGCGATCGCGGTCGCCCGTGCCTCGCGTGCCAGCCCCAGCGCCTCGCCCGCCGTCGCCGCGACGCTTTCGATGCGGCGGAGATCGGCATCGGCGGTCGCCTCGGTCTCGCGCGCCGCCCGCGCCGCCTGTTCGGCGGTCTGCGCACGCGCGTCCGCCGCGCCGATCGCTTCGGCCAGCACGGTCGGCCGGTCGGCGAGCTTGGCACGCTCCGCCTCGGCCGCCTGCAGCCGCTTCGCCATCTCCTCGATGCGGCCCGTGGCGTCGCCCGCCCGCGAGCGCCAGCCCTTCGCCTCGGCGCGGGCCGCCTGTTGCCGCCGCTGATCGCGCGCGATCGATTCGCCATGCGCCGCGACCCGCGCCCGCGCACCCGCCAGCGCCGATCGCACGCCCTCGGCCGTGGCCTGAAGCCCCTGCAACGCGATCCGCCCCGATGCGCGATCGGGCAGGGCCGCGAGCGTCGCCCCGGCCTGATCGAGCAGGGCCTTCGCCTCCTCGACCTCGCCCGCCGCACGCGTCCGCCGATCCTTCAGCATCGCCTCGGCCGCGGCATGACGCTCGCGCGCCGATCCGCGCGCATCCTCGTCGCGCCGCGCCTGCCGCAGCGCCTGCTCCGCCTCGCCGAGCGCACGCCGCGCGGCATCACCCTCGCTGCGGGCATCGAGCACCGCCTGATTCGCCTGCGCCAGCGCCTCGGCGGCCTCCCCGGCCCGCGCGCGCAGATCGCCCAATCCCGCCTCGACCTCGGCAAGCCGATTCGCGCGCACCAGCCGCTCGGCCGCCGCAGCCCCTGCCTCGCGTGCCACGAACCCATCCCAGCGCCGCATCACGCCCGCCCGCGTCACCAGCCTCTGCCCGACCGCCAGCGGCGCGCCGTCGTCGCTGTCCACGACCGCAACCTGCGCGAGACGCCTCGCCAGAGCGGCCCCGCCCTCGACCACGCTCGCCAGCGATACCGCACCCTCGGGAAGCGCCGGATCGCCCTCGACCGGATCGGCCCCGGCCCAGCCGCGTGGCCCTCCGCTTCCCAGCGGCGCATCGAGATCGTCGCCCAGCGCCGCCGCCAAGGCGCGTTCATAGCCCGGCTTCACCTTCAGCGACGCGAGCACGCCCTTGCCCGCATCGCGCGCCAGGCTCGCCGCCAGCGCCTTCGCCTCGCTCTCGGCGCGCCCGAATTCGGCCTTGCTGGAGGCCGCGAGCCCCTCCGCCTCGGACCGGGCCGCCGCCGCCGCATCGCGCTGCTTCTCGGCCGTGGCGATGCGCTCGTTCGCCGTTCCCAGCGCCGCTTCGGCCGCCTTGCTCGCGGCCTGAGCCTGCTCGAACGCGCGCGCCAGCACCGCCGGATCGCCAAGCGCCGAAACCTCGCGCTCCACCGCCGCCGCTTCCGCCTCGGCCCGCGTGGCCCGCTGACGCGCCGCCGTCACCGCCGCTTCGGCCACCCGCGCATCGGCATCCTCGGCCGCCGTGCGCGCCAAGGCCTGTGCGACCTCGACCTCGGCATCGCGCACCGCGCGCTCGGCCGCCGCCAGATCGGCCTCCAGCCCGCCGCGTTCGCCCTCGGCCCTGGTCAGCGCCTTGCCGAGTGCCTTGTCTTCCTCTTCCAGCGCCTGCAGCGCGGCGGCGGCATCGAGCGCCAGCCGATCCTCCCGCTCGCGGTCGCGCGCCAGCATCTCGACCTGCCCGACGAGCTCCGTCAGCCGCCGCTCGACGCTGGACTGTTCGGTCCGCAGGCCATCGAGGGCATGGCGCGCCTCGAACGCCTGCTCGCGCGCCTTCTCCGCCGTGCTGCGCGCCTCGGCGAGCTTCGCCACCGCCGCGCTGGCATGTGCCGCCGTCGCCCGCTGCGCTTCCGCCGCCGACGCGACCGCCGCCTCGGCCTGCGCCGATTTCGCGACCGCCACCTCGGCGGCATGTGCGGCCTCCCGCCAGCGCGCGAACAGGCTGCGCGCCTCGGCGATGCGGATCTCGGTCGAAAGCGTGCGGTAGCGTTCGGCCGCCTTGGCCTGGCGGCGCAGCGCATTCGCCCGCCCCTCCATCTCGCCGAGCAGTTCGTCGAGCCGCTGGAGATTGGTTTCGGTCGCGCGCAGCCTGATCTCGGCCTCGCGGCGGCGGACGTGGAGCCCGGCGATCCCCGCCGCTTCCTCCAGCATCTCGCGGCGCTGCGTCGGCTTGGCCGCGATCACCGCCGCGATCCGGCCCTGGCTGACGAGCGCCGGCGAATGCGCACCGGTGGCGGCATCGGCGAACAGCAAGGCGACGTCGCGCTGACGGACATCGCGGCCGTTGACGCGGTAGGCGGAGCCCGCGCCGCGCTCGATCCTACGGACGACCTCCTGCTCGCCGTCCTCGGTGTCGAGCAGCAGGCTGACCTCGGCGAAGTCGCGCGACGGGCGCTGCGCGGTGCCCGCGAAGATCACGTCCTCCATGCCGCCGCCGCGCATGGATTTCGCGCTGCCCTCGCCCATCACCCAGCGGATGGCCTCGAGCAGGTTGGATTTGCCGCAGCCGTTGGGACCGACGACGCCGGTGAGGCCGGGCTCGATCAGCAGCTCCGCCGGCTCGACGAAGCTCTTGAAGCCCGCCAGCCGGAGCTTCCTGATCCGCATCGTTTCGGCCCGCCCCCCGGCCAGACCGTCAGCCCGCCATCTTGGCGAGCTGCGGGTCGAGCTGCTTCCAGATCGACGGGCCGCCGATCACCGGCTCCCACTTCACGCCATTGATGACGAAAGTGGGGGTCGAATCCACGCCGTCTGCGGTCGAGTAACGCTGCTGCGTCGCGGTCATCGCGGCGATCGCCTTCTGGTCGCTCAGGCAGGATTCCGCCTGCGCCCGCGGCAACCCGCGCGCGCCGAAGAAGGGATAGAGGCCGAGCGCGTCGATCGTCGCCTTGAACTGCTCGGTCGGCGGCTGGTTCTGCATCTGCGGCATCGTATCGTTGAGCTTCTTGATCGTCGCCTCGCTGAACCAGGTCTCCTGCGTGGCGTAGAGCTGCTGGGCGAGCTTGAAATAGGGCTCCGGCCCGCGGCACTGCATCAGCAGGCCGATCGAGACGTCGGGCCCACCATGGATCACCATCGCGCGGAATTCCCAGCTGACCTTGCCGGTCGCGATATATTTCTGCTGCAGCGGATCGGACGCCTCATCCTCGAACACCTTGCAATGCGGGCAGGTGAAGGAGCCATATTCGACGATCTTGATCGGCGCGTTGGGATTGCCCATCCGGTAGCCGTCCTCGGCGGTCTTCTCGACGATGTCGGTCCAGGCCTTGCCCGCCGGCGGCGGCGTGGCGGCGACGGGGCCGGTCGGCGCGGAAATCGCCGTCTTGTCGTCGGACGTCTTGGAGCAGGCGGTGATCGACAGCGCGATCAGGAAAGCGGCAAACGGCCGGCGAACGATCATTCTTACTTCCTTGTGCTTCTTGGGGGCCAGCATAGCGGGCGAGAAAGCCGGTGTCGCGGGTTAGCGCGAGGCAGCAGTTAGCGCAGCGTCGATGCCTGCCCAGTCGTGAATCTCAGTGTTGAGCTTGCCGTTGATGGTGAAGCCCGGCGTGCCCTTGAAGCCCGGCATCGCCCAGATCGCCTGCGCCTTCGCCGACAGGCGCTGCTGGGTCGCGACATCGTCGAACACCTGCCCGGCGCGCGCCGCGGTCATGCCGTGGGCGGTGACGATCGCGTCGAGCCCGGCGCCCTTCGCCAGCGCGCGGCCGGCATCGCCTTCCTTCATCGTCGAAAGATCGGGTGCGCTGTTCGACCAGGTCTGCGCCTGCCCCATCCATTGCTCCTGCGCGGCATAGAGGACGGGCGCGAGCTGGAAGAAGCGCTTCGGGCCATCGCCCCGCGCCAGCATGACGGCGGCGAGATCGAACGGGTCGCGCAACGCGAAGCGCACCTCGTAGCTGACCTTGCCGGTGCGGACATATTTGGCGATCAGCTTCGGCACAGCCTCCTGCTCGAACAAAGCGCAGTGGGAGCAGGTGAGCGAGAGATATTCGACCAGCTTCACCTTCGCGGCCGGATTGCCGAGCAACACGCCATCATCGGCGGTGAAGGCCGCGACCTGCGTCCAGTCACGCGCCGCCGGGGCGGCCTTGTGTGGAACGGGGCGCCTGGGTGGCGGCGCGGCGATGGCGGCGGCGGAAAGCGAGAACAGGGCCAGAGCGGCAAGCGTCTTCAATCGTTGCTCCTTGGTGGCGGCGGGGCGCCGATCCGCGGCGGCCCTTCGCTGGCGGTGAGCGCGGCGGCGAGCGCCGAGAGGCAATCGCGCAGTTCGGGATCGACGATGGTGCGCAGGCTGTCACCGATCTCGGTCGAGACCGGCTTCAAGGCAGGCGGCTCACGGCGCACGCGCAGCTTGCGCGCCGCGCCCTGCTGGATCGTCACCTTCAGGATCGCAGAATAGCCGAAGAAGCGATTGACCCGCTCGATGATCGCGGGCGTCACATGCTGCATCATCGGCGCATGCGCACTCTCGACCGAGAGGAAGAGCGTGCCGCCGCTGCGTTTTCCGGTGGGGAAGCGGATCATCTCGGGCACCGAAACCTCGGCATAGCGCGCGCCGACGATCTCCCCCCAGCGGCTGACGACCGAGGATTGCACGAAGCCGAATCGCTTGAAGGCGGCATTGCCGACCGAAGGCAGCATCTCCGCGACCGAACGCACGCCGCGCACGCGCTTCGCATCGTCGTCGGTCCTGGCCGACGCGCGCGGGGCTGTGGGGCGTTTCGTCATCCCCCGGTCCATGCCATAGCGCCGCCATGCTCGTCGATAGTGCCGACATCGCCCCGTCGCTTCTCGCCTGGTACGACCAGCACCGCCGCAGCCTCCCTTGGCGCGCCGAGCCGGGCGCACCGGCCCCCGATCCCTATCGCGTCTGGCTGTCGGAGGTGATGCTCCAGCAGACGACCGTCGCCGCCGTCCGCGCCTATTTCGAAAGCTTCACGACTCGCTGGCCCACGGTCGAGGCGCTCGCCGCCGCGCCCGAGGCCGATGTGATGAGCGCTTGGGCGGGGCTCGGCTATTATGCCCGCGCCCGCAACCTGATCGCCTGCGCCCGCACCGTCGCGACCGACCATGCAGGCCGCTTTCCGGATACCGAGGAGGGGCTGCGCGCCCTGCCGGGGATCGGCGCCTATACCGCCGCCGCCATCGCCGCGATCGCCTTCGATCGCCCGGCCGCGGTGATGGACGCCAATGTCGAGCGCGTCGTCACGCGACTCTCCAGGATCGAGACCCCGCTGCCCCGCGCCCGGCCGGAAATCGCCACCCATGTCGCGGCGATCACGCCCGCGCATCGCCCCGGCGATTTCGCGCAGGCGATGATGGACCTGGGTTCACTGGTCTGCACGCCGCGCAAGCCGACCTGCGCCTTCTGCCCGCTCGCCACCGCCTGTAGTGCCACTGCGGCGGGCGACATGGAGCACTTTCCCGTCAAGCTGCCCAAGGCGGCCAAGCCGGTGCGGCGCGGCACGATCTTCTGGCTGGAATGCGATGGCCACGTCCTGCTGCAGCGGCGCGCCGACAAGGGCATGCTGGGCGGCATGCGCGCGCTGCCGACCGGCCCCTGGACGACGGGGGACCCCGGCCTCGCCGAAGCCCCCATCGCGGCCGACTGGAGCGCGAGCGGTGGTGGCCGCCACGTCTTCACCCATTTCGCGCTCGACTATGCGGTGGTCGCCGCCAACACCAACACCCGTGACGCGGAAGGAGAATGGTGGCCGATCGATCGGCTCGACCAGGCGGGCCTGCCATCGCTTTTCGCCCGCGCCGCCGCCCAGGCGCACAGCCGGAGCCTCGCTGCATGACCCCGATCACCCCCGGCTTCACCGGCTCGCCGCTCGATCGCTGCGAACCTGCCCGCGCCAAGGTCGAAGCGCTGGAGGCGATGGCGGCGGAGGCGGGCGCCCTGCTGCTAGATCTCGACGGTTATGATCCGCTGATCGCCGGAGATCGCCTCGGCTGGTCACCCCTCCCCAAACTAGCAGAAGAGGAGCGCGTGCTGCTCGGCCGGATCGACGGCATCGCGCGATTCGCGCGGCTCGATCCGCAGGCGCCCGCCGCCCGGCGCACCGGCGCGCTGATGGACCTCCTCGGCGCCCTCCCGCCCGACGAGGCCGAGACCTACGCCACCGCCCGCAGCCTGCTCGACTGGCACGCGCGCCACCGCTTCTGTGCCAATTGCGGCACGCCGACCGCGCCCTGTCACGCCGGCTGGGCGCGGCTTTGCCCGAACTGCGCGACCGAACATTATCCGCGCACCGATCCGGTCGTGATCATGCTCGCCGAGCATGACGATCACGTTCTCGTCGGCCGCCAGCCCGCCTTCCCGCCCGGCCGCTATTCGGCGCTGGCCGGGTTCGTCGAGGTCGGCGAATCGATCGAGGAGGCGGTGCGGCGCGAGTTGTTCGAGGAGGCCGGCATCCGCGCCGGGGCCGTGCGCTACCTCGCCAGCCAGCCCTGGCCCTTCCCGTCGCAGCTGATGATGGCCTGCATCGCGACGACCGACGATCCGACGATCACGCTCGACCAGCTCGAACTCGAGGATGCGAAATGGGTGTCGCGCGCCGATGTCCGCGCCGCGCTTGCCGGGGAAGAAGGGGCCGCCTTCCTGGCACCCCCGCCCTACGCCATCGCCAACACGCTCTTCCGGCTCTGGCTGGCCGAGGGCTGACGAAAGTCACTCAGCCGTTCGTGCTGAGCTTGTCGAAGCACTGCCCTTCTCTGCGACGGCCGAAGAAAGGACAGCCCTTCGACAGGCTCAGGGCGAACGGGAAATTAGTCTCAGGAACGCGGGCGTTGCTGGGGATAGGTACCCAGGATGCGCACCCATTTGGTGTGGAACTTGAGTTCCTCCAGCGCACGGGCGAGCGCCGGATCGCCGGGATGCCCTTCCATGTCGCAATAGAATTCGGTCGCCGAGAAGCTCGCCCCGCGCTGGTAGCTTTCGAGCTTGGTCATGTTCAGCCCGTTGGTCGCGAAGCCGCCGAGCGCCTTGTAGAGCGCGGCGGGCGCGTTGCGGACCTCGAAGATGAAGGTCGTCATCATCGGTTCGCGGACGACCGGCTGCGCGGTCTCGGCCTTCTCCAGCACCACGAAACGCGTCGTGTTATCGTCCGAATCCTCGAGACCTTCGCCGAGGATAGCGAGCCCGTAGAGCTCCGCCGCCAGCCGCGGCGCGATCGCGCCCACCTCGCTCTGTCGCAAATCGGCGACCTCGGCGGCGGCGCCGGCGGTGTCGGCATGGGTGAGCGGCTTGATCCCCCGCGCCCGCAGCCAGTGGCGACATTGCCCCAGCGCCTGCGGATGACTCATCGCCTCGCGGATCTCGCCGCCGGGCAGGCCCATCAGGCAGTAACGGATCGGCATGAAATGCTCGCCGGTGATGACGAGGCCGCTCTCGGGCAGCAGGAAATGGATGTCCGCGACGCGCCCGTGCAGCGAATTCTCGATCGGGATCAGTGCCTTGGCGGCGAGACCATCGCGCACGGCATCCAGCGCATCCTCGAAACTGTAGCAAGGCAGGGGCAGGCAGCCCGGAAACGCTTCGAGGGCCGCGATATGCGAATTGCAGCCGGGCGCGCCCTGGATCGAAACGGCACGGGAGGGGTCTGCGGCGGCGGCTTGCATCATCTCGGCGACGCGCGCCCGCGCGGGAAGGGGATAGCTTTCCATAAGAGCCGCGCCGCTTAGGACAGCCTAACACCTCGGGCAACCTTGCGGGCGCCGTGTCACCGCTTTAAGGCGACCCCGAATCCCTTAAGGGTAACAGGGGCAGGCATGAGCGATCGTTCGAATACCATTGTTGGCTGGGTCTTGGCGGCGGGCATCGTCGCGCTCGGCGTCTCGATCGTCACCGGTGAGCATTTCGCCGCCGAACGGCCGGAAAAGATGGCCTATGAAGTCACGGGCGTAGAGGCCGAGGCTGGCGCCGGTGCCGCCCCCGCCGAAAAGCCCTTCGCTTTCTATATGGCGAGCGCGGACGCGACCAAGGGCGCGGACGTCTTCAAGAAGTGCGGCGCCTGCCACAACGCCGACAAGGGCGGTGCCAACCAGCTCGGCCCGAACCTCTACGGCGTCGTCGGCGAGGCGATCGGCCAGGGCGCCGGCGGCTTCGCTTTCTCGGACGGCCTGAAGAGCAAGGGCGGCAACTGGGACTTCGACAAGCTCAACCAGTGGCTCGAAAACCCGAAGGGCTATTCGCCGGGCACGAAGATGACCTTCGCGGGCCTTTCGAAGCCCGAGGATCGCGCCAACGTGATCGCCTACCTCAACAAGCAGAGTGATCATCCGCTGCCGATGCCGGCCGCTCCCGCGGCCGACGCGAAGAAGTAAAGGCCTGATACGGCACCCCAGCGAAAGCTGGGGTCTCGTTCGGCAAGCGCGGCTGTCGATCGCGCGAAATCCCTGCCTTCGCTGGGATGACGGAATAAGGGCCCGGACTGCGAAGTCCGGGCCCTTTCCTTATCTTACTTCTTGTCGCCGCGGCCCTTGCGCCAGCGCTTCTCGCGATTCTCTTCGTAATATTTCTGGACGTAGGCCCAGCCTTCCTCGGCGGTCTCGCAATAATGGAACAGGTCCATGTCCTGCGGCGCGACCACGCCTTCCTCGACCAGCGCCTCGAAATTGACGACGCGCTCCCAGAACTCCCGGCCGTAAAGCAGGATCGGCAGCATCGCCATCTTGCCGGTCTGGATCAGGGTCAGCAGCTCGAAGAATTCGTCGAACGTGCCGAAGCCGCCCGGGAAGACCGCAACGGCGCGGGCGCGCAGCAGGAAGTGCATCTTGCGCAGCGCGAAATAGTGGAAGTTGAACGACAGGTGCGGCGTCACATAGTCGTTCGGCGCCTGCTCGAACGGCAGCACGATGTTGAGCCCGATCGTATCGGCGCCCACGTCGACCGCGCCGCGATTCGCCGCTTCCATGATCGACGGTCCGCCGCCCGAGCAGACCACGAATTGGCGCTTGGCATCCTCGGTCGCCGGCGCTTCGCTGCTGGCGATGCGGGCGAGTTCGCGCGCGACCTCATAATAATGCGATTTCGCCTTCAGTCGCTCGGCGATCGTGCGCTGCGTATCGGTGGTCGCGGCGGCAAGGATCGCGTCGGCCTTGTCGGGCGCCGGAATGCGGGCCGATCCGTAGAAGACGAAGGTCGAGCCGATGTTCGATTCGTCGAGCAGCAGTTCGGGCTTCAGCAGCTCGAGCTGGAAGCGCACCGGGCGCAGATCGTCGCGCAGCAGGAAATCCTGGTCGGCATAGGCCAGCCGATACGCCGGATCCGACGTCTGCGGCAGCAGCGAATGCTGCTTGGCCGAGGCGACATCGTCCTTGGCCTTCGGGAAAACGCGCTCGGGAATCTCTGGCTTGCTCATCATCTGTCCACCACTGCCTGCCCATCACCGTCCGGGGCGGGCGAAAACGCGCGGCCTTAGCGGCATAGGTGCCCGTTGCCCATGTCAAAATGAAGATGATCGGCGTGAAAGGCGTTGGCATCGGGGCTGAGCACGATGTTGAACCGGCGACACGCCGCATCGCGCACCTGACGCAGGAACGCCCGCGCCTGCGGGTCCGGCCCGTTCCAGTCGGCCTTCACCGTGATCCGCTTGCCCCCCGCCAGCACGAAGCCGCC
>Ga0164294_10005271_pt1 | contig 11121 bp, 7 predicted proteins | sample GEODES005metaG_FD_111479 | JGI IMG/M metagenome (GOLD analysis project Ga0164294, IMG submission 111479) | Oligotrophic lake water microbial communities from Sparkling Lake, Wisconsin, USA - GEODES005 metaG | ecosystem: Environmental > Aquatic > Freshwater > Lake | place: USA: Sparkling Lake...
CCGCTCAGAGCAACCCCGCCTGCCGTGACAACCGTCTGAGTTGAGCCGCCAACTAAGTTGACCTTACCCGCGATATCGACAATCGTGACCGCTTGACCAGCGCCCGCCTTTATGAAGTCTGGACCCGAGGAGAGGTTGACGTTGACAGCGGTGAGGCCGGTAAATCCGGTCGAAGTGTCAAAGGGCGTCCCAACTGCGCCAACTGCGCCAGCTGACTGAATCTTGAGCGTCTGAATGTTTTTGATTTGTAATGCGGGTGGTAATGCACTTGCACCCGATAGATCGGAGAGATTGAGCGAATTGATGCCTAATCCACCATCAATTGCATCCAAAGGCGTTAATGTTGACCCGGTGCCGAGCGATGCATTGAACAGATCATCGCCGGCCCCGCCTGTGACATTATCGAGGCCAGTTGTGAGCGAATTGATCCATGCCTGTCCAACTCTCTAATAGATCAGGTACTTATCGAAACGATTCGGTATTTATGCTCCCGATGACCTACCAATCTCCAACATGAGAGATGTTGAAATCTTATATAAATCAATGACTTATATAAATCAATTATGGTGGTTTCGGCTGCTAACGACCCACCAAAGACCCACCAGGGACCTATCAAAATCAGATCAACCGAATGTGGGTGATTTTTGATTTTTGCGGCGCAATAAAAGTGTCGGCTTTTTGTGAAACTCAAAAATATACTTGAATCACGTCACATTAATCTAGAAGATCTGAAACCTGCATTTACCCGCCGTTATGAACATCCTGTTTATTCATCAAAACTTCCCCGGTCAGTTTAAGTTTTTGGCCCCAGCCTTGGTGCGCCAAGGCCACCGGGTCGTGGCAATGCCTCTTAAAAAGGCTGCGCCATCGACCTGGGAAGGCGTTGAAATCATTCCGTACTCACCGGTGCGCGGCACAACGCCCAAGGTTCATCCTTGGGTGAGTGATTTTGAGACGAAAACCATTCGAGGTGAGGCGTGTTTTCGGGCGGCGCTCAAACTGCGAGAGCAGGGTTTTTCGCCCGACGTGATCGTGGCTCACCACGGATGGGGTGAGAGTCTTTTTTTAAAGGACGTGTGGCCACGTGCGCGGCTGGGGATTTACTGCGAATTTTTCTATCGCGCAGAGGGGGCCGACGTTGGTTTTGACCCCGAGTTTCCCGTGACTGACGCAGGCGATGCCTGCCGGCTGCGACTAAAAAATTTGAATAACCTGCTGCACTTCGAGGTTGCTGATGCCGGGATTTCGCCCACGCACTGGCAGGCGAGCACATTTCCCAAGCCGTTTCGCGACCAGATCACCGTGATTCATGATGGGATCGACACGCGGGCGGTTGCACCCAATCCGCAGGCGAGTCTTCATCTGAAAGGCGCGAGCGGGCAGGCGGTCAAGCTCACGCGCTCGGGCGAGGTGATTACGTTTGTGAACCGCAACCTCGAGCCCTATCGGGGCTATCACTCGATGATGCGCGTGTTGCCCGAACTCCTCGTGCGTCGCCCGCAGGCCAGGGTGTTGATTGTGGGCGGCAACGACGTGAGCTACGGCGCCCGCGCACCGGAGGGTCAGACCTGGAAGGGAATTTTTTCAGCTGAGGTGCGACCCCAGATTTCCGATGCGGATTGGTCACGGGTGCATTTCGTGGGGAACCTTCCGTACTCCCAGTTTGTGCCTTTGCTGCAGTTGTCCACGGTTCATGTCTACCTCACTTACCCGTTCGTGCTGAGCTGGAGTTTGCTCGAGGCGATGAGTGTGGGTTGTGCAATCGTCGCGAGTGATACCAAGCCTCTGCACGAAGCTATCCGACATAACGATACTGGATTGTTAGTCGATTTTTTTAGCCCGTGTCAAATTGCAGAATCGGTCTGTGCCCTGCTCGATGACCCTTCACAACGAGCACGGTTGGGGGATCGGGCCAGAGCGTTTGCCGAAGCGCACTACGACCTCGAATCAATTTGTCTGCCACGTCAACTCGAGTGGGTGAGAGAACTCGGTCAAAACTTTTGATTGATTACTACAAGAGAAACCACTATGCCTACGCAAGCGCTGACGACGGAATTCCTGAATTCTCTGCCGGGTCGATCCTCGGCGGTCGGCCTGATCAATTATTTCGATACGGAGACCAAGGGTTTCATGCTCGAGGTCCGGGCCAGTGGTGGCGCGACGTTTTATTTTCGCTACCGCGACGGGGGAGGGCGGATCCGGATGAACCGGATCGGTCGGCGCGATGAGATTGCGCTGGCAGACGCGCGCGCCAAAGCGCATCAGATGAAGAAGATGGTCACCGAAGGTGGTGATCCCAAATCGGAGAATCATCGATTCAAGGACGTTCCAACATTTGGTGAGTTTTTTTATGAGCGGTTTTTGCCGTTCGTCAAAGCCCGTAAACGGAGTTGGCAAACCGATGAGGTTCTGGCGCGGAACCATCTGTTGCCGGCCTTTGAGCCGCTTAGACTCAACCGCGTGATGCGTGGTGATGTGCTGGCTTTTCAGGATGCCGCACATGCCAAAGGCTATGCGCCGGGGACTTGTAACCGGATGCTCGTACTTCTTAAGTTTATGTATAACTGTGCGATTCGCTGGGAGATTCTCCCGTCAACCGGTAACCCATGTGTGGGGGTCGATCCACTCGATGACAACGGCGCTCGGGAACGGTATCTGAGCGCGCCCGAGGTTCAGCGATTGTTTGAAGAACTTGACAATAATCGGAACGTTCAAGTTGCCCAGGTCGTGCGTTTGTTGCTCTACACCGGCGCGCGCAAGCGCGAGGTGCTCGACGCGCGCTGGGAGCATGTGGATTTTGATCGGCGTCTGCTGACAGTGCCGCTCTCGAAATCTGGCAAGCCGCGATACATCCCGCTCTCGGACGCAGCGGTCGAGTTGCTCCAGGGGTTGCCGCGCGTTGACAACATTCCGTGGGTGTTTTTTAACCCCAAAACATGCAAACCGCCAGTGTCGATTTTTTACGCGTGGGATTCAATCAGGGCAAAGGTGGGGCTCAAGGAGGTGCGGCTGCACGACCTACGCCATTCATTTGCGAGTTTTTTAGTCAACTCTGGGCGATCACTTTACGAGGTGCAGCGGCTGTTGGGGCACCACGACCCCAAGATGACGATGCGCTATGCGCACCTTTCGCCTGGAGCGTTGATCGATGCGGCGAATGTGGTCGGTCAAATGGTGACCAGAACAAAATTGAATGCTCAGAATCAACCGCTACCCTGTCAAGAAGCATCTTGACCGGTAATCCGGTAATCCCCCCGTTAGATCCCGGCCCCGAAAATGGCGCCCCTGGCAGTGATGCAGACCGCTCGATAACCGCCAAACTTGCAGGAGTCGTATTTCCCGCTTATTGAAGATACATCCATGCTGGCGCCCGGAACCTTACTAGCCGTCGATACAGCCAGAGGTAACTGAGAAAGTAAACGAGCATCAGTGTCAGGAGCATCGTTGTGTCCGCCTGAAAAATGACTGCGAGGGTTCCGAAGGCGGCCACAGGTAACCAGAAATACCAGCTCACTTTAGAGTTTGCTCGGTTTTTGAGTTCTCGCGTTCGAGGCCTTTCTAGGCCCGTAACCAGACGCCGATACACCAGTGTATGCAAGTGAAGGGCATCGGCCTGTTTTACGGGATGGTTGCGTAAAAATTTTCGTCGATACATCGAGAAAAGCGTTTCGGTGAGCGGGAAAATACCAACCAACGCAGGTGCCATTGGGGAAATTTCGGTGTTTCGGATCACAAGCAGTAATCCCAACTCAACGACCCAGAATCCGAGGAGGTATGCACCTCCGTCTCCCAGAAAAATCCCCCCTCGGGGCCAATTGTGTAGCAAAAATCCGGCGATACATGCGATTGATAAGCCGCACAACTGCACCAGAAAAACATCGCCTGCCTGCCAAGCCATAAACAAAAAACTCGTGATCATGAGCACGGCAGACCCAGCCGCGAGCCCATGAAAACCGTCGACGATATTCAGTCCATTCGTGAACCCAGCGACGACCAGAATCGTCAACAGAAAAACAGCGCCCGGCAGCTCGAGAAGCCGGTCGACTATCCAGACATCCGTGTGCTGCACGCCAGTTCCTAACCAATGGAGACCCGCAACGGCGGAGAGGATTGCCAATAGCAGGCGTATGGTTGGGCTAACCCGATGCGAAATGTCCTCAATAAGACCCCCAAGAAAAACGGGGATCGCACAAATTATAAGAATCCACCCCTGTGACTCTTTGAGGAGGAGGGAGCATGTAGCGAGGGACGAAAAGATCGCGAGCCCTCCGAGTCGGGATGTGGGACTCACATGAACTTTTTGCACGCCAGTGGCGCGATCCGTCCCAATTGCCCCACGAATTGAGATCATGCTAAGAAGTGGGGTGGTCATGGCGGAGCTTAAAAATCCGCAAAACGCGATTCCGCAGTAGGCTAGGGGATCCAAATCCAATTTTTTCGCTTCAGAATTTAAGGAGAGCGTCGGACAAATTTCGACTTGACTTTCAGCTGCTACCAAAATTTGATGCTATCAGATCGCTCGCTTCTTTTAAACAGTCTCCTCGGTCTGCCATGAGCGTCGCGCACGCTCCCTCGGCTGGCCATATGACCTGGGAAGGATAAGGCCGTGTGCTTCAGCTTTGCGAAAATCAGGGTGGTAAGAATTTGTACGAGGCTTTATCGGGATCAGACTGAGCAAGGTGACTCGGGGGGAGTGAAGCTGACGAACTGAGTCCTGATCGACCGTTATCAGGCATAGCTCAAGCGGGTGTAAAGTAGTGGCGCAGTTTTTTAAGACTCAGCAGGGGGAACGTAGAACGTGGGCTCGGTAACTCTGGGTTTTTGTAGCGGGCGGTTTTCTCACCGGCCTTCTGGACCTATTTCCTCGATTTTCAGCGTTTTGGCGGCGAGCTTTACTAGACTTGCGCTCTCGGTTGCTTTCGCTGTCGTCTCGATCGGTCTTTGTGCGGAGGACACGTTCGCGCAAGGACTGGGGGTCGTACCCGCGATCCCAGAACTTTCGCCATCCAGTAGTGAAGCTGAGGCGATTTTTAAACTCGCAAGTCGCCTCGAGGCTGGCGACGCCGTCCTCGCGCGTGACGACGTTTTGGCGCGAAGGCTTTATCGAATCGCGGCCGATGCCGGGCATGCAGGTGCGCAGTGCAATCTGGGGGCGATGCTCATGGACGGCACCGGCGGCCCCACCGACTTAGCGGGCGGTGCGGCGCTTTTCCGCAAAGCCGCGTTGCGCGGCCATGGCCTGGCGCAATACAACCTAGGCGTCATGCACGCACTGGGCGATGGCGTCATCAAGGACTCTGGCGAGGCCATGGCCTGGATCGAGCAGGCCATTAACCGCTTGCCCGAGGGCGAGGCAATGACGAGCGCCAAGGCATGGCGAGAACATTTACGCAACCGGATGAGCTCGCGCGAAGGCATGATCGCGCGCAACCGCTCTCAGGAACTGGGCGATGCCGTCGTGCGGGAGCTTGCGGCGGCGTCTACGGGTAGCGCGTCGCGCGCGGCTCGATCGGCGGTTCGGGCTGGGCTCGATGAGCTTGGTCTGAGCCCCGAGGCTCTGCAGCGCCTGGGCCTCGCGCCGTCGGGGGGCGCTTTGGTGGGTGGTGCGGTTGCTTCCGGTGGCGGGACAGCAGCGCCATCGCGCGCCACGTTGTCCCCAGTCGCTAATAACAACGCGGTAAAGATAGTCAATATCCCCGCAGCTACTCTGCCAACCGCCCCCGTGGAGACGGCCCTTCAAGAATGGCTGAAGGCCTGGAGTGATCGTCGGGCCGATGACTATTTGAATTTTTACGACCTGCGGTTCGCGCCCCTCGGTGGGGTTGAGCGCGCGGTTTGGTCCAAGCAAAGGCGCGCGGCGATTCGCCGTCCAAATTGGGTGAAAGTTCGGGCCGAGCAGATCAGCACGACTGAAATGTCGGCCGAAGAAATGGTCGTGGGTTTTGTGCAGGTGTATTCCGCCTCGACCGGGCATCGGGAAACTACGCGCAAGTCCATGATCTGGCGGTGGTCGGATGGGCGCTGGCGCATCGTCAGTGAGCAGTCGACGAAGATGACCTCGACCGTGGCAGGAGAAGTTGCGGTTGCACCGGCTCCAGCAGCCTCACCTGCAACGACACCCGCATCGCCACCTGCAACGCCGCCCATGGCGTCGCTCACCACAGCCCCCAACTCGACCTCATTCGAACCCACGGTCCGGGCTTGGGTCAAGGCATGGAACGATCGTCAAGTCGATGCTTACCTGGCTTTCTACGGGCCAAGTTTTGAAGTGCCTGGCGGTCAGGACCGCGTGACCTGGGCTGCGGAGCGGCGAGACTCCATCACCCGTCCCGCCTGGATTAAAGTCCGAGCCGATCAACTTAGAACCACAGTCAACGGTGAATCGGCCGAAGCACGGTTTTTTGAGGTCTACGTGGTGGCGCCCGGTAGCGTTAAACTGGTGAATAAATCCATGCGCTGGGTGTGGGTCGATGGCCGTTGGCAGATCGTTCAAGAAGAGTCGGAGCCCTTGGTGAGAAAGCATGCGAAGAAGTGATGGGCTCTCCGGGCAACCTGCCTTCCTTGCTTGTTTACGCTTGAAGGCGTCGGTCGCACTGAGCCTATTTGCGTTTTCCGCCTTTGTTGTTGCACAGGGCCTTGGGATCTACGGCGGAGCAGTGCAGGGCATCAAACCGCAGATTGTCGGTGGAGGAGTTGTGGGTGGGCCCGGGATTGGCTTGGGTTCTGGGCTTGGGGGCGCCACCGGCGTCATCGGACTCGAACTGGGCTCGGGAGGCGACATCGGCCTGGCCGAGCTAGGTGACCTTGAGGCGCCTGGGAACCCGGCCGCAGTCCAGATACCTGGCGCGGGAACACAGATCAAGCTTGAGGCGCCTGGGAACCCGGCCGCAGTCCAGATACCTGGCGCGGGAGCACAGATCAAGCCCAAAACTCAGCCGCTGCCGCCCAACGAATTCCAGAAGTTTGTTCTTCAGACCACGGGTCAGGCCTACCCGCTCTTTGGGTCGAGCTTTTTCGAAAATACGCTCAATAACATCACCGATCCGAACCGCTTGGCGGTGGGCGATGATTACACCCTGGGTGTTGGCGACGAGTTATTGATTCGGGTCTGGGGTTCGATCAATCTGAATGCCCGAGTCACGGTCGATCGCAAGGGCGAAATTGCCTTGCCCAGGCTGGGTACTACCAAAGTGGCCGGTTTGAAATCCAGTCAGATCGAACCAACGATACGGACGCTGCTGGCCCAGAATTACAAAGATTTCAAGGTTAGTGTGGTCCCCGGGCGGCTGCGGCGGATTACAGTTTATGTCGTGGGGCAGGCGCGCAACCCGGGTAGCTATACGCTCAACAGTGAGTCGACGCTCACGTCCGGATTATTCGCAAGCGGTGGCCCGAACCCGACGGGTTCGATTCGTCGGGTTCAACTGATGCGCCAGGGCAACGTAATTGCCGAATTTGATCTCTACAGCTTTCTCAACCGAGGTGACAAGAGTGCCGACCTCAGGCTCCTCGATGGCGATGTCCTCGTCTACCCCAAAGCGATCGGCCACCTCGCCTTGGTGGGCAAAGTGAATGTGCCTGGTGTGTTCGAGATCAAAGACGCGACCGAGACCCTTGGCGATTTTCTGAATCTGGCTGGTGGGATGCCGGTGGTCGCTGACCCCCGGCGTGCGACGCTCGAGCGCTTGAGTCCGAGTGCAGCGGTGCCCAGGCGCCTGGAAGAGTTTGCGCTTGACGCTCAGGGTTTGAAGAAACCGGTGAGTAATGGTGACGTGGTCTCCGTGCTACCGATCGTGCCCGAACTGGCCAATGTCGTCACATTGCGCGGTAGTGTCGCTCAGCCCGCTCGATTCGCCTGGAAATCCGGGATGCGTGTCTCGGACATCATCACTGGTTATCCGGTGCTTAAAAGTGCCGAATCCTTGCGCCGGCAAAACGAATCGTTTTTGGGGGAATCAGCCTTGGCAGCTGGCACCCGTCTAGTCGCCCGAATTGGCAAGGCCATGGAGGAAATTAACCTGGACTATGCGGTGGTCGAGCGGATCGAACCAGAAGGTCTTCGCGTGTCAGTGCTACCTTTCTCAATCGCCAATGTGCTGGCCGATCCTAATTCGACGGACAACTTGGCGCTTCTCTCAGGTGACATCATCACGGTTTTTTCGGATGGTGATCTTCGTCTGCCGCAAGGAAAACGTCGGGTTTTTGTGAGCGTCGAGGGCGAGGTGAACAGGCCCGGTGTGTATCGGGTGATGCCGGGTGAACGTTTACGTGACATTCTTCAAAAGGCCGGTGGGACGACCTCGGATTCGTATCTTTTTGGCCTGGGCATTTACCGAGAGAGCGTTAAGCTCACCCAGCGCGAAAATCTTGAGAAACTTGTGCGCCGCGTCGAACAGGAAGGTTCAGCGTCGGCTGCTTCCGCATTGCAGAGCGTTGGGGCATCTTCCGACCTAGGAGCATTTCAAGCGCGGGCTGCCGCTATCCAGCAATCCCGTCAGGCCTTCCTCCAACGATTGAGGTCAATCCGACCCGAAGGCCGGGTGACCCTGAGCCTCAAGCCCGACCTGTCGCTTGTAGTTGGCCAGATCCCCGATCTTCGGCTCTTCGAGGGAGACCGCATTTTTGTACCCCCTACTCCTGACTTCGTGTATGTCTTTGGTGCTGTGAATACCGAGGCCGCGCTGATTTTTCAGCGAAATGCGGATGTCGCGCATTACTTGAAAATCGCGGGTGTGTCCCCCAGCGCAGACAGCGATGCTCTGATTCTGTTACGCGCGGATGGCAGTGCCGTGAGCAATCAAGCCAGCTTTTGGAGCAACGAAGTCCTCAAGACAGTCGTAATGCCGGGTGACACGATCGTCATGCCAGAAAAAGTCGACCGGGAATCCAATTGGAGCTTGATCGTACGCAACGCCAAGGATGTTACCCAGACCTTCTTCCAGCTGGGGCTTGGCGCCGCTGCTCTGAGGACATTGCGTCAGTGACAGGCATGAATTGGCGTGCGATGCCATGACGAATCCTGAAACCGATGCGGATGATGAGATTCGGATACTCGATCTCCTAACGGCCTTAGGCGAGGAAAAATGGATCGTTCTTGGTCTGACCTTGGCCGCGACGCTGATTGGTTTAGTCATCAGCTTGATCTTGACCCCGATTTTTTCGTCCACGGCATTGGTCATTCCCGCTCAGCAGGGCGGCGGGGCTGCTACAGCGGCCCTTGCACAACTGACCCAGTCGACAGGACTGGGCTCTCTGGGCGGCATTGCGGGTGGGAAGTCGACTGAACAACTCTACGTGGCGCTGATGCGTAGCCAAACCATTCAGGACGCTCTGATTGAGAAATATGAGCTGCGCAACAAATGGGAAGCCCGCTCGATTGAGGACGCTCGGAAGAAATTGACAAAGAATGTGTTGGTCGTAGCTGAAAAGCAGTCGGGCCTTATCAAGATCACCGCCGAGGACCCCGATCCGGTATTTGCGGCAACTCTTGCCAACAGCCATTTCGAAGAGTTGCAGAAAATGCTCGATCGCGTAGCAACCACTGAAGCGCGACATCGACGAGTGTTTTACGAAGCTCAGATTGCGAAAACCCAGACGAATCTGGCAGAGGCAGAAATGCGCTACCGGCAAGCGCAAGCGAGCTCTGGCATTCAGGTCACCAGTCTATTGGCAGAGACCGCGTTGCGCACATCGACTGAATTGCGATCGAAAATCACCGCGCTGGAAATCCAGCTGCAGGCTTCCAGTCGGTTTCTAACGGCTAATGATCCGGATACACAACGCGCCGCCAGTGAGCTCGCTGCTCTGCGGGCGCGCCTTAAGCAGTTAGAGCAGGGGTCTGGGCAGGCGGTGAACAATCCAACGCAACAAGCGACGGTGCAGGCGTTTCGCGAACTCAAAGTTCAGGAATCCAAACTCGAAGCGATCGTGCGACAGCTCGAGATCGCAAAGATCGATGAGGCGAAGGAGGGGGTTCCGGTGCAAATCGTCGATCGGGCGATACCTGCCGAACGGAAATCCTGGCCCAAGCGGGCCATCATCGTGGTGATATCAGCAGCGCTCGGGCTTTTCATTGGGCTGTTACTTGCTGCGCTTCGCGCCTCGTTCCGGAATTTTCAACGAGATCAGGAAAATCAAGCCCGGTTTCGGACCTTCCTTCGGTCTTGGGCGTTGCGTTAGTTTACTGGCCGGACGGTAACCCCAGCGGCCCTTCGTTTAGTGTGAAGGTTCTGGAAAGGCACAGCCCAGCGTAGCCGCAGCCTGACGCAACCGTTGATCGCGTGTCCAGATCCTGGTCCCGCCGGCCAGAGCGACCGATGCCAACAAATGAATGTCGACATACCCGATCCCTTTGCCGTGCAGGGAATGGCGTTCGATCAAATGCATCACTTCGTCGTCAGTGGCCATCACAGCTCCAGGCAAGTCCTGTAGCAGTTCGAGAAGCGACTTACGATCACGTAGGCTGCAGCAAGCGATCTCGCCGACCACGAGCGGATGCATCACCACGGCCGAACGCTCTAGCAAACCGACAAGCCCGGGGTCGCCTCTGCGCAGGTGGTCAACCCACACCGAGGTGTCGACCAGAATCAAACCGTGCGTGCCGCACGTCTGCGCGGCGTAGCTTTTAGCTCGAGCTGAGCGCCCCCCAGCCGCGCGAGCCGCTTGGCGCTCTCTCGCTCGATCAGAGCCTTCAGGCTCTCGCTTAACACCGCCGTGCGATCCATCGGGCCCACCAATTTGAGGGCTTTGGCTAGCAACTCATCATCAATGTTGATGGTTGTCACGCTGCCCGACGGCAGGCCAGGCAAATGTTGTCGTCAGCCAAAAATTGACGAGGGTGTTTAACCGCGCTGCCTATTTTTCGGGCGGGGGAAATGAGGTCAATTTCTCGGAGAGCAAGCCTGGGAAGGCATTGATTGCATTGCAATCAATGATTACAATCCAGTCTGTTGCTGTAACCGGAGCTCAGCCATGGCCAGCATCACCATCCGCAACCTTGATGACGACATCAAGCAGCGCCTGCGCGTGCGTGCCGCCGAACACGGCCGCTCGATGGAGGAGGAGGCGCGCGACATCCTTCGCCGGGTCATGAGCGATACCGCCTCGCCACGTGACCTGGCC
>Ga0164294_10005273_pt1 | contig 11119 bp, 11 predicted proteins | sample GEODES005metaG_FD_111479 | JGI IMG/M metagenome (GOLD analysis project Ga0164294, IMG submission 111479) | Oligotrophic lake water microbial communities from Sparkling Lake, Wisconsin, USA - GEODES005 metaG | ecosystem: Environmental > Aquatic > Freshwater > Lake | place: USA: Sparkling Lake...
CTACAATATCTTACCTATCATCATCATCAGCTACAGTATCTTACCTGTCATCATCATCAGCTACAATATCTTACCTATCATCATCATCAGCTACTGTATCTTACCTATCATCATCATCAGCTACAGCATCTTACCTATCATCATCATCAGCTACAATATCTTACCTATCACCATCATCATCAGCTACAATATCTTACCTATCATCATCATCAGCTACAGTATCTTACCTATGTCTACTTCCGCTGTCCTCTGGGATGTGGTGATCGACCTTTCCTTATCACTATTATGATGATGATTATAATGATGCATAGGACAAAGAACAGGCCGTGGGAGCTCTGCTTTCCATGTCCTCCATGAAGAACCACCAGCAGCAGCAGGCCTAAGCGATGGACCATTTTTTACCATACATAAAACTACTGTACATACCATCATAGACATAGACAAGACCGTATCATAGCTATCCATCCATCCATTTATGAGGAGAGGAGAGAGAGGGATATATAAGTAACGTCTTCCCAGCTGATTGCACCTAGATCTCAGTAGCTGCCTGTCTGTAGACCTGTTTCCATTTGGTTGTCGATAACAGCAATCTACCTACGGCGAAGCGACTAGACCTACCCTTCTGTAGATCTACCCTACCTACCTGACCTACTAACGAGGGAAGGGAGGGGACGGTGATGATTGACAGACTGTGTGTGTTGTTGTGTTAATTCAGCTAATGCAAGTCCTATCGATATCCATTTCTCTGCAAATAAGTACCCACAAGTAGAAGTAGTTCGTAAGCAATTCAATGACATATACATATAGTATGCGGGCTATTAGATTGACATTGATGCATCCCAGTATATCAACATGCATTCTACTGTTCTCTGTTGATCAGTGTATGGACACATCGGCATCTTCAGCAGTGGTCGGATTGGCTATTCTGAACACTTCCTCTACAGTCCGTCCGAACGACTCGATGACGAAGAAGTGACAGAAGAAGGTGACGACCAACAACACCACAGCAAAGGGAGCGAACACATAAGGTCCTAGTGCCGCTTGCATGTGTGGAAAGGTCAACCCTACGATGAAGTTGCACGACCAGTTGACGATACATGTCAGAGACATGGCGGATGCCACGTACTTGGCGTCGAAAGACTCCGCGACGATGAGCCATGGGATGGGACCCAAGCCGATTTCGAAGAAGGTCACGAAGAGCATCACAGCAACCAATGCGATGGCCTTGGTCGTGTACCCAATTGATGCGATGACCAATAGCACGCAAGAGATCGCCATACCGACACTACTGATCAGTAGCAGATGCTTCCTACGCGATCTGTCCATGATCGTCAACGCGAAGTACGTGGCGACGACATTGACCAAGTTGATCAAGCAAGTGCCCATCAATGGATCATCCACGACTCCTCTCAGGAAGGACGTCGAGTAGTAGAAGACCGCATTGATACCACACAGTTGCTGGGCCAATTGTAGACCCACCGCCGCCACGAGCAGGCCACGGTACTCCTTCGCCGCGACGAGATCACTCACTGAGACTTGATGACTCGTGGATTCTTGTGCCTTGTGGATCCGAACAGCCTCGATGATGCTGCTGATCTCTTCTACGATCTGGCTCTCGTTGCGGTAAGCTGACAATCGCCGTATACCCTGCCGGGCCTCTCTGGAGTTACTGTCGTGTATGAGCTGCCATCTGGGCGACTCGACGACCCATGGCTCCAGTATCAATGGTATGCTGCATAGCAGGGGAATCAGTGCGAATAGGTAGCGCCACAGAATTACAGTAGCGAGAGGGTATGCAATGATGCTGGAGAATAGGATGCCAAGCACGATGGCGAATTGAGAACAGGTGCCTATTGTTGTTGTAACGGTTTTCCAGTAGAGAAAGAGTGATGCTGGGCTGATGACAATGATGTAATGCAAATGATGAAGTGTAAGAGAATGGCACTGTACACGCGTGGGGGCTTCATAACCTACCTACCTACCTACCTACCTACCTATTGTCCCTCTGTAGACAGGAGGTGATATCTCGCCCAGATAAACAGGTACCACAACAGAGCTCAGACCAGAGGCGAAGCCCAGTATGAACCTCGCGGGTATGAGCCAGTATATGCTGGGAGCAAGGGTCATTATGAACCCTCCGAAGATGAACACGAACGAGTTTAATCGTAAGGCCCCTGCAAAAAGTATAAAGATGTATGATGATGATGATGATTTATGATAATGATCATCTAATGATCTACCTTTTCTTCCTCTCGAATCGGCCAGATCTCCACCGAACACTGCACCCAATGGCCCACCGATGGCGAAGGACGACACAGCGAGGGACCACTGAAAGGTGGAGTGTCCGGGGAATACCACTGCCTCGGGCGAGTTCATAACCGAAGTGTTGTATCCCAGCAGGAACATATAGATCATCGCGGCCAGTACACTTATGGTGAGGTGCCAGGTGGCGTGCTTGTCACTACTGTCGTATTTATCCAGCACGGATGAACTTCCATACTCGACTCTCTCAACAGGTGTACTGCTACTACTTCCACTGTCTTCCCTGTGCTTGTCGAAGAGCAGCTTCTTCTCGCTGGAAGTAGCGTCGATAGCAAATGGATTCATTTTCAACAATGATATGGCTGTTCAAGACTCGTAAGTTAACGTAGCTAATTTTGTACGTACTAAATCTCGTAAGTTAACTTAAGTAGTCAAACTAATTACGTAAGTTAACTTACATTAACTTTATCTCAATGATCAGATTCACTTCTTACAATGTGCTGTCGAGCCACTTGAGCGATGCCACCAGTCACACGGGATCGAATCCTGCACATCTAGATCCGGCCTACAGGTTCGAGCTGATCAAGGCCCGCATGGAGAGGGAGATGCAGAGCGACTCCATCATCGGTCTGCAAGAGGTGTCCCACCAATGGGCGGGTAAGTCTTAAGCCTATCCTAGAATGATTGACATATTGATATGATCGCGAGAGGACAGACTGATGCTTCTGACTGCACATATCAATCTATTGCCAGGCAAGCTGCACGCGTTCTTCTCATCCAAGGGATACTACTTCGTGACTGGTAACTTTAATTTATGATAAGATGGATACACTAGAAGCTCACTATCATTTATTAGACTAGATTGACCTCTTCTATCGCTGTCATTTATGGAAGGTCTGTACGGCTCTAAGTTCAATGGCTACATGGGTGTCGGGATAGCTGTGCCCCTGAAAAAGTACGAGATCACCGACGTGAACATCACCAGGATCGCAGACACGAAGCACCATGTGTCCAAGAGGCCCTCATCGCTGTGGAAGGACCTCTTCATGCATGTCTTGAAGTGGTTGACCAGTCTGTGGGTGTTGCTTAAGCAACAACAACAACAGGCTCAACCTGCTGCCACTGACAGCTTCAGCATCTGGGAGAGTGCTCTCAGCCGCAGCAATCAGATGGTATCGATGCGCTTGAAGCTGATCAAGCGGGGAGCTGGAGCTCGTCGCTTCACTGTCAGCTCATACCATATGCCGTGCATGTACAAGCTACCGCAAGGTCTGTACTATATATGTACTTCTTCTATCACCTGATACTTCTATCATCCCAGACAACACGCTCTACAACCTTCCCTTCATGTACATGACATACTAGTCATGACCATCCACTCAGCCCTCGCTGCACAGCACGCGCAGAAGTACGCCAGAGATGACCCGTACGTCCTGATGGGTGACTTCAACTTCACACCCAGCTCCCCACAGTACGCCCTCTTGACTAAGGGTACCATGGATGCTGAGGTGAGTGAGTGAGGTCATGTCGCTCTTGTTATGTGAGTTATAGTATAGCTCTCAGTAGTGACTAGATAGCTCATTTTCCTTACCATTTGTATCATGATTATTACTATTGTAGCATCCTGACTATCCTCCCTCGGTGGATACAACTCCGGGAGCAAGACCCGACTTATGGACTCCCTCTCTGAAGGAGCCTTTGCACAGCTGTTATGTCACGAAGCGAGGTGTAGAGCCGGACTTCACCAACTACTCCAAATTCCAGGAGACTCCCATCTTCATCGAGACGCTGGACTACATCTTCCACTCTGGTGGATGGAGAGTGGATGATGTGCTGTCTCTCCCTCATCGCAGTAGTGTAGATGGACCACTGCCCAACAAAGAAGAGCCATCAGATCACTTACTGCTGTCTGCGGCTATGTCACTGAGATGACATGACAGCTGTGCAGTTACACCAGACATGTTGTCAGTACAGAGATAGCACAGCGTAGGGCTACCGGTAGATAGGCGATATGTATTATGTCATCACTAATAATGCAGTATATGATATAACTGTATGTTCTTGGCTACGACCGGTTACATGGACAAAGCAGAGGCTGTCATAAAGAAGACTTAAAATCAGAGGAGGGAGTCGCAGGGTCGATGTAATTACAATGAACTGTTTGTAGCCAACAAATAGTTATAAGCGAAGTTGAACAGACAGATAGGATGTTGATCAGGCGTTCAGTTCGACTTCGACTTTCTTGGTGTCCTTCGTGACCTTTTTATCCGACTTGACCTTGGCCTTGATCTTCCTCGCCTCTGCTTGCTCCACCAACAGCTTCTGGCGACGACTCTCTGCTTTCTTGGAGTGGATGGCCTCCATCAGCACTCGCTTGTTCTTAAACTGGTTACCCTTTGAGTTGGCGTATAGTTCGTGGTATAGGTGCTTGTCGATCTTCTTGGCCTCTCTGTACTTCTTTAGAAGCCTTCGTAACACTCTCTGTCTTCTCATCCACAGGACCTTGAAAGGCATACGGGCATTGGCCTTACCCTTGCGTTTACCAAAACCTGTGTGTCGTCCCTTCGACTTGGCCTCCATGAACCGCTGATGACGGGACTTCGAGTGGACGACAGCAGGTCTTCGCACGATGAAGTTGTCCTTAATGAGCTTGCGGACATTCTGTCTACTGTTAGCATTCGATATTTCCGAAGACTCATTTGGATCCATCCATATTTTGCCTTTCCCGCATTTAAGCACGGACGCTGCTAATCTGTCAGTGAAGATGATATTTCAGACAAATATCGAGTAATGTTAAGCGAATACGTAGGCTCTCATATGTAGGTACTGACCTCTTCTGGAGCTTCAGTGAGACCATCTCGATTGAAGAGACAAGTAAATTTTCTTCTATTTGATTCTATATGAGGGGTCGTACCACAATAATCGTCGTGATCACTCTGGACGGCATCAGTTTCGACGCATATATATGGTGGACGTGTGTTCAAAGTTTTGTGGCCACCAAGAAACTCACCAGTTGTTTTCTGACCGGGTGGAAAACAATGGTTAAGTTACGAAGAAAATATTTTACGTACGTACAATCAATTTGCCAATGAGATGATGAGTAACGTGTATCAGTTCGATGTGGATAGTGCTGGTAAATCCGAGCCTCGGTTGTTCTCTGCCGAGGTTAATCATCCTGGCCAACTGACCCACAAGATAACAAGCAACTCGAAGGCTGGCAAGAGGAAATCAACCGCAGAGCATGATGCTGAATCGAACTTGAACAAGAAGAGATTCGTTTGGCCCGAGTCGCTGCACAGGGACTTTATCTCTGCGGTGTTTGATATTGGACTGAAATTTGCCAAAACTAGTGACGTGAAGGAGTTACTTGGACCAACAGGTGGCAGCAGCAGCTCCAAGGGGGGCAGTAAGAGCAGTATAACATACGACCAGATACGATCGCAGATAGCGAAGTTGCAGCTGTTTCGTGAGCAACGAAGGGCCTCCGAGAATAGCTTCCACTTCGACAATGGGTCTGTTGGCGAGTCTGTCGAGGATCATATCGCCATACCCATCCAAAGTCATATGGAACCCGTCGCAGTGACCAGGATACAGCCGCCCCCACCACCATCCATGCCAGTCATCAGCCCCGCATTCTCTGCTGCCGCTATATTGAGGGCGAAGAGTGTGGTGGACAAAGTGGAGAGCGTGGCTCTGTCGGTGGAGTCCCAGAGTGAGTTCATGGCGCAGTGGCAGGACAGCTTGCGGAAACAGGTCAAGCTGTACGAACAGCTCACAGCAAAGGCGGACCAGCTCAAGAAGCACCTGCAGGACTTTCGCAGAGAAAGTTACCACCCAGGCATGTTCGACGACTCGCCCATGGAGGCTGCTGCTGCAATGTCTGGTCTGAAGCAGTTGTCTGACTCCACGATGGCGGCAGGATCAAGGCTCACAGTCATGGGTATGGCAGCTGCTTCCAAACAGCAGCAACAACTGCTCAGCGTGAAGCCAGTGGCTTTGTCCGGTGCAGTCAAAAGCGCATATTTGAAGGAAGAAATGAACGCGTACCTGACGATACGAGAGAGGACTGTGGGTGAAGGTGCGGCAAGGAGTACGAGTGGGATCAGCAGCGATGGCACTCAACCCAACGACTTCATGGGCTATCCATACCATGACGTGGACTCGATTATCCACGAGCGGGAGCTGCTGCTGTCTACTAAGGACTGGCTGCCGCTGTCCGAGGATATATTCTCTCACGGTGCTATACCTGCTGCTGCGGTAGCCCAGGCTGGTGACCAGCCGGTCCGGGAGCTATACACCATCAAAAATGAGGTGAAGATGCAGATGGGTCTCCAGATGGGTCTCCACAGACAGCTCGTCAACAAGAGGGATGCCCAGCTGTCTTTGCACTCTAGCAGTCAGTTGATGTCCGCAAGTGGGTCCAACGCTACAGCAGATGGTGGTGGCTCATTCGACAGTCCTGAATACATGCTGCCAAACAATAACAATAGGCATCGCTGTGATGGTGGTGCAGATGTGCACTTCTCGGATAGAGCCTCACCCAATACGGCCTATGTTGGAAATGGCCCACTCGACACCACTGTCAATGTAGCAGCCTCGTCTGTGGCTGAAGACAATTGGGACGATTTGTTTGCTTTTTTGGATGAGTTTGGCACTAACTTCCCCGCACTGTAGTAAGCAATAGTATCTTACCCTGAACAGTGAAGAAAGTGCTTGTTTGTGTGTTGCTTGAAATGATAGCTAAATATGAATGAATGTGAGTTCTGTTCGTAACTGATGATGAATGATAAAGCACCGAAGTTTACTGTAACTTACTGTACTGTACACTACTGTGATGTAACGGTTCGTCAGTAAGCAGTTTCATCCCTTTTCCCAAAAAATTGCAACATGCAAATTAAAATGATATTCTCAGCCAATGGAGCTCAATTTGGGCGTTATTTCTTGTCGGTTTTCAAAGCAAGGAACACTGTAAACTACTGTAGACCGTGCATGTGATAACTGATGAGTGAAGTTCACGTGAGTATCATCTAGTGCTCAACCCTGTTCGTCTATTCGCTAGCAATAGTACAACTTACAACTAGTAGAAGGAACAGTAGTTGCTGAGTTAAGAGCAAAATCGATCGATCGATGATGACTTCATCGAAGATGAAAGACGAGTTGTCCCTCAACCAGCAAGTGGAGGAGCTGCGAGAGAGGATGCGTGTGCTGCGTAAGATCTACCGTGTAGTGTCTTGTGTACATGTGAACTAGTCATGCTGAGCGGTCTATTAATCCATTCATTCATCTGTCCACCTGCCAATATAGAAAATGACCGCAAATCGAACATTGACGTGCTGGAGGCCAACAAGAATTCCAACAAGGAGGAGATTAAGCGACTCAGGGACGAGAACAAGGAGCTGCGCCTGAAGTATTCGCAGCTACAGAAGGTTGGTGTAGTCACTCTACCTGGACGATGATAGTTGATAATGCATGACTCCGGATGTATTGTGCTGACCTATGCTTTGCAGTCAACCACCATGGATGATGCGAATGAAGAGCAGAGGAACTTGGAGCGCGAGGTGGATCGATCAAGGAAGATCTACGACGACATGCGCACTAAGGCAGCTCGTCAGCGGAAGGAGCTCGACCATATGAAGGACACGGTAAAGGACCTGGAGCTGGATAGTCAGCGACCTCACATGGAGGACAACGAGTACACCCGGCGCATACGGTCTCTAGAGAACAAGCTAGACAAGGCGATGATCAAGTACAATGAGGCGCAGAGCATCCGCAAGACGTACGAGCAAATCGTTCGGAGGTTGAATGAGGAGAGGGTGGGCTTCGACAACCAGCTAGCAGCCATCGAGCGTACCCTAGCTGCCAAGCAGAAGGACTTTGAGGAGCTCCAGCTGCTGTCAGGCGATGCCAACCATGCCCGGGAGACCGCTCTTGGAGAGTTGGAGCGAGTGCGTGCAGGATATGAAGAGGAGCGTAAGCGAAGGGAGAAAGCTCTGAGGGAGCGCCACCAGATGGTGCAGCTGCGACGACAGATGTTAGAGCGCATGAAGTACCGCGAGAAGATGCGGCACCAGCTGGCCAGTGGGTCTGGTAAGCCCGACTCTCCGGCTGCACTCGCGGCGAAGTCTCTGTCGATGAGAAGCATCCAGTTGGAGAAGATTGAGAACCGAAATAAGGTGCGTCAATGATGATGATAATGATAATGGAGATGATTATAATTATAATGGAGATGATGATAATAATGAAGGTGAAGATGTGGTTATATGAAATATCATGTCATGTATTGTTTCTGTTAGGTGGATATCTTCGAGAACGCCTTCCGCAAGATCAAAGAGGCAACTGGGGTATCTGATGTGAACGAGGTCATCCTGAAGATCACCTCTCAGGAAGCGACCACGGAGAATCTCATCACCGTCACGAGAGAGAATCAGGGCAAGATTGAGGCCCTCAATCAGTTGCGCAAGCAAATCAAAGCCCACTGCGAGGAGATCAAGTACTCCGGAGTGGGTGGAGGGCAGCACCGGAAGATGGTAGACAGCTTCGAGGACCAGTTGGCCAACAGTGTGACTAGACTGGACCGGGCCCGGCTCAAGTACGAGAGGCTGTCAAAGATCGCGATCTCTATGAAGGCTGGGGTGGGTCACTTGCAGGACAAGCTGGAGTCGTTCCGGGAGGAGACCAAGGGAAGCTCCTTTGTGATGTCCGACGAGACGATCACCGAAGTGCTGCGCGAGTGCGAGATATGTTTCACACAATTAACGAAGCGAATCAAAGCTGGTGAGGATGAAGCAAGACGAGCTCAGATCACTGACACGAGCGATGGTGGTACTAGTGAGGAGAAGTCATCCTCTCTCAGCCAGCAAGGCACCACCACGGTACCCCGAACCCCCACTGGGATTCCGAAGACATCTACAGGCAAGCTCACAGGCAACAGTAGTAGGGGTATGTTCCAGCGTAACAACGTCCGTGAAGTGGTGGATATCGATGAGACTGCGAGTCGTCTGAACACACTGCGTCCCTTCAACCAACGCATCGACCTCAACTGGGTGGAGGAAAGCTTTACTGCTGGTGTGTATAATAACTATGAGGTCGGCCCAGACGAGGCTACCATCGGCGATCTGGAGGATGACGAGCTCACGCGAGATAAGGTGAAGCGTGCCTCGTCGCAGATCCTTATCGCGATGGAGAAGCGCAAGAAGAAGCCTAAGGGTAAGAAGGGTGCCCAAGGAGGAGGTGCGTTGGGGGAGGATGATAAGAGTATGGGCTCCCACGGCAACAACAAGGGATGATGACTGTGATGACAACTATGATGACTGTGATGACAACTATGATGACTGTGTTGACGATGTTTGACAATCTAACATGACTATACTGACAATAAGAGAGACAGACAGACCTTCGAGTCGAGAGGACACAACTTAACTTACAATTGGTGAACTGAACATAAAAACTGATTTAAGAACACTACATCTGTCTGGTCCTTCCTTCTGATGTAGGTAGGGTACCCTGTTGGACACACACGCAACACATACATAGCCTATGGTGAACTACTTGTCGCTGAAGCAGAGACTGGTCACAGAGGCTCCGAACCGGTCTGTCAGCAGACCCCGTCGGGATGGGTCCTCGGTGGCAGCGGTGATCGAGGAGGAGGAGCTGTTGCTGCTGCTATTGCTATCACCTGGGGTCCGGTGGACGAAGAGGTCCGCTGTGATGGACTGCCGGTGGTCAGGTTGCCGCTGATAGGTGTAGTTCAGGAAGGCGGCGTCTGAGTGCTGCTGTTGCTGCCTCGCCCCTTCCACGGAAGGACTTTTGTATGCGAAGGCACTCGTTGTTACTAATGCATCCCTGCTATCTTCCTCATTGAACTGATCGAAGTTAGCTGTTATCTCAGCGATCAGTTGAGTATATCGATCACCCCCGTTGCTACCCCTGTCATTCGACACGTGCTTTAACTCCTCCAAGAGAGCATTCATCTTACTGGAACCAGCAGGCACGTTAGGAGCTGGGAAAGACCGCAGCCTCACCCAGTCTTCAGGCTGCAAACCATTGTTCCGGAACCAATTGTGTCGCTTAATATCCTCTACACCGTGCCGACAGCCTATGCGCTCCTTCGAGTCAGCGATGAGCGACAGCATGAGGTCGATGCATTCAGAAGACAATTGGTCGGCCACCTCGTCGGGCACATCGATGTACTCGTCCCATCGCAAGATCTTCTTGCAGGTGGCAACTGGATCCTCTGCGTAGAAGGGCGTGAAGCCGATGAGGCACTCGTACATGATGACCCCCAGGCTCCACCAGTCGCAGTCCATGCCGTAGCCCTTGTTCTTCAGCACCTCGGGGGCGATGTAATCGGGCGTGCCCACAGTGCTGTAGCAAAGGATGCGCTCACGGTGTATGCTCTTCTTGCCTTCCCTCTGCATTGTGCGGTACAGCGACGACTCGTCGGTGAGATTCCTCAATATATCGATGGGTGTGTCAAGCTGCTGCTGGGCAGCTGCTATGTGTGCACTAAGCAATGTCTTATCTCTCTCCGTGGATGCAAACTCCACCTTCTTACACAGACCCAGGTCGATTAGCTTGATGTGTCCGGTCCAGTCCAACAGGATGTTGTCCGGCTTCAGGTCTCGGTGGATATACCCCAGTGAGTGCACTGAAGCTACGGCTGGGACGTATGCACAGATAGTATGTACAAATCGTTAGATGAAGGTGTATAGATAGCAATAGATGAAGGTGTATAGATAGATGAAGGTGTATAGATAGATATAGATGAAGGTGTATAGATAGATGAAGGTGTATAGATAGCTATAGATGAAGGTGTATAGATAGCAATAGATGAAGGTGTATAGATAGCAATAGATGA
>Ga0164294_10005274_pt1 | contig 11118 bp, 9 predicted proteins | sample GEODES005metaG_FD_111479 | JGI IMG/M metagenome (GOLD analysis project Ga0164294, IMG submission 111479) | Oligotrophic lake water microbial communities from Sparkling Lake, Wisconsin, USA - GEODES005 metaG | ecosystem: Environmental > Aquatic > Freshwater > Lake | place: USA: Sparkling Lake...
CATGATGATCGGGGTGGAACTCTCGATCGATGGCACGGCCGTCGTGCAGGAGTGCCTTGAGAAGCATCTCCTCGTCAATAGCACGCAGGGCCGCGTCATCCGGCTCCTGCCGGCGATGACCCTGTCGGTCGCCGAGGTCCATGATGGCTGCGACCGGTTGTCCGACGCCATTCTCGAGGTCGCCTCGCGCTCCTGAAAGCCGCACGTGGTGTGGCTGCCGCGGTGGCGTTTCCCTTTTCGCTCTTTGTAACGATCGTCAGTTTCATGCGACACCTGATTGTTCCCGAGGATTTGACCGCCCACGAGATTGAGGCCGTGTTTGCGATCTCACGTGATCTCGAGGAGAAATACGACACCGGCCAGCGCGACGCGCTCTTGCCGGGTCGCGTGCTGGCGCTCGTTTTCGAGAAGCCGAGCCTGCGGACGCGGGCGAGCTTCGAGGCGGCGATGGTGCACCTGGGAGGCTCGAGCATCTTCCTTGGGGAGGACGCGGGCTTCTCGTCTTCCCGGGAGAGCATCGCCGACTTTGGTCGTGTGCTCAGTGAATATGTCGACGTGATCGTCTGCCGTTCGAAGGCCCATGCGTCCATCGAGCAGTTGGCGTCGGCCGCGAGCGTGCCGGTGATCAACGGGCTCTCCGACTACTGCCATCCGTGCCAGGCGCTCGCTGACATCTACACGCTCAGGCAGCACGTCGGCCGGGTGGCGGGCCTCACGCTCGCCTTCATCGGCGATGGCAACAACATGGCCCGGTCGCTGGCGGTGCTCTGCGGGCTACTTGGGATGCGGTTTGTGCTGGGGGCGCCTCGGGCGTATCAATTCGACGCAGCGTTTCGGCAGCATCTCAAGTCGATCCTTCCTGAGGCGGAGGTGGAGGAAACGACCGACCCTGTGGCGGCCGTAACGGGTGCGTCTGTCGTCTACACCGACGTCTGGACCAGCATGGGGCAGGAGAAGGAGCGGCTCAAGCGGCTGGCCGACCTGCAGCCCTATCAGGTGAACGAGGCATTGATGAAGCATTGCCCCGACGCGATGTTCATGCATTGCCTGCCCGCGCGTCGGGGCGAAGAGGTGACTGACGGGGTGATCGACGGGCCGCAGAGCGTGGTGGTGGAGGAAGCGGCGAACCGCATGCACGTGCAGAAGGGGCTCCTCGCCTGGCTCCTCGGCCCGCAGAAGTAGCCGTGTCTTCTTCTCCCGTGTGGAGACACGTTTCCCCAGCGTGCTCCCTCGTGGTGGCACGTTTCCCAACGTGCCCTCTTGTGGAGGCAAGTTTCCAACTTGCCTGTTCAACAAGATGAAATCTTGTTGCCACGAAGCGTGCGGTTCAGAAACGTGGCACTGGCTTTGACGCCAACCGGCCCGTGCCCGCCGCCCATGCCGATGAAAACTCCCACTCTTCCGACCTGCCGCATAGTCCGGCCTTCACCGGATTGAACTCGATGTAGTCGACGATTCGCTGTAATTCGGCATCATTTCTGACAACGCGATCGTAGGATTCATACTGCCAAAACGGCCCGGAGCGTTGCAGTAGGCGATTACAGATTAGCGCTGAGTGCCGACAGAAGGAATGCACGACGACTTCCCTCGCTGGGTGATGGTCTCCACCAGACTCGCGACGGTCGTTCCACACCGGTAGAGGCCTGAACACCCAGTGCACGTGACTTGGCATGACGACGTACGCGAACACGTCGTACCGATCGCCGGCGAAGTAGAGCATCGCGTCACGTACCGCAGAAGCCACCCGGCGATCGTCCATCCATCGCACTCCGCGACCTTCATCGAGTTGTTGTTCCCGTTCGCGGAACCGATCGGCCGAATCGTTAGACCTGAATCGCCTGCTGGCACTTTGACCGCGTGAGGAAATGCTCCCAGCCAGGCAGCAGGTCACGAAAAACGTGCCGCCGTTGATGTCCCAGTGCGGGAGGTTGCGACGCCGAAAACGTTCTTGCATGGCACGACCCCGAAGTGTGTACATAAGTACACATCACGGTATTCTGCCTGTCAAGCTATCCGACTTCGTGGGGCAGGTTCCCTAGCGTGCTCCCTCCCCCGTGGTGGCAAGTTGCCAACTTGCGCCCTTGTGGTGGCAAGTTTCCAACTTGCCTGTTCAACAAGATGAAATCTTGTTGCCACGAAGGAAGTGCCTAACGTGTTCCCTCCTCTTGGTGGTACGTTGCCTAGCGCTATCGCTCTCCCCCGTGGTGGCAAGTTTCCAACTTGCCTATTCAACAAGATGGAATCTTGTTGCCACGGTAGGACAGACCTCCGGCGTCACGCACGGCTCTCTCACCCTCGTGGAGGCAAGTTTCCAACTTGACTCTTCACCAAGATGAAATCTTGGTGCCACAAACCGCTGGCCTACTTCTTCGGCTCGAGCATGATCGAGGCGGAGTTGATGCAATACCGCAGCCCGGTCGGGGGTGGGCCGTCGTCGAACACGTGTCCCAGATGGGCACCGCACCGGCGGCATGTGACCTCCGTCCGCCGCATGAACAACGACGTGTCGGCGTGCTCGGCGATCGTCGTCCCCTTCACGCCGTCGATCGGGGCGGTGAAACTCGGCCAACCGCAGCCGCTGTCAAACTTCTCTCCCGATCGAAAAAGCGGCTCGCCGCAGCAGATGCAGCGATAGGTGCCGGGCGTCTTGGTGTCCCAGTATTTGCCGGTGAAGGCCCGTTCGGTGCCCTTCATCCGGGCTACCTGAAACTGCTCGGGCGTCAGTCGCTGCTGCCACTCCCGTTCGGTCTTCGGCAGTTGGTCATCGGGCAGACGGCCGGCGTCTTGCGGTGTGGCGGCTGGATCGGTCGGCATGGGAGAGGCTCCGGTGGGGGGAACGCTGGCCGGCGGCTCCGCAGCACTGCCGGTGGCCGTCAGCAGCACCCCGGTGAGCAGACCGGCCCAGAGATTTGAAAACCGCCATTTCGATAGAAACATAACGACTCCCTCACTATTTCGGGGCTGGGATCACCGTCGCGGATCGGGCTTGGTCGTGGGCTCATACGCATGGTCGCGTTTCCGTAACACGGTCGCCTTCACGATTGTATCCGGCCTAACGCCTGCGACCGGCTGGCCCTGTTCGTCCTGGGTGCGGGCGAGTTTCGAAAGCACGTCGAAGCCCTCGATCACGCGTCCAAACACGGTGTGATTGCCGTCGAGATGCTCCGTCGGGCGAAACGTCAGGAAAAACTGCGAACCGCCGGTATTCTTGCCCGCGTGGGCCATCGACAGTGAGCCAAAAAAATGCTTCCGGGCCGTGGGCAGTCCGGTTTCGCAAGCGATTGTATGGCCTGGGCCACCCGCCCCCGTGCCGGTCGGATCGCCTCCCTGGGCCATGAAGCCCCCGATCACGCGATGGAAGGGCGTGCCGTCATAAAATCCCTTCTCGATGAGGCTGATGAAGTTGGCGACGGTGTTGGGGGCGTCGTCCTCGAACAGTTCAATCACAACATCACCCTTCGAGGTGGTGATCGTCACGCGGGGGCGGTCATCAGCCTCGGCGTCCGCCTTGCGCTTCGCCATCTCCGCCTCAACCTTCGGCCGCTCAACCTCGATGCTGGCCTTCAATTCATCCACCTTCTGCTTCTGAATGCCGTTGGTTTCGGCCTTCGTGAGCCATGCAGACGCCTCATCGAGTTGGGAGAGCACCATGGCGGCGGCCGCGGCCATCATGTCGATCTGGCCGTCGGCAGCCCCGGCCTTGTCGAGCAGATTCGCGAGCTTGATCGTTTGCGTAGGATCGTCGGCCTTGAGGCGGGAGGCGATGACGAGGCCGCAGAGTTCACCTGCCGCAGGATTCTTGGCGTCGGCCATGGCTAGGGCGAAGGCCGCCGTCTCGAGGCGTTCCTTGGTGGCCGGGATCCGGTCCCGGGCGGCTTCGAACCTCGCCGCGATGGCCTTTTTGTCCACCCCGGGCTGCTGAAATTCAGCCTGCATCACGGTCAGTTCGCCGATCAGCTCCTTTTCCTGCTTGCGGGCCGCCTCGAACTCCGCCTTTGCCGCGGCGGGGTCGTGGGGGTGTGTCTCTACCTCCGGCACCTGTGAAAAACAGGCACTCGCCGCCGCAACAAACCACACAGCCGCTGCCGCCCGCATGCATCCCCAGGACATCGACGCTCTCCTTCCAAAAGAAACGTGGTGAGACTCCGGGTACGATAACACGTTTTCCCGCTTCCACGGAATCCTGCGTCTATGGATCGTTCGCATCGCCGCCCAGACCGCCGTCCTCCCGCCAGCGAGGAGGACGAGGCCGTCAGTGCCCCGCGAATTATCGGCGGCGAACTTCGCCACCGGTCTCTGGAATTCACGCCCGCGGCCCGTACGCGGCCGATGAAAGACCGTGTCCGGGAGAGCCTCTTCAATCTGCTCGGCATCGACGTCAAGGGGGCGGTGGCCATCGACCTGTTCGCCGGCACCGGCGCGCTCGGCTTCGAGGCGGTCAGTCGCGGAGCGGTCCGGGCGGTGCTCTGTGAGCGTCACTTCCCGACGGCCGACGTGCTCCGCCGTTCGGTGCGTTCGCTGGGGCTCGAAGATCGTGTGGAGGTGCGGCCGGGGGACGTGCTCTTGTGGGCGAAGCGATTGCCGCCGTTGCCGGCGGACGTGCCGTGGGTGGTGTTCGTGTCGCCGCCGTGGTCGTTTTTCAGCGAGCGGTGGGGCGAGCTCGCGGCGTTGATCGAGGTGATGATGCGGGCGGCGCCCACGGGGAGCACGATGGTGGTCGAGGCCGACACATCGTTTGACGCAACGGTCTTGCCGGAGGCAGCAGCGTGGGACACCCGAGAGGTGCCGCCGGCGGTATTGCACTTCTGGCGCCGGCAATAAGGGAAGGCGTTACCCTCTTCGTGGGAAGGCGTTACCCTCTTCGTGGGAAGGCGTTACCCTCTTCGTGGCAACAAGATTTCATCTTGTTGATTAGGCAAGTTGGAAACTTGCCTCCACAAGGGAGAGAGTGCTTGAAACTCGCCCCCACGAGGGAGCTGCCCGCTACTCGCTCTTCTTGGACACTCGGAAGACCTCGTCGAGCGTGGTGATACCACGCATCGCCTTCTGAACGCCGTCTTCAAACATCACGTTCATGCCGGAGGTCACCGCCGCGCGTCGGATGTCCTGCGTGGCTGCCCCCTGAAAGGCCAGCTCGCGAATCTTGTTGTTCATCACCATCAGCTCGAAGATGCCAAGTCGGCCCTTGTAGCCCGACTTCTGGCAATTGACACAGCCGCGGCCCTTCATGAAGGTCGCGGTCTTGAGCTGCTCGGGCGTGATGCCCGCCTCTTGGATCTGCGAGTCAAGCGGCTGATGGGGCTGTTTGCACTTCGTGCAGACCACCCGCACGAGCCGCTGGGCGAGCACCGCCACCACGCTGGAGGCCACGAGGTAGGCCGGCACGCCCATGTCGATCATGCGGGTGATGGCGCCGGGGGCGTCGTTGGTGTGGAGCGTGCTAAACACAAGATGCCCCGTCAGCGATGCCTGGATGCCCATCTGGGCCGTTTCCGTGTCTCGCATTTCGCCCACGAGGATCACATTGGGGGCCTGCCGAAGCATCGCCCGGATGACGCGGGCGAAGTCGAGCCCGATCTGGTGCTTGATCTCCACCTGGTTGATGCCGGCGAGGTAATACTCCACCGGGTCTTCGGCGGTGATGATCTTCGTGTCGGGCCGGTTGAGCTCGTTGAGCGAGGCGTAGAGCGTGGTCGTCTTGCCGGAGCCGGTCGGGCCGGTGACGAGGATGATGCCGTTGGGACGGCGGATCAGATTCTTGAAGATCCGGAAGTCTTGCTCGGAAAGCCCGAGCTGGCGGATGCCGACCTTGATGTTGTCTTTGTCGAGCACCCGCATCACGACCGACTGGCCGTGGTTGGTGGGCAGCACGCTGACTCGCAGGTCGTAGTCCTTGCCGTCGGCGGTGAGCTTGATGCGGCCGTCCTGCGGCCGGCGGCGTTCGGCGATGTCGAGCTTCGAGAGAATCTTGATGCGGGAGAGAATCGCCCCGAGGAGCCGCCGCGGTGGGTTGTCGCGTTCGACGAGCCGGCCGTCGATGCGATACCGGATGCGGATCCGGTCTTCGAACGGCTCGATGTGGATGTCGCTGGCCCGCAGCTGCACTGCTTCGGTGATGATGAGGCTCACCAGTTTCACCACCGGCGCGTCCGACTGCTCCTCCGCCGAGGTTGCAGCGGCCTGCTCGACCGCCGTCTCTGTAAAGTCGATGGCCGTGTCGGTGAATTCCTGCAGCATCGAGTCGGCGCTTTCGCCGTCGGAGAGGCCGTAGTGGCGGTTGATCGCCTCGACGATCTGGCCACGCGGGGCCAGGCTCATTTCGATGTCGCGGTTGAGGATGAAGCGGAGCTTCTCCTGGAGATCCATGTCGGTCGGGTCGCTGGTGACCAGACGCAGCCGATTGCCATCTTCGGCGAGCGGGAAGAGCGTGTTTTCGCGGGCCACGCTCTCGGGCAGGAGCTCCACCACATCCTGCGGCACGGTCATGGCGGCGAGATCGACGACCTTCAGCCGAAACACCTTGCCGAGGGCCGCCATCACCTTTGCCGGCGGGGCGTAGTTGAGCTTCACGATCTCGTCGTGAACCTTCGTGCCGGCGGTGCCCGCCACGCGCGCCGCTTCCGCGAGCTGCTCGGCGCTGATGACCCCCTCGGAGATCAGAAGTTTGGAAAAGGCGTCGGGAACAGACATGGCTGGCTAGCTAGGCTGCGGGCGGCGGTTCGAGGAACGTGTCGGTGGGTTCATAGCCGGGGGCGCAGGTGCAGAGGAAGACGAGCTCTGTCGAGCCGGTGTTGCGGATCGTGTGGCGGATGCCGGCGGGGATGGCGATCGCGTCCCCGGGGCCGACATCACGCGTTTCGTCCCCGAGTGTCATGGCGGCGGTGCCGGTGAGGATGTAGTAGATCTCCTCTGTCACCGCATGGTGGTGGGGAATGGTCGCAGAGCCCGGATTGAGCCGGGCCTCGGCGAGGCTCTGCTGCCGGATCGCGGAATTGCGGTGGGCGAGCAGTTCGCGAATCGTCGACCCGTCGGCGGTGGTAAACGGGACGGTTTCCCGGTGATTGATGACATCCATCCCCCAACAATACCAGACTTTGCCCGGACACGGGGGGGCCGTTGTCCTCCCCGCCCGCCGGCCCCTTCTCGGGCCCCTCCTGGACTGGCCAAAAAACGCGGCCGGAAGAGGTCCCAGCCGCTGATTCCAAAAAACCGCTGCCACCCGCATGCCCGCCGCTTTCCCTTTTCGACGTTAGGAGTGCATAATAGGTATGTCCGGTCGGCGGCTGTCAGGGGCCCGCTCCGAGCGGAAAAAAAGAAAGCGGTAGGCGAGGTGGGCCAGTTCTCGAGGCACTGGCTGGTCATCGTGCCGTTGGGCATTGGTGCCAGCCAGCAAACCGCGGCCTCTTGTGGGCATGAGGGCGGGCCTGAGTTTTCCCCACGCCGCCTCCCGCTGTTCCCGGTCGTGGCACATTTGTTGGCTCCCGTTCTGCAACGTTGGGTGATTTTCACATGAGCACAGCAACCTCCCCCCTGCAGGCCAACATCGAGAAACTGCTCCACCTGGCGCAGGAGAACGGCGCCACCGAGGTGCGGCTCTCGGGGGGCTATGCCCCGATGCTGCGGGTGGGCGACCAGATGCGGCCGCTAAAGACGAAGCCGCTCACCGCCGAAGATGTGCAGGCCTACGCCGCCGCGATCATGCCGCCCGCGGCGGATCCGCGGATGTTTTCCTTCAAAACCGCCGCCGGCTCGCATACCGGCTCGCTGATCGAAGTGCAGGGCTCGAAGGTGCTGGTGCTGCGAACATCGGCGGGCGAGGCCGCCGCGGCCGCCCACGACCGGTCGCAGGCCGGAGCCACGGCCAATATCGAACTCGACATGATGGAGGAGTCAGCTGCTCCGACTCAGGCCGGGGAGGAGCCTCGTGGCGAAAAGTTTGCCATGCCGAAGGCGGCTGTCGGCACGATCCAGATCGACAAGCTCCTGACGGCGGCCGTGATGCAGGGCGTCAGCGACATCCACATCACGGTGGGCCTGCCGCCGGTATTTCGCATGAGCGGTGCCATGACGCCGCAAAACACCAAGGTGCTCACCGCCGAAGACACCAACGGCCTGATGAAGGCGATCACGCCCGAGCGGTGCCAGGCGGAGCTAGCGGAAAAGGGTGGTGCCGACTTCGGCTTCGCCTTTAAAGACATGGCCCGTTTCCGCGTGAGCGTGTTCAAGCAGAGGGGCACGGTAGCGATGGTGCTCCGGCAGATCCCCAACAAGATGCTCACGCCCGAGCAGCTTGGCGTGCCGGAAGTCTGCAAGAAGATGGCCCAGCGGCCGCGTGGTCTGTTTCTCGTCACGGGCCCCACGGGCTCCGGGAAAAGTACGACGCTCGCCAGCCTGATCAACTTCATCAACGAAACCCACGATCACCACATCATCACGATCGAGGATCCGATCGAGTTTTATCACAAGTCGAAGAAGTGCACGGTCAACCAGCGTGAGATCGGCACCGACGTGACGAGCTTCTCGGAGGCCATGCGGCGGGCCTTGCGACAAGACCCCGACATCATCCTCGTGGGCGAGCTTCGCGATCTCGAGACGATCGAGGCGGCAATTTCAGCCGCTGAAACGGGCCACGTGGTGTTTGGCACGCTCCACACCTCGAGCGCCCAGGGCACGGTGAACCGCATCATCGACGCCTTCCCGACGACCCAGCAGGAGCAGGTTCGCACGCAGCTCTCCACGGCGATCATCGGCGTGGTGGCGCAGACGCTTCTGCCGAAGATCGGCGGTGGCCGCATCGCAGCCTACGAGATCCTCGTGGTGACGCCCGCCATCGGCAATCTGATCCGTGAAAACAAAACCTTCCGCATCAATTCGTCGATTCAGACCGGTGCCAAGCTCGGCATGCAGCTGCTCGACGACCATCTCTTCAAGCTCTGGAACGAGAAGAAGGTCACGAAGGAAAACGTGCTCGCGAAGGCGCAAAACCCCGACGATCTGGCACAGCGGATCTTCAACGCCGAGCGCGGCATCTTTGAAGAACTCGACGAAGGCATGAAGAAAAGCAGGCAGGACAACTGAGCCATGGCACTCCGACGCCTCGGACAAATCCTGATCGACCTCGGCATCATCGACGAGGAACAACTCGACTCGATGCTCGAGGAGCAATCCAATCGTGGCGGAGAGCTCTTGGGCCGGGTCGGCGTGTCGATGTCGCTGATCACGGAAGAGCAGCTGGCCGAGGCGCTCGCCGAGCAATGGAGCACGACGGTCGTCCAGCTGGGCGACATGCACCTGAAGAGCGACGTGCTCCAATACGTCAGTGAGCCGATGGCTCAGCTCTACCGAATTCTGCCGCTTTCGCTCGAAGGCAACCGGCTCACGATCGCCTCTTCGGAGCCGCAGAAGATCCAGATCGCCGACGAGCTGCGGGTGTTGCTCGGCTACGACATCCGCGTCTGCGTGGCGACCGACCCTGAAATCCAAAAGGCGATCGACAAGTATTATTCCTCGGCCACTGACACGGTCGAATCGATCGTGGAAGTGCTCGAAGGCGACAAGGAGCTGGAGGCGGCGGCCAAGGCGGCGGAGGCCAGAAACGGCCCGATCGCGCTCGACGACGTCGAGGCCTTGGCCGAGAGTGCGCCGGTGCGGAAGCTGCTCAACATGGTGCTGCTGATGGCGATCCGCGACGGCGCCAGCGACATCCATTTCGAGCCGTTCGAGCATGAGTTTCGAATCCGGCTGAAGTCTGACGGCGTGCTGCAGGAGATGGTGCCGCCGCCGAAGCATCTCGCCTTCCCGATCACGACCCGCATCAAGGTGATGGCGAATCTCGACATCGCCGAGCGGCGGCTGCCGCAAGACGGCCGGATCGAGCTGTCGGTGGGCGGCCATCCGGTTGACCTTCGCGTGAGCGTTCTGCCGACGCTCTTCGGCGAGAGCGTGGTGATGCGGGTGCTCGACCGCGGCGTGGTGAGCCTGAATCTCGAGAAGCTGGGGATGGATCCCGACATCCTGCGGCGGTTTCGGGAGATGATCAAGCGGCCCAACGGCATTGTCTTGGTGACGGGCCCGACGGGCTCGGGCAAGACGACGACGCTCTACTCGGCCCTCTCCGAACTCAACGACATCGAAGACAAGCTGATCACCACCGAAGACCCGGTGGAATACGACATCGAGGGGATCGTGCAGGTGCCGATCGATGCGGAGATCGGCAACACCTTCTCGGCCTGCCTGCGGGCGATCCTGCGGCAGGATCCCGACCGGATCCTGGTCGGCGAGATTCGCGACGTGGAGACGGCCGAGATCGCGGTGCAGGCCGCCCTCACGGGCCACATGGTGTTTTCGACGCTCCACACCAACGACTCTCCCGCCACGGTCACGCGGCTTCGCGACATGGGCGTACCGCCGTTTCTGATTACAGCCACCGTGGAGGCGATCCTTGCGCAGCGGCTGGTGCGGCGGATCTGCGCCAACTGCAAGGAAGAGATCGTGCCGGATGCGGAGATTCTGGCCGATCTGGAGCTCACAACTGAGCAGACGATTGGCAAGAAATTCTACCGGGGCCGTGGGTGTGAGAAGTGTCACAACAGCGGCTACAAGGGCCGACTGGGCCTCTACGAACTCTTGATCATGACCGACGAGCTTCGTGACATGGTGATCCGTAATGCCTCGACGGAGGAGCTGCGTGAAACCGCCCGCAAGGGTGGTATGGTCACGCTCCGCGACTCCGGCATGCTGGGAGTTTTCGACGGCCTGACGACCGCCGAGGAAGTGATTCGCGAAACGATCCTGGAAGCCTAAGACCAATCGCCCCCGTGGGGGCACGTTTTCTAAAACCAATCGCCCCTGTGGGGGCAAGTTTCCAACTTGCCCAAAAAACCACCACCCGACTCAAACCCATCCGAATCCGCCCCGTGGGGGCAAGTTTCCAACTTGCCCATGAACAATGCCCACCTATCTCTTCGAAGCCATCGACGCGACCACCGGTAAGGAAATCCGCGACACCGTCGACGCCGCGACCGAGGCCGAGGCCCAGGCCACAGTCCGGTCGATGGGCTACATGATCACGAAGATCAAGGCCAAGAAGGCCGCGGCGGCTGGCGGTAAAAAGAAGAA
>Ga0164294_10005276_pt1 | contig 11115 bp, 8 predicted proteins | sample GEODES005metaG_FD_111479 | JGI IMG/M metagenome (GOLD analysis project Ga0164294, IMG submission 111479) | Oligotrophic lake water microbial communities from Sparkling Lake, Wisconsin, USA - GEODES005 metaG | ecosystem: Environmental > Aquatic > Freshwater > Lake | place: USA: Sparkling Lake...
AGCCCGCGACCCAGCTCGCTGATGCGTTGCGGGCTGTCGGCCTAGAGGTCTGGTTTGATCGGACAGAATTGCGAGGGGGCGACTCGTGGGATGCGTCAATACGAAAGCGGATCCGGGAGTGTGTACTTTTCGTCCCGGTCATCTCGCCGAACACTCAGGCACGCGAGGAGGGCTATTTTCGCCGAGAGTGGAATCTGGCAGTCAATCGCATGCTCGACATGGCCGAACACAAAGCGTTCCTCATGCCGGTGATTCTAGGGCGAGTATCTGAGGCACAGGCTGTTGTTCCGGAACGATTCTGCGAGCGACAGTGGTCGAGAATCGAGAGCGAGAGTGACCTTGTTGCGTTCGCACAGCGGGCTGCAGCAGTTCTCAGATCTGATCTACCCTCGCTTTTGGCACCAAAAACATCCGGTGCGTCATCGAAGTTATTTGATTCGCAGGGTGATGGATGTCTAACCGCCGCCGTCCCCTCAATTGCCGTTCTGGCATTCGCGAACCGCAGTGCTAGCGCCGATGATGAATACTTTTCAGAAGGACTTGCCGATGAGTTGATTAACGTCCTCGCCAAGATTCGTGGAATTCGCGTTGCTGCTCGCACCTCTGCATTTTCCTTCAAAGGAAAGTCAGTGACCATTACCGAGATTGGCCGTCTTCTTAATGTGGCCAAGGTCCTCGAAGGAAGCGTCCGCAGAAGCGGAAATCGAGTGCGCGTCTCAGTACAGCTTGTGAATGTTGCTGATGGTTACCAACTTTGGTCCGAGAGCTATGACCATACGCTGGACGATGTTTTTGCAGTGCAAGACGATATTGCGCAGGCAGTTTTAAAGGAACTGAGTCCGGTATTGATTGGGCAGGGGGATGTGCCGCGCGATGGCCGATTGGACGCAGGGAGTTCAGCCCAGTCCGCGGCCCTCAGGTCGAGTCGCACCATCAGCGGCGAGGCGCACGGTCTGTTCCTTCATGGCCGTTATCTGATCCGCCGTCAAGCGGAAAAGGACCTCGAGGGCGGTGTCCGGATCCTACGTGATGCGCTTAGCGCAGAACCCGGTTATCCACAGGCGTGGGCATGGCTGTCTCTGGCGCTGACTTACGGCGCTGGCCATTCGGTGTTCGAGATGGACGCCAACACTGAGGCACGCGCTGCAGCGGAAAAGGCTCTAACTCTCGACCCGGAATGCGTAGAAGCTTACGTCGCCATGGTTACCCATGAGAACTGGTGGGGGTGGAACTGGGACCGCGCGTTAGCTGCGGCCGGAACAGTTATGCAATTGGCGCCACGAGACGTCGACGCATGTGTGGCAGGGGCGCAAGTGTATTGCAGCTTAGGGCAGCACTCGCGGGCGATCGAGTACTCCCAGCGTGCGGTGGAACATGATCCCCTGAACCCCCGGTCTTTCGTGAGCCTGGCTCGAGCCCTTAGGTTTTCTGGAGGTGCTCATTTGGAAGTTGAAGCGGCGTTACGCAAGGTTATTGAGCTCTCTCCCCAAGCATTAGGTGTGCAGAGCGTTCTTGCCGTGACTCTTGCCGAGCAGGGGAAATTTGCTGAAGCGCTTGAGACCGCGGGTAGCGAGAAAAAAGCCTCCGGGAGATTTTTTGCGGAAGCCGTCATCCAGCACATCGCCGGCGAAGCGGATCGTGCAGAAATGGCCTTGAGTGGGTTGATCGAGTTACATCATCACCGCTCATCCACGTCCAGCCTGGCAGTTCAGATCGCGATGATTCATGCCCTTCGAGGCGAGGCCGATCTTGCGTTCCATTGGCTTGATGCGGGCTTCGCGGAACGGGACGCTGGCATAAGTCTCGCAAAGGTCGAGCCACGTTTCCGCTCGTTGCACACCGACCCGCGCTGGTCCGAGTTTATGAGGAAGATGGGATTCGAGGATTGAATTACCCCCTCCCAAGTGCTATCGTTTTTAAATCGTTGACGTCAACGAGATTCTGCCCGTCGCCGATGGGCAGAAAATTTTTCCACCGGAGCAACAATGATCCAAGAATCGCTCGAAAAAAAGAAGGGCATCCCCGATATTGTCTTTCTGCTTGACGCCAGCGGAAGCATGACGGAGTGCATCACTGCTGTTACGCAAAACATTGCTTCGTTTGTCGGAACGCTTGCGTCACCCGATACGAATGGTGGAGTGCTCATCAAGGATTGGCGCATTCGAGTGATCGGCTTCCGCGACCGCGAATCCGACGGCTCGCAGTGGCTGGTTGATAATCCCTTTTCGGCTGGAGTAGACGAAGTTAAGGGACAATTAGCTGCGCTAGAGGCCAAAGGTGGTGGTGACGAGCCCGAATCTCTCTTCGACGCCCTCTACACGGTAAGCCAATGGCCCGCTGCGGACAAAGGCGCTGAGGCGTTGGCGACCGAATGGCGGCATCCACATAATGCCTCCCGAGTGGTGGTGATCTTCACAGATGCCAGTTGCAAGTTGGGTTTCCGGACCGCGGATGGCTCCGTGGGTGCCGTAAACGACTTAATCAATGCTTGCTATGCCCAAAAGTTAAAGGTCATCCTTTATGCTCCCGAGGCACCTTGCTACACCGAATTAAGCAGCATGAACGGTCTGGAGTGGGAGATCGTAGGCTCTCTGGGGGACGATGCGCCAGAAGCACTCAGAAAGTACGCGAGTGACGGAGCCAATTTCCGAAAGGTCATGGAGGCTCTTGCCAAAACAGTATCTCGCTCCTGTGCTGCCACTCCGCTCTGAGCTCCGAGGCTAAAGACAAATGCCGATCAGACTCTCGGACGGAGAACGAATCAAGTCCGACATAGACGCCTATGTCATTGAGGAGGTCCTAAGCCAAGGAGCCTTCGCGCATGCAGCTAAGGCGACCTCGACAGCCCGGGGCAGACCAGTCTTCCTCAAGCGATATTTTGCCCCGACGGTTAGCCTCTCCTGGTATGGGGGATTTGTCGAGCACCAACAGGAACTTAAGCGGCGCGTTAATGCTCACGACGGTCTGCGCAACTATTGCTACGGGTTTTTAGACTTTTTCGAGGGCACTGAGGGGAGGGCCAAGCGCACTTTCCATCAGGTGTTCGAGTTCATCGAGGGCGGAAAATTGCTAACCAGCTTCATCGAGGAGTCGGCTCGGGACGACTCTGACGTCAGGTGGGGCGAACGTGTCACCTTTGCGAGAGTCATGATGATGGCCATCGCAGCGTTGCACAAACAGAAGATAATCCATACCGACCTCAAGCCGGATAACCTGCTCCTGATACCCAGCCCCTTGCGGCCGGGCACCTTCAATCTCAAGGTGATCGATATGGACTGGGCGATTTTTTCAGATCGCCGAGCGCCATGGCATGGGGAGGGCATGGGTTATGTCGGCACCCCCGGTTATATGTCTCCTGAGCATATTCGGGAGGAGGTACCTGGGCCGTCTTCGGATGTCTTTACCTGTGCGCTCATGCTCTCTGAATTGTTGGCTGGCTATCATCCTTTTTCCGGCAAGGGCAGCGATGACCAAGTCTTGGCCAAGGCAGTGAAGGGCGGTGACTTTAAGCCGTTTAAACTCACTCGTGGCATTGAGAAAGTTAACAACACAGCCTATTTTGAGCAGCTAGTCAACCAGGCTCTTAACCCTTCTGCCAAGAAGCGGCCGACGGCAGATGATCTGAAGAATGCGCTACTTGGGATCGGGCCATCGGGTGAGGCGCCGGCTAATCCCGCGCCATCGGCTTCGCCAACGTCAAGCCCTGGTCCGATTCCCCCATCTCCCCCGACCCCGGTGCCGCGACCGCCTCCAGTGCCAAAAACGGTGCCGGCCCCTCCGGCGACAGTCCCACCCGCTGCCGCCGTGGAGTTGCTTCACGCAGGTAAGCCGATACTGAAAATGGGGATCGAAACCGTTGTTGGTCGCCAGTTGCTTAAATCGATTAGCCCCGACGCCCAGTTCATGGATACAAGCCAGTTCAGGATCCATCGTGTTGACGGAAAAGCCTGGGCAGTGAGTCCGTCGCCAGGTACTCCAAATGAGACCCTTGTCGATGGTAAGAAGCTCACAGCCACCACCAAGTTGCGTGACGGTATGCGGATTTCGGTTGGCAATTCCGCCAAGGGTATCGAAAAGTTGCCGTTGATCGTGCGACTTGTCTGACTGCGAGGAAAAGCATGACCCTGACAAGTTTCATTAGAAAATTCATCGGGTCCAATGAAACCGAAGCGCACGAGAAGATGAGTCATGAACTCGGTAGCGACGCGACGGTATTGAGGAAGAGCGCTACGTCGGAGGGCGTAGAGATATTGGCTGCATCTCGCGAATACATGGATAGTGCATTGCGGACGCCGCGCGCCCGCACGAATCCGGCAACGGGGTCTAGTGAGGCTATAAACGAAGCGCCGCTGCCCAACGCGAGTGATTGGCCGCTGATCATGCCGCCTCGCTGTGATCACCCCGATCAAGAACTACAACGCATACGCAGAGCTTTGCCAGCGCTTCTTGCGGAACTTTCGCAGCGCATCAGTCTACCGAGGCCTGATAAACCATTCCCACTCCTGAATTTCGATCAGGCTCATCGGGTCGCGGTCCTTTCAGGGGTGCAAGTGGGGCCGATGGAGGATTGGTTTTTTATCGGCGATCTGCATGGTGATTTCTTCGCGCTGCATACGCTGCTGCATCAGGTTGAGACGCTAAATCCCAATGGCCGCGTCCTCTTTTTGGGTGATATGGTTGACCGGGGCGCAATGCCAATCGAATGTATTTTTTTGCTGCTCGAGTGGGGGCTTCGGAATCCGGGCCGACTCGCCTGGATAGCCGGCAACCACGACGTTGCGTTTTCGTGTGATGACCACGGCGTGTTTACCTCCCAAGTAAGTCCCGCCGAGTTCCTCACCGAACTTAATGCTAGGGACCTCTTCTCAGGTACTCGCCAGCAGATTGGGCGCTTCTTTATTGACATGGCGCGCCGTTTGCCCCGAGCGCTTCTCTTCCCGGATGGCCTTCTAGCCACGCATGGCGGTTTTCCTTTGTCAGATCTGCAAACTCAGGGACAAGCAATCACGGAAGAACAGTCCTATTTTGACTGGCTGAATTCGGAAGCGTGTCTTAAAGACTTCACTTGGACCCGAATCAACCGAGTGCCTAAGCGTTTGCCTGATCGTTACTCCAGCGGTGCCCAGTATGGATTTAAGGACTTCGAGGCTTTCTGCCAATTGAAGCCACAATGGTTCCCGGTCACCCATATGGTTACTGGGCATGAGCATCCGGCCAACGGATTTGACTTGCACCCCACCTATCGCGTGAATCGGGCGGTGACTCTGCTGGGAATGGGTTTGGACGAGATCACCGGTGCTTACAACGACAATCTGTACTTGGGTCGGGGGGTCACCGGGGCGGTGCCTGAGGTAATCGCGGTTCCGGTCGACCGCCATGAACTGGCGATGTTGACCGGCGGATCCCCGGCACCTGCCGGTCCCCCTTCGTTGTGACTTCGCAGCGACAACCACTATCCCGGAGCATCAAGTCATGGTTTCCCCCACCCAAGTCGATCTGGTTTTGGTTATCGATGCTAGCCAGAGCATGCGCCCTTGCATTGAACAACTTAAACATCACCTTAAAGAACTGATCAAGCCCATGCAGGGTCGCGTCGCTCGCGTGCGATTTGGCCTCGTGGGGATGAGCGCGTCTGCGAAGGATGGTGAGCGCATATACAGACCCCACACCCTCGCCGGTGGACCAGAATCTTTGGGCTGGTTGTACGACGGCTCCAATCAGCATGAGTTCTTGACGGATGATCCGGACAAGGTGATCGCTCGCCTGGACGACCTAGTTTGTGAAGGCAACGAGGACAATGCAATGGCTTTGGACATTGCACTTGACCATCCATTTGGCCCTGTGAGCAATACTAAGCGAGTGGTTGCCCTCTTCTCCGATGAAAAGCTCGAAGCCGGAGTACAAGGTCGTGATATCAATTCATTTATCCCGCGAATTGTTCAAAAACTGCATGCACGTCGAATCAAGTTGTTTTGCGCGATGCCATATTCTGACGCTGCGCAACAACTATCCGAAGCGAACGGTTCGGAGATCGAGGACGTCAAGGGCCAGGGCTTGGCCACAGTCGACTTCAGGTTGCTACTCGGGCAAATGGGCAAGTCCATCAGTGCCTCGAGTCTGCAGGGTGGGCTTGAGGAAAATTACGAACGTGCCTTGTTTAGCCAAGACCAAATGGTCGACACCGACGAGTGGGTTGAAGGCGATAACTCTTGAAGGGTTGTGGTAATGACGGTTGACCTGCGGAGCATGAGCGCTTCGGAGTTAACCCGCCTGGGTGGGCTCAGGGAGAGATGCAGTTCCGCGCTTATTTGCAGCGAGCACAATGTTTCTTATCCATGCGAGGCATGCGAAGCCTTGAACTTGCGGGGTGTGGCTTGCGCTGCCTGCCTTAAAGAGTTTTCGGATGGGGTCCCTGGAACGGGGGAGCGAGTCTGTTTCTCCGTTGCCATGTACGAGAAGACGGGGCGTGTTGCTTTTGAGGTTGAGGCCTTGGCTGCTGAAAAGAAGCTGCCTGAAGCCGAGCCTGAACAGCGCATTCGGGGTGTGGAGCCCCCCGAAAAGGAGAGGACGGAGACTGCTGTCGAGCGGCCCGATGCCGAGGCGCGTGGCGACCGACTCGCACAACTATGTGCTCTGGCCTCTGTAGCGGCCGCTATTGCCGGCGCTGGCCTCCTTTGGCAGCAGCCGCCAGTAGTGTTGCCCAGTACTTCGGGCACGGCGCTATCTGCCTACATGCTTACCGCGTTTTTGGTCTGGGCCGCAGGTGCAATCACGCTGTCGGGCAAGCAAGCGGCACATGGCACCTTGCGCGGATGGGCACCACTCGTTTGGGCGGGTGTTCACTTCACCTGGCCCGGGGTCGTCGGCCTGGGGGTGGCCTATGTGATTGGCTCGGCCGATCTGGATAGTGTCCAATATTCCAAGTTACTGGCGGTTGTCGCTTTTATTGTGCTGCTTGGATTGGTAGCAGTTTCGCCCTGCTGCGTGGCGCTCACCATGAGGCCACCATGGCCTAAGGGGCTGCTCGCCGAAAATTTTAACGGCCTGCGAAGCAGGGCTGTCTGGATTGCGCTTGTCGCGACGCTCCTTGTCAATTTTCTGGTGTGGAATCGACACTGGGCCCTGTCATGGACGCCTCAATCAAACGCACCTAACCTCAAGCTTTTGCTCGAGTCGGTTGAGAAAAAGCCCGCCATCGAAAAGGATCCGTCGGGCTTCAGTAAAGCAACGCTGGCCGACATTGTAGAAGCGGTCTACGAGCATCCGAATATCGCGGCCGCGGTGTCCCTCCCCGAGGTGGATGCCGCGGTAGCGGCCATGGGGCGTCTGCCGCGTCCTCCGCGCGGTGACCGCGTTGCTGCCCACAAGCTCAATGCCGAGGCAGAACAATTGATGATCCGAGGCGCCAAGTGGGGCGAGGTGGCTGAAGTTCTTGGGCGCGCCCATGTCGCAGATCCTCCGGACGTTCAAATTCTCAATGAGTTGGCATATGCCCAAATGCGGGCTGGGCTCCATACTAAGGCGCTTGAGAATATTCTCGAGACATTACGCTTGGCACCGACTCGCGCGAATGCTTGGGCAGCCCTAGCGCAGTTGCGACTTTGGACGTCGCATGGCGATACCAGTACGGTCCATGAAGCCGCCCGCTATTACCTTGTGGCCTATTGGTTTTCACGGGATCGAGCCCGCACGTTGCGGCTGATGAAGGCCAAACTGACTGCAGGTCCGGAAGACCCTAATGGAAACCGCGACGCTGTTCAAATCGTGTTGCATCGACTGAATCAATAGACCTGGTTCGATTGAATTGAGCGGAGAGGTCAGGGTTCAGTGTGCCTAATGCGTTGGGGGCAATCGAAGAACGTTTGGATTACCCTCGAATTCCGCTACGGAGCCATTGCCGCTATTCTTGATTGAACGAAATACCACCTTCGCCCGCAACAAGACCCTGAAGTTCTTTGAGGAGATTGCAACGTCAAGACAATTATCAGTGCAGATTGCCTTCGCTGTTACCGGGCATATCGATCTTAACCTCAATGAACTTTCGAGACTGCGGTCCGTTCTGCGACGGCTTTTCGTGAGGATTGCCGAAACAGCCGCCACGACACGACCGATGCTTATCTCAGGACTTGCGGAGGGCGCCGATACGGTCGCTGCAGAAGAGGCACTCGAAGCTGGCTGGATTTTGCAGGGCGCTCTGGCGCTGCCTCTCGATGAATTGAGACATGATTATAGTGTTGAAGGCTATGCTCGTTTGTCTCGGCTTCTAACCTCGTGTCATCAGGTCGTCGAGGTGTCAGGTGCTTACGTGTCGCGCCCGATTTGTTATGCTCGGCTTGGTCAGTACCTTAAGCATGCGGCGTCTGGTTTGATCGCGGTTTGGGACGGGGTTGATTCTGACCGAGCAGGCGGAACTGCTCATACGGTAGCGCAGTTCCTGCAGATAACCGAAGCAGATGAATCGTTGGTTGGTCCCGCGTGGAAACTTGCAGTTGAGGAGCTTGCTTCGGATCTTTCACTTGGCATTATGGTGAAAATGATCACGCCGCAGCGCACCTTAATTCAGATCGCTTGTCAGAGACAGGGAAATTTAAAAAAATAAATGTTACAAATGGCATTATTTGAATTGCACTAGAAAAATTTTTGTTCTGAGCCACTCAGGCTGTCCCTTTTCCGTACGCATGTGCGCCCGCAAGATAGTGGAAAGACTCAGGGTATGAAAACTGTTACCGATCGATTGAAAAAATCGCTGTTTTATTTCGGATTTTTTTGTTTTTTTGTTAGCGAGACGCTCGCTAACCCGTTGATGCTCGTGAGTCCAGAGGAGCATCTCAAAGAGCAAAGTAGATTTTCGCAGAATGCACGGGTTTATACCTATCAAGGGGCTTCACCATCAGGGGCTCCAAGGATTGACTTGGTATATCCCGAAATCGATAAGCCGATTTCAGTGCCTACCAGAATGGATGTTCGATTTTTCAGTCAACCACCGGCTGAACTCGATCCTTCATCTTTTCGAGTGCGCTATGGCCGGATGCAAATGGACATCACAGAACGCCTGTTGTCGATCGAAACGCTGACTAAAGAAGCGCTGATTGCGAAGGGTTTAGCATTGCCGGTAGGTGAACATCAACTAAGTATGAGCATTGCCGACACTCTGGGGCGATAAACCACTCACACTTTAAACTTTAGCGTGCGATAGTTCTTTGTGGTTTTTGCTGCGTCGAGTTGCTGGATGATCTAAACCAAGACTGTACCGGTTGCCATAACTAGTCAAAAAAAGTTGTTTTCGAGGTGAGTGATATGCGTTTTTGGATTGCGCTGGGATGTTTTATTCCGTTAACGTCGTTTGCTCAGAGCAATCTCCCGCCTTGTCCCTCAGGGCAGCCTCGGCCATCGTGGCCTGATTGTCATGGAGTGACTAAAGGGAAAGGCACTCTCTTCGGCGAGAATTCGACACAGATAACAGCCACATTCGAAGGCGACTTTCGCAACGGCCAAAGGCACGGTCGTGGCATCGTAAATTGGTACGACAAGGGGTCTTGGCAGAGTAGTTTCGAGGGGGATTTTTTTAACGGGAAAGCGCTTCATGGAGTCGCCCGTAACGCTAACGAGGAGAGTATTAACGGGTATTGCCACAATCCTTCAGAAACAACTTTTGTTTGTAGTTTTAGGCAAGCTGTGTGGTCTTTCCCTTCGACGCAAAGGTGGGAAACGCTTTCTACGTCTTTCAAGGACTTATATCAGCGTTTTAGAGATTCTGCCGACGGCCCGTTTGAGCTAATCGAGCGGGATGGGGTCTCAACAACCGGGATGTTCAAGCAGGGAAAGCCCTCTGAGCTTGCAGACCGCGACGTCCATACTTGGAAGGGTCAGTTTGCAAATGGTCTGCCGGTGGGGAAAGTCGAGGCCAAATTTTCAAACGGCATGAACTATCAAGGTCAGGTCAATTGGCGCTGGTCTGACCGTTTGGTTCGTTTGGAGGGGACGGGTTCAATGAATTTCCCTGGTGGGGATCGTTATGAGGGGGAATTCAAAGACGGAGTTGCATCAGGAAGGGGCCGCTATGTCTTTAGAGGCGGCTCGACTTATACGGGGCATTTCAAGAGCGGATTGATCGAAGGGTTCGGAAGGTTTGTCTTCGCGGATGGCCGTGTTTTTGTAGGCGAACACCAACAGGGTAAGGTCCAAGGCGATGGGGTTTTGTACTCCTCTCAGGGGAAAGTGCTCAGTTCGGGCTACTGGGAGAGCAACCAACTAAAGAAGCCGAAGTCTCTTGATCTGGCCTATTTTTCGCTCGGCGATGAATCGGGTAAGTAGAGATTTGTTGGGGGCTTCTGGCTTGCATGGGTGCTCGGATTCCCTATGTCCAGCACACTGTCCCAGGCTCTGGGGTTCTGGGATCGGTTTTTTCACGCGCACTGTCTCGATTCAGTGAGCTTGCGCTCCTCGCCTAGTTCCATCGTTACAGCAGGACGGTCGATGAGCAGCTTCAAGAGATTTTCTTCAATTCGTACGTTGGGGATTTTTAGGCAATGTCTGGCCTCGGTCTCGCTCGCCGTGCTGTCTGGCATCAGCCCGCAGGCTTTCACGCAGCCTGCGGGCTGTGACGAGGGGGTTATTCGGCTTCCAGATCGCAGTGGCACGATCCAGATCTGTTCTGTGCTGGCAGCACGCGTCCCCGAACTCGCGAGGCAGCTGACGCTGGCGTCGGCGCAACTGGGCGCGCAGCAGGCCCAGATCGCAGAACTGACCCGCCTTGTGCGAGGTCTTAACAACGTCAGCCGCAGTATCGGGACACAGCGTCAGGCGGAGATGCTCCAGATGCTTTCGGCCGAACTCGGGAAGACTCAGCAGGGAAAGGGGGGTGAGGCGCTCGCCCTCATCAATGACCGGCTCGACGGGCTTCAGTCCTCCTTCTTGGGCGCGCTAAGCGACCCGAAGAGCGCCTTCGCTTTGGGTGAGGCGCTGCGGGGTCCAGTTGGCGAGGCGATTGCCAAGCTGGACCTGATCGGCGCTGGCAAGCAGGTGGAGGACATCAGCGAGCGGTTGAAGGCCATCGAGCAGCGCATAGGCGACGTGAAGGCCGACACGGGGCAGATCGTGCAGCAGGTCGGGCGC
>Ga0164294_10005277_pt1 | contig 11114 bp, 7 predicted proteins | sample GEODES005metaG_FD_111479 | JGI IMG/M metagenome (GOLD analysis project Ga0164294, IMG submission 111479) | Oligotrophic lake water microbial communities from Sparkling Lake, Wisconsin, USA - GEODES005 metaG | ecosystem: Environmental > Aquatic > Freshwater > Lake | place: USA: Sparkling Lake...
CCTTGCCGGTCGCCGCGCGCCCCTGTTGATCCCCCACCTCCCCCACGGCCTTGGTTTTCGGCCCCTGGCGGCCATGGCCGCCCAGCTCGATCAATGCATTGCCAGCAGCTTTCCCCCAGAGCAACCGATTGACCTGCTGGGTTTTTCCATGGGAGGGGTGATCGGCCGGATCTGGATCCAGCTGCTCGGCGGCCGTCGCCGCACCCGCCGCTTCTTCAGTGTGGGCAGCCCCCAGCGGGGCACGCTCACGGCCCAACCCTGGCCCCATTGGTGGCTGCCCACCGTGGCGGACATGAAACTGGGCAGTGCCCTGCTGCGCCAGCTCAATAGCGATCGCACCGGCCTCGAGGGGATCGAGTGCCACAGCTACTACTGCCGCACCGACCAGATGGTGATTCCCCCCTGGCGGGGCGTGTTGCCGGTGGGGTCGGTGCGGGCCTTGCCCGTCCTGAGCCACAAGGATTTAATTCTCAGCCCCCAGGCCCTAGGCCCGATCGTGGCTGATCTGCTGGTGCCCTGAAGGCCGGGTCCAGCCAAGACGCCGCTGGCGCCATCGGCTGCCCAACGGTTTTGTTCGGGGGGCAGCGGATTGGGCCCAGGATCCCCCGCAGCCGGGCCTGCCCTAGGCCATCTTCAGGCAGCCACCAGGCCGGAATGGCGGATCAGGGCCTCGGTGGAGGGCTGGCGGCCACGGAAGGCCTCAAACACCTCGGCCGGGCTGCGGCTGCCGCCGAGGCTGAGCACGGTGTCGCGGAAGCGGCGGCCCGTGGCCTGGATCTGGGCTTCGTTGTCTAGGCCGCCATCCTCAAAGGCGCTGAAGGCATCGGCGCTGAGCACCTCGGCCCACTTGTAGGCGTAGTAGCCGGCCGCATAGCCACCGGCAAAGATGTGGCCGAAGGAGCAGAGGAACGCATCGGCGTCGATCGGGGCAAGCACCGTGGTGGTGGTAGCGATGCGGCGGCGCAGCTGCTCAGGGGTCTCGCCGCAGTCCGGGGACCATTCGCTATGGAGGCGCAGGTCGGTGAGGGCCAGGTGGACCTGGCGCAGGGTGGCCGAACCAGCCATGAAGGTGCGGGCCGCCTGCAACTTGGCGAACTCGGCCTCGGGTAGGGGCTCGCCGCTCTGCCAGTGGCGGGCCATGCCGAGAAGGGTGGCCCGGTCGTAGCACCAGTTCTCCATGAACTGACTAGGGAGTTCCACCGCATCCCATTCCACGTTGTTGATGCCGGCGGCCTGGGGCCGATCCACGGTGGTGAGCATGTGCTGGAGACCGTGGCCGAACTCGTGGAACAGGGTTTCCACCTCTTCAAAGGTCATCAGGCTGGGGCTGTCCCCCACCGGCGGGCTCTGGTTGCAGATCAGGTAGGCCACGGGCAATACCGGCGTGCCATCGGGGCCGAGGGAGCGCACCAGGCATTCGTCCATCCAGGCGCCACCGCGCTTGCTGCCGGGACGGCTAAAAGGGTCGAGGTAAAAGGCGGCTAGGGGCTGGCCCGCCCCGACACTGGCCTCCAGCACCCGGAAGAAACGCACGTCGGGATGCCAGATCGGGGCCTGGCCATCGGCGGCCTCGATGCGGATGCCAAATAGGCGGCCGCAGAGGGCAAACAAGCCCTCCAGCACCGCCGGTAGGGGGAAGTAGGGCCGCAGGGCTTCGCTATCGAGTGAGAAGCTCTCCTGGCGCAACACTTCTGCCCAGAAGGCCACATCCCAGGGCTGCAGGTCGCTGGCTTCGGGGGCGCCGTGGCGGGCGGCGCACTGGCGCAGCTGGTCCAGTTCCGCCTCGGCCATGGGAAAGGCGGCGGCGCGCAGCTCCTCCAGCAGGGCCTCGACGCTGGTGACGGAGTCGGCCATCTTGGCGGCCAGGCTCACCTCGGCCCAGTTGGCAAAGCCCAGCCGGCGGGCCTGGTCGCCCCGCAGGGTGAGGATTGTTTCGATCAGGGGCCAGTTATTGAGCGGGCCCGCCTGGGGGGCTTCATGGCTACGGGTTTCGCTGCTGGGGGTGCTGCTGGTGTTGCTGCTGGCATCGGCGGCCTCGCCCTGGCCGGAGGCCCGGCTGACATGGGCGCGGTAGAGCTGTTCGCGTAGGGAGCGGTTGCGGCTGTACTTGAGGAAGGGGGCGTAGCGGGGCATGTCCAGGCCCAGCAGCCAGGGGCCGCCCTCGGAGCTGGGCTCGGCGCCATCGGCGCTCTTGAGGTTGGCGGCGCGGGCCGCCTGGGCCAGCTGGTCGGTGAGGCTGGTCGGCAAGCCCTCGGTTTGGGCCGGATCAACCAGGGTCAGGGTCCAGCCGTTGGTGGCATCAAGCACCTGGTTGCTGAAGCGGGTGGAGAGTTCGGCCAGCTCCTGGCTGGCCTGGTTGAAGGCGGCCTGCACCTCCCCCTCCAGGCCCACGCCGCGCAGCTGCATGTCCCGCAGTTCCGCCGCCAGGATCCGCTGCTGGGTGCCATCGAGCCGACCCGGGGCCCCGGGATGGGCGGCCTGGTGCTGGCTCTCGAGGGTTCGCAGGGCCCGGAAAATCGCCTGGCTCTGGCCGGCCCGGCTGCCGAATTCCACCACCGCCGCCTGCTGGCTGGCATGGGCGAGGCGCAGCTCCGGGCTGTTGCAGACGCCGTTGAGGTGGCCAACCACGCCCCAGCTCCAGCGCAGCTGCTCGCCTAACCGTTGCAGCGGGTCCATCACTTCGGCCCAATCGAGCAGGCGTCCTGCGGCCAGGGCTTGGGAAAGCAGCGCTTCGAGGGCATCGAGCTCGCCGTTTAGGAGCGAGAGCAGTTCTGGAATGTGCTCTTCGACCTGGGCCGCCGTGATCGACCCAAAGGCGGGCAGGCCCTCCCCCACCAACAGGGGAGCCGTAACCGTGGGACTGCCGTTCATCGGATGGGGCCAGGACTGCCCCTATTTCACCTGAAGTCTGAAAGCGGCGTGGTTCAGCCGAGGGCGGGAAGCCGGCCCAGGGCCACCAGGCTGTGGCGGGCCAGATCACTGGCTAGGGCGGTGGTGCTGGCTTCGTAGAAGTCGATGGCGACCCGGGGCCAAAAGCCGATCGTGAGGGTGGGCACCAAGAGGCACAGGCCAATCACCAACTCCCGCGGCTTCATGTCACCCACCACGGCCAGGGCCGGAATCCGGGGGCCAAAGAAGACGCGGCGGCAGAGGGACAGCAGATACATGGGCGTCAGCACCAGCCCAATCGCCGCCAGCACCACCGCAATGATCCGGAAGGGCACGGTGAAGGCGTCGTTGCTGGTCACCCCGAGAAAAACGGTGATTTCGCTGACGAAGCCGCTCATGCCCGGTAGGGCCAACGATGCCAGGGAGCTGGCCAGGAAGAAGGCGAAGGTGATCGGCAGCACCTTGGCCAGGCCACCCATGTTGGGAATTGAGAGGGTTTTGGTGCGCTCATAGAAGACGCCAGTCACAAAGAACATGGCGGCGGCGATCAGGCCATGGCTGATCATCTGCAGCATGGCTCCACTGAGGCCAAGGCTGTCGACGGCGCCGATACCGAGTAACACAAACCCCATGTGGCTCACCGAGCTACAGGCAATCCTGCGTTTAACGTTGTCCTGGGCAAAGGCATTCAGGGCCCCGTACACAATATTAACAATCCCAAGCACAATCAGGGCCGGCGCTAATTGCACATGGGCCTCGGGCAGCATTTGCACGTTGAAGCGCAGCAAGGCGTAGCCGCCCATCTTCAGCAACACCCCCGCCAGCAGCATCGACACCGGTGCATTGGCCTCACCATGGGCGTCAGGCAACCAGGTGTGCAGGGGGAACATCGGCAGCTTGACGCCGAAACCGATCAGGAAACCCAGATAACACAACAGGCCAAAGGTGCCCCCCGGGGAGCGGGCAGCCAATTCCGACAGGTTGAGGGTGAAATGGTCGCCGTAGAGGGCCAGGGCCAGACCACTGAGCAGGATCAGCAGCGAAGCGGTGGCTGTGTAAAGAATGAACTTTGTGGCTGCGTACTGGCGTTGGGTCCCTCCCCAGATCGCAATCAGGAGATAGACCGGCACCAGCTCCAGTTCCCAGGAGAGGAAAAACAGCAGGAAGTCCTGGGAGAGAAACACCAGGGCCTGGGCCGAGGCCTGCAGCAGCAATAGGGCGAAGTAAAGCCTGGTTTTTTGGTGGATGTTCCAGCTAGCCGCCACCGAGAGCAGGGTGACCAGACCGGAGAGCACCACCAAGGGCGCCGAGAGGCCATCGGCCGCCAGGGACCACTCCAGGCCCAGGGAGGGCAGCCAGGGCACCCGCTCCACCAATTGCAGGGCACTGCTGGAGCCGTCGAAGCGCTGGCTGAATACCCAGACCATCAACAGCAGGTCGGCCAGCAACACCGCCAGGGCGATGCTGCGGGGCAGGCGGGGATCGTTGGAGTCGCCGGGTAGCAGCATCAGCACCGGCGCCATCGCGGCCGGTAGCAGGCAAATCAGGCTTAACCAGGGCCAATTGCCAGACAGGGAGGACGCGGCCGACAGGGGCAAATTCGCGTCCATCACACAACTGGCCTGCAGGGAGACATGAAGGTGGGCTGCGTCCCAGCTCCAACCCCAAGATGGTAACAATCTATCAGTTTGAGTCTTTTTACTCAGTCCAGCGCAGGGGCCAGGTCGGGGTGCTTGGGGGCCTGGGCGCCAGCCAGGACGGCCCGGATCTCAGAGGGCGCGCCAGTGGCTACCGGTTTGTTGCAGGGGCAGGACCTCGGAGCGGGAGGCCACGCCTTCCGATTCCCAGGCCCGAACCATGGCCCGGCTGACGGCCTGGGCCTGGGCTTCGCAGCTCAGGGCCATCAGGCTCGGGCCAGCGCCGCTGATCACACAGCCCCAGGCCCCCGCCTCCAGGGCGGCCCGCCGCACCTGCTGCCCCCCCTGGATCAGGCCCCAGCGGTAGGGCTCATGGATGCGGTCGTGCATGCCATCGGCGATCAGGTCGCCATTGCCGGTGCGTAGCCCCTGCAGCAGCAGGGTGAGCGAGCCCAGGTTGACCACCGCATCGGCCACGGAGATCAGCTTGGGCATCACCCGCCGGGCTTCGCTGGTGGCCAGGCGAATGGCCGGGATCGCCACCACCACCTTCACCTCTGGCGACCACTCACAGCGCACCACGCGCCAACGGTGGGAGGCGGCCTTGGCGGTCATGCAGAGGCCGCCGAGCAGGGAGGGCACCACATTGTCCGGGTGGCCTTCAATGTCAATTGCCAATTCCAGTAATTTTTCGCGGCTCAGGGGTTCGCCGATCAGGGCGTTGGCGCCGATCAGGCCGGCCACGATTGCCGTGGCGCTGCTGCCCAGGCCCCGGGCCGGCGGCACCCCCAGGCGCACCCGGGCCTCAATCGCCATGGGCTGCACGCCCGCCTCTTTCCAGACCCGCTGGGCGGCCCGATACACCAGGTTGTCCGGACCGCCGCGCAGGTGGGAGCCCTCACTGCCTTCAATGATTAGGTCGAAACGTTCCTGGTCACCTTCGATGCTGCGCAACTCAAAGCGGTTGTTCAGTTCCAGCGCGGCGCCCAGGCAATCAAATCCCGGGCCGAGGTTGGCGGTGGTTGCTGGGACATCGACCACAACCCCCTCTCCGATGTCGGGGCGCACCATGAAATCTTTCCTTCTGGATTCAGTGTCCCACCCCCTGGGACGGCCATCGGGCCGGTGCCAGGGGCCTGGCACGCCCCCTGCCGGCCATGGTTTGTCCAACCTGGGGCCGATGGCCGGCTCAGGCCAACAACATCCGGGCCCTGCAGGCGGCGCTGAATAGGCCGGCTTCCGGGTCGATCAGGGCCTGGATCGGCACCTGCTGCACGATCGCGCCCATGCGCCCCTTGGCCAGCAGGGGATCAAGGAACCGGGCTGAAGCGAGTTCTGGCAACAGTTTTGCCGCCGTACCGCCGCCCACCCAGAGGCCGCCAAGGCAGAGGCTTTGCAGGACCAGATCGCCCGCTGCCGAGCCGTAGGCCCCCAGCCACAGGCCCAGGGCGCGATGGGCCAGCGGGTCACCGGCTGCAGCTGCCTGATGGGTGCGCTCGGGCAGGTCGGCCAGGGGGACAGCGGCGAGGAGGTGGGGATCGCTGGCCTGGTTGCAGCTCAGTACCCAGCGCATCACATCGCCCAGGCCCGTGCCACTGACGATGCGCTCGATTGAGACCCGCTCCAGGCCCAAATCTTGGCTCAACCATTGCTTGAGCTCCCATTCGTCCCGATTGCGGGGGGCGAATTCGGCGTGGGAGGCCTCGGTGGCCACGGCCACCAGGCCGCCCTGCGTGGGTACGCCCAGGGCCACGCCCAGGCCCGTGCCTGCCCCCAGGATCGCCACCGGCGCCTGGGGATCAGAGCCGCCGGCCGGTTGCCAGAGCGGGGCCTGCTGATTAGCGGCCAGGTGTGGCAGGCCGTAGATCAGAACGGCGAAATCATTGACCAGCTCGAGCCGCTCCAGCCCCAAGGCCTGGCCGAGGGCGTCTTCGTCCAGCTGCCAGGGCAGGTTGGTGAGTTTCACCTGGCCCTGGCGCACGGGTCCGGCCACGGCCAGGCAGCCGGCGCTGGGTTGCACCTCGCAGCCCGCCAGGAAGTGGGCCAGCAGCGCCTTGAAATCGGGCCATTGGCCCGAGGCATAGCGTTCCGATCGGGTCTTGATCAGGCTTGATCCGTCAACCTGGTAGGTGGCAAGCAGGGTTTTGGTGCCGCCCAGATCTCCGGCCAGCAGGGTGATGGGGGCCATGGGGGCGGATCGGGCTCGAGGTTGGGGGCCAGTCGGCTGAGGGGCCAGCTGGCGATGGGACGGTGAGGGGGCCTCCGGGCTCTGCTGAGCCAGGAAGCCGCCATGGGCTCAGGCCGGCTGGCTGCTGGCCAGTCCCAGGCCCGGCGCCCGCTCCCGGTTGGCCTGGGTGGCGGCCGCCAGCAGGGTTTCGCTGGCCACGGCGCCCAGGTCGCCGTCGCGGCGGCTGCGCAGGCTCACGGTGCCGTTTTCGGCTTCCTGGGCGCCGATCACCGCCAACACCGGGATTTTTTGCTGCTCACCGTTGCGAATCAACTTGCCGAGCCGGTCACCGCTGTGGTCGATGGCGGCGCGAACCCCGGCGGCCTTGAGTTGGGCCAATAACGCTTGCGCGTAGGGCCGCACCTCATCGGTGACGGGTAGCAAACGCACCTGTTCGGCCGCCAGCCAGAAGGGGAAATCGCCGGCGTAGTTCTCGGTCATGATCCCGAAGAACCGCTCAAGGGAGCCGAAGATCGCCCGGTGAATCATGATCGGCCGTTGGCGGCTGCCATCGGCGGCCACGTATTCAAGGTTGAAGCGTTCGGGCAGGTTGAAATCCAGCTGGATCGTGGAGCATTGCCACATCCGGCCGATCGCATCTTCGATCTTGAGGTCGATCTTGGGGCCATAGAAGGCACCGCCACCTTCGTCGACTTTGTAGGCCCAGCCCTTGCGATCGAGGGCCTCAATCAGGCCCAAGGTGGCCAGCTCCCAGACGGCATCCTCGCCGATCGATTTCTCGGGCCGGGTGGAAAGATTGATCTCGTAGGTTTTGAAATCAAAGGTGCTAAGGATCGTTTCGGTGAGATCGAGGATGCGCAAGATTTCATCGCCGATCTGCTCGGGCAGGCAGAACACATGGGCGTCGTCCTGGGTGAAGCCGCGCACCCGCATCAGGCCATGCATCACCCCGGGCCGTTCGTAGCGATACACCGTGCCCAGTTCCGCCCAGCGAATCGGTAACTCGCGGTAACTGCGAAGTGTGCTCGCGTAGGTGAGCACGTGGAAGGGGCAGTTCATCGGCTTGAGCTGGTACTGGCGCTCATCCACCTGCATGGGGCCAAACATGCTTTCGGCGTAGAAATCCAGGTGGCCCGAGGTTTTCCAAAGGCTGATGTCCGCCACGTGGGGGGTGTAGAGCAGCTCATAGCCATCGGCGAAGTGGGCTGAGCGCCAAAAGTCCTCAATCAGCAGGCGCATGCGGGCGCCGCGGGGGTGCCAGAACACCAGGCCGGCGCCGGCCTCGTCCTCAATCGAGAACAGGTCCAGGTCGGTGCCGAGACGGCGGTGGTCGCGGCGCAGGGCCTCTTCCTTACGGCGTTTGTATTCCGCCAGTTGCTCCGGGGTTTCCCAGGCGGTGCCATAGATGCGTTGCAGCTGGGCCCGCTTTTCATCGCCGCGCCAGTAGGCGCCGGCCACGCTTTCCAGCTCAAAGGCCTTGGGGTTGAGGTCGCTGGTGTTGGCCACGTGGGGGCCGGCGCAGAGGTCCCACCAGTCGTCGCCCAGGGTGTAAAGGCTGATCGGCTCCTGGATGCCGGCCAGGATTTCCAGTTTGTAGGGCTCGTTCTGGGCGCTGATGCGGGCTTCCGCTTCGGCCCGGCTCACCTCCAGCCGTTGCAGGGGCAAGCGCCGGCCAATGATTTTGCCCATCTCCTTTTTGATCGCCTTGAGATCGGCTTCGGTGAAGGGTTCCGGGTTATCGAAGTCGTAGTAAAAACCCGATTCGGTCCAGGGGCCGATCGTGACCTGGGCCTTCGGGAAGAGCTTCTGAACCGCCATGGCCAGCACGTGGCTCATCGAATGGCGGATGCGCAGCAGCTGGGGACTTTCGCTGGTTTTAGGCAGGCTGATCGCCCCAGGGGCCTCGCCAGGAGCCGCCAGCGGGGCGGTGGTGGTGCTTGTGGGGGCCGCGCCGTTGCTCAGGGCTGGATCGGCGGAGCGGCTGGCGGTCACGGCAGATGGGTAGGGGGTGTTTTGATCCTACGCAGGGCAAATCTCTCGATACAGTCCCCCAGTGGACCGTTCCCCGCCCGCTCCCGATTCAGGCCAGCTGCTGGGCGAGCTGCTCGACTCCCTGCTGGCTGATTTCGAGTATTGGTTCCGCCGCGGCCTGCAGCTGCTGGAGCTAGCTCCCGCTTCCCTACTGCCCCCATCCGAGCAACGCCGCCTGGCTACGGCCCTGAGCTCGGCCCTAGCGGAACTGGCCGCCGCCAGGGCTTTGCGCCAGGCCAGCCCCTGCCCCATGGCCCTCGATATGGACGCCATGGCCCCTTGGCACCAGCTGATGCTGCGGGTCTGGAGCCTGTCGAGCCTGTTGCGCCAGGCGGGGCTGGTGCTGGCCGAAGCGGAGCCCCCTAGCCCGCCCCTGCCGGTCCAGGGCGCTGATGGGACCCCAGGGGGGTAAGGGCTTGGGGAGGCCAGTCCTCCACGCCCAGCCCTGGATTGGTAACCGTCTAAGGCTTACGCAGCGCCCAAGAAGCCCAGGGCGGCCTTGGTGCGGGCCAGGGTGGCTTCGGCCACCTCGCTCGCCCGCTGGCGTCCCTTGGCCAGCACCCGATCCAGTTCGGCCGGGTCGCTTGCCAGCTCGGCGTAGCGCTCTTGCACCGGCTGCAGGGCGGCTACAGCCGCTTCGGCCAGCAGGGGCTTGAAGCGGCCCCAGCCCATCTCGGCGCATTCGGCGGCTACGGCTGCGCGGGCCTGGCCACTGAGCAGGGCATAGAGCCCAAGCAGGTTGTCGGTTTCGGGCCGTTCGGGATTGCCGAATTCCAGGCCCATCAGCGGGTCGGTTTTGGCCCGTTTGATTTTTTTGGTAATCAGCTCGGGGGGATCGAGCAGGTTGATGCGGGAGCCCTCGTTGGGATCGCTCTTGCTCATTTTGCTGCGGCCATCGGTGAGGCTCATCACCCGGGCCCCCTCCTTGAGAATCATCGGTTCGGGAACCTTGAGCACCGGCGCTTCTTCGCTGCCGAAGCGGCTATTGATCCGTTGCTGGGCGATATCCCGGGCCAGTTCGAGATGTTGCTTCTGGTCCTCTCCCACCGGCACGAGATCGGCGTCGTAGAGCAGGATGTCGGCCGCCATCAACACCGGGTAGTCGAGCAGGCCCACCGAGACGTTGTCGCCCTGTTTGAGGGCCTTTTCCTTGAATTGGATCATGCGCTCGAGCCAGTTCAGCGGCGTGACGCAGTTGAGCAGCCAGCAGAGTTCACTGTGGGCGGCCACCTGGCTTTGCACGAACACCGTGGCCTTGGCGGGGTCAATGCCGCAGGCCAGATAGAGGGCTGCCGTGCTGCGGGTGTCTGCCGCCAGCCGGGCCGGATCGTGGGGCACCGTGATCGCGTGCAGATCCACCACACAAAAAAAGGTGTCGTGGCTCTCCTGCAGGCTCACCCAGTTGCGGATCGCCCCCAGCCAGTTGCCCAGGTGTAAGGCCCCGGTGGGTTGGACCCCTGAGAGAACCCTTGCGCGTGCCATTGAGCTCCAGTCCGATCGGCGGATTCTGCCTTGCCGGCTTGGGGAGAGGGACGTTCCCTGGCTTCCTGAATCCAGGCCATTAAAAAACCCCATGCCCTCAAGACATGGGGTTGGCACCGAGGCTTCTCAGAGGGGGGGGAGGCCCCTTAGCCCCCTTCAGGGCTATCCGGATGCTCCACCAATCCCTGCTTGATGAAGGGACCGATCAGGCCTCTTCTGGGGCTGCTTCAGCGGCGGGGATTTGGTCAGCGGCGTCTGCCGAGGTCTCGGCACCCAACGCAGGCGCCTGGTCTTCGGAGCCAACAGCATCATTGGCAGGCAGCTCTTCGCCAGGCTCTTCAACCGGTGCCTCGACAACGGCAGCCGGTTTGCTGGGACGGGCGAAGGGGTTGGGCCGGGAGTTGCCGACCGGACGCTCACCGCGGCCGCCCGCAGCGCCAGCGCCCCGGGGTTCGCGGCGGCCCTCGGGCCGGCCCCCTTCAGGGCGCGCTCCGGCTTGGGCCCGGTGGGCGGCGATGATCTCGCCGAGCTGGCCGTCCTCAAGCAGTTGGGCCACCGTGCGCAGGGACAGGCCCAGGGCCGCCACGGTGGAGCGCAGGCCAAAGGCCTCCTGGATGGCCCGGGCGGCGCGCATCTCGTTTTCGCTGAGGCGGATGCGGAAGCCGCCGGGTTCCCGGTTGCCCCCGTCGCGTCCGCCCCCTTCACGGGCGCCCTCACGACCACTTCCCTCACGACCACCGCCCTCCCGTCCGCCCCGCCCGCCGCGGAAGCCACCGTCCTGCTGGCCCTGGGGGCTGGCTGACTGGATGGATGCGTTCGTCTCGTCCGCCATCACCGCAGCACTGGAAATCAGGAGCCAGTGTGACGCATGGGGGTTGGTGAAGGCC
>Ga0164294_10005278_pt1 | contig 11114 bp, 9 predicted proteins | sample GEODES005metaG_FD_111479 | JGI IMG/M metagenome (GOLD analysis project Ga0164294, IMG submission 111479) | Oligotrophic lake water microbial communities from Sparkling Lake, Wisconsin, USA - GEODES005 metaG | ecosystem: Environmental > Aquatic > Freshwater > Lake | place: USA: Sparkling Lake...
TCTGCAACTCCATTAATGACAATGGACGTTTGGGAACATGCCTATTACTTGGATTACCAAAATGCTCGCCCAACTTACATCGACACTTTCTTAAACCACCTAGTAAACTGGGATTTCGTTTCTGAAAATTTAAAATAATCAAGTTTAGAAAAATTGGTTGCGGATGCCCGAATTTACTTCGTGCGTAGCAACTCAATTATTCTAAATTCAAATGAAATTTGAATTTAATTAAAATCAATGCGCACAGCAAAAATCGAACGCAACACCAAGGAAACTAAAATTAAAGTTGAAATAAATCTCGACGGAACTGGTCAATTCAAAGTTGACACCGGAATCGGGTTTTTAAATCACATGATCGAACAACTTTCACATCACAGTTTGATTGACATCACTTGTGAAGTAAAAGGTGATTTACATATCGATTTCCACCACACAACTGAAGATGCCGCTTTAGCAATTGGCACTGCTTTCAAACAGGCTTTGAGCGACAAAAAAGGCATTACTCGTTTTGGTCATTCTTATGTTCCGATGGATGAAACTTTAACGCGCTGCGTTGTTGATTTATCTGGTCGCGCTTATCCGATTTTTAATTGCGAATTTAAACGCGATAAAATCGGCGACATGGATTCTGAATTATTCCGCGAATGGTTCCACGCTTTCGCACAAGCCGCTGAATGTAATTTACACATCGAAAATCTTTACGGCGTTAATAATCATCACATTGTTGAATCATGCTTCAAAGCCTTGGCAAGAGCGCTTCGCGTGGCAATTTCGATTGATGAAAGAAAAAAAGATGCGATTAATTCCACGAAAGGGGTTTTGTAAAGAAGCCTCTAAAAAAATGTCTTTCTCGATGAAACCCTGATCCTTGTGATGTCTTAGACAGGTTCTAAGTTACTTATAATCTTTAAAAAAACATGACACTTTTAAAAAAAATATCCGAAAATAAAAATGCCGCCAAGCCAGTAATTTATGGCATTTCTAGCCTTGAACTCACAGATGAAGAAAAACATTTTTTCTCTAAAAATGGCGCACTTGGTTTCATTTTATTTGCCCGCAATATTTCTAATAAAACTCAATTAAAAAAATTAACCCATTCTCTGCGTGAATTAATGCAAGGCGAAGTTCTGGTTTTAGTTGATCAAGAAGGCGGTCGCGTTGCGCGCATGAAAGAACCGGATTGGAAAAAATATCCCACCGGAAAATATTTTTCTGATCTTTACCAAGAAAATCCGTTACAAGCCGAAGAAGAATTATATGAAAATTTTCAAGAAATCGGCCGCGATTTAATTGACTCCGGAATCAATGTTGATTGCGCTCCGGTGCTTGATATTTTAACCGAAAAAACTCACCAAGTTATTGGTGATCGTGCTTACGGAAGAGATGCCCAGCAAGTTGCAGCATTAGGCCGCAAAGTTTGCGACGGCCTACTTTCGCAAGGCGTTTATCCTGTAATCAAACATATTCCAGGCCACGGCCGCGGAACTTCTGACAGTCATTTAGAATTACCAATCGTTGATGCAACTTTGGAAGAATTAAGAAAAACCGACTTTCTTGCCTTCCAAAAATTACGCGACCAAAAATTTGCGATGACGGCACATATTTTATTTTCAGCAATCGATAAAATTAATTGCGCCACAACTTCCAAAACCGCGATTGATTTAATCAGAAATGAAATCGGCTTTAAAAATATTTTAATGAGCGACGACATTTCAATGAAAGCGCTTAAAGGCAATTTTCACGATAGATCAAAAGCAATTTTAAATGCTGGCTGCGATTTGGTTTTACACTGTAATGGCAATATGCAAGAAATGGTAGAAATTAATTCGGCGCTGCCGCAATTAAATGATGAGTTTTGGGTTAAATTTACAAATTAATTATGACAAATTTTTTACATAAAAACGATCTTCCTTCCGACATTAATTTCAAAGGTTCAATTGCCATTGATTCTGAGACCATGGGCTTGAACATAATTCGTGATCGTCTTTGCGTGGTGCAAATTTCTGATGGCAACGGGGATGTGCATTTGGTGCAATTTGAGCAAGGAAAATATGACGCACCAAATTTGCGTAAAATTTTAGCTGATGAAAAAATCCAAAAAATCTTTCACTTCGCCCGCTTTGATTTAGCGGCTTTGCAGCATTATTTAAAAGTTGAAATCAAAAATATTTACTGCACAAAAATTGCTTCAAAATTAGTTCGTACATACACCGACGCTCACGGATTAAAATCACTTTGCGATGAACTTTTAGGAATTGAACTTTCCAAAAAACAACAAACTTCTGATTGGGGAAATGCCGAAATTACCGAGAAACAATTAGAATATGCAGCTTCCGATGTTTTGCATTTGCATAAGTTAAAAGCAAAACTTGATGAAATGTTAAAAAGAGAAAATCGCGTAGAAATTTTTGAAGCTTGCGTAAAGTTTTTACCAACCCGCGCCAAGCTTGATGTTCAAGGATTTGGCTCGGCTGATATTTTTTCGCATTAGTTTTTAATATAAATTCTCATGCGACGATTTACCACGAAACACGTGGTAAGAAAAAGCAGTATAAGTCAAAATCACTGGCATAACAATTGCTACTCCAACAAATAAAAGTGACATTGAAGTTGAAGCGGCAGCGGCTTCTTTGAAAGTTAATGAATAAGGCACGGCGTAAGGAAAAAGGCTAATCGCGAGGCCTGCGTAGCATAAAATAAACAGAAAAATCACCATCAAAAATGGCTGAGATTCTTTCTTTTGATACAAACCTTTGATCAAGAAAATAAATACTAAAATTGTAATTAGCGGAATTGGTAAAAGATAAAAAATTGTCGGTTTTGTAAACCAGCGTTCGAAAATTTCGACTTTTAAAAATGCCGTCCAACCGCTTACCAACGCTGTAAAAAATGCCACAAAACTAGTAACATACATTGCAACATATCGCGCCCAGATTTGGGTTTTATCATGGGTTTTCATAACCAGCCAAGTGCTGCCAATTAAGGCGTAGCCAAAAATTAGAGCAATTCCAGTTGTAACGGAAAATGCATTTAGCCAGTCAAATGGTGAACCAGCAAAAGATAAATTTTCAACTTTTACACCCTGAATAAAAGCGCCTAAAATTGTGCCTTGGAAAAAAGTGGCAATTAGCGAACCGAAGTGAAATGAATAATCCCAAATACGTTGTTCGCGTTGTGATTTTGTTTTGGCGCGAAATTCAAAAGCGACACCGCGAAAAATTAATCCCAAAAGCATGAGAATAATTGGGATATAATATGCTGGCATTAACACCGAGTAAGCGGCGGGAAAAGCTGCCAATAAACCAGAGCCGCCCATGATCAGCCAAGTTTCGTTGCCATCCCAAAAAGGAGCGACGGAATTCATCATTTTGCTGCGGCATTCGTCGCTTGGAGCGAAAGGAAAAATGATGCCAATGCCGAGATCAAAGCCATCAAGAAGTACATACATAAAAATGGAAAATGCGATTACGCATCCAAAAATTAGCGGAAGATTGAGAGATGATGAAAGATCGAACATAGTTTTTTTTATTTTTTTTAAAGATCGGATGCGCCCATTCAAGTTAAAGATTTCATCGAACTCGGTTTCTTGAATCAGTTTCTGATATATTCGTAATTACAATTTCTGCGGCCCCTTAGCAATTTGTCTAAAAATATAAAAAGTCGCTGAACCAAAAATCACGAGATAAACCACTACAAAAACAATCAAAGAAAACATCACCTGCCCTGAAGATATGGCTGAAGAGACTTCTCGCGTTTTAAGTAAACCATAAACTACATAAGGTTGGCGGCCGATTTCGGTTACAAACCAACCCGAAAGCAATGCAATGAATCCGCTTGGTGTCATCGCCATGCACCAAAGTTGAAACCATCTCGCTTCAAATAATTTTCTTTTACGATACAAGTATAAAGCCACTAAACCGGTTGCTAACATTAAAAATCCAATTCCAACCATTACACGAAAGAAAATAAAAATCGGCAATACTGGTGGGCGTTGATCTTTAGGGAAAGATTTTAATCCAGCAATTTCGCCTTCTGGATCATGAGTTAAAATCATGCTCGCCATTTTTGGAATTTTAATTGCATATTTTGTGGTTTCACTTTCTTCATCAGGAATTCCAAAAAGCGTAAGCGGAGCGCCTTTTTCAGTTTCCCAAATTCCTTCCATCGCGGCAACTTTTGCTGGCTGGTATTTTAGCGTGTTTACGCCATGCATGTCACCAACTAGAATTTGCAACGGCACAAAAATTATGATAAAACCGAGTGCCATTTTAAGCATTATTTTGGCGTGAATTGATTCGCGGTTTTTCCACAATAACCAAGAAGAAATGCCCGCTACAACGAAAGCGCAGGTTATATAAGTGGCAATCAGCATGTGGAAAAAACGATAAGGGAAAGAAGGATTGAAAATAATATCTAACCAATTTACCGGATAAAAAATATTATCTTTAACGATAAAGCCTTGCGGGGTGTGCATCCAACTATTTGCCGCTAAAATCCAAAATGCTGACATAACAGTTCCAAATGCAACTATACAAGTTGCAGCAAAGTGCATTTTTTTGGAAACGCGCTCCCAACCAAAAAGCATGATTCCTAAAAATGACGCTTCGAGAAAAAAGGCGGTTAAAACTTCAAAGCCAAAAAGCGGGCCTAAAATATTGGAAGTAGCAAAAGAAAATCCTGCCCAATTTGTTCCAAGTTCGTAGGATAAAACCACCCCAGAAACAACGCCCATGCCAAAAATTATAGCAAAAATCTTGACCCAAAATTTGTAGATTTCTTTGTAAACGATATTTTTGCTTTTGAGATAAAGTGCTTCAATTGCCGCTAAATAGCCGGCAAGTCCAATAGTGAAGGCAGGAAAAATAATATGAAAACTAATGGTGAAAGCAAACTGGATGCGTGCTAGTAGAATTGGATCAAAAGTCATGGCTCTTTAAAATTTGAGTTAACTTGAATAAAAAGGATCAAATCCTTTTTAACTTCAATTGCAAATTCTAAAGAGACTTTAGGACAATTTGTCCAAGATGTGACGGATAGATCCTAAAACAAATTCAGGATGACGCTGGGCAGAAGATAAGAAGATATGCCGTCACTCTAGGAATGACGGCACTATTGGTAAATTCGTAGATTAACGATTAGCTTCAACTTCAATAACTAACTTAACTTTATCAGCAACTCCTGGAATTGCATATTCCAAACCAAATTCAGAACGATTGATCTCAGCAGTCGCACTAAAGCCGATAGTTTGTTTTTGAGTAATTGCACTAACCCCTGATTTGTTCATTTTAGCATCAAGAATAACTGTTTTAGTCACGCCATGCATGGTTAAATCACCTTCGATTTTTGATTTATCTTTGCCAGTAACTTTAATTTTTTTACTTATAAATTTTGCAGTTGGAAATTTTTCAACATCAAAAAAATCAGCACCTTTCAAATGCTGGTCAAATTTTGCTAAACCTGTAACCAAGCTGGCAATTTTAATCGTAACATCAACCGAAGAATTAGCTGGCTTTGCTTCATCAAAAAGAATTTCGCCACTAACATCAGAAAATTTTCCTGATTGGTTGGAAAAACCAAAGTGATTTGCAAACCATAAAGCATAAGCGTGATTTGGTTCGATTTGGTATTTAACAGCTTCAGCAAAAGATGCCTTGGCAGAAAAAGCAAAAGCAATGGTTGCAATCGCGATCAATTTTAATTTGGTCATGATTTTTATTTTTTAAATTTAGGGAAAATTACGCGTAAATAATGCTTATCAAGTTAATCGCGATCGAAATTATGAAGTAACTTACTTGAATCAAGTAAGTAGCTTAAAATAATCAAAAAAAATTTAAGAATTCAAAAAATGACACAAAAAAGAAAACCAATTCTGTGATTTAGAGAATTTTAAAATCAACCAAAGTTGTCTATACCAAAGTAAAAATCTATTGATCGCAGTAGCAAAGTATTTTTGAGGGAAAATAAAGAATTATAAAATCACCTCCACCAACTTCTCTTCTGCAACCAACTCAATCTCCTTGGCGTTGCAAACATTTGCTAAATCTTCCACAAACTTTTCAATCCCAGAAACCCGCGCCACTCTTACTTTCTCAACTGTAGTTTTCATCGAAATATTTTTTTCCGATTTAAATTTTCTCACCTCAAAAATCACCTCCAACAACAATTTTCCATCTTCAATCAAGCAGTCATTATAAAATTCCGAATTAACTTTTGGCCAGTTTCCGCGAGCGTTTACTGAGTTATTCTTCGCAAATTCTTCAGCAAAAAGTGATGAGTAAATTTCATCACAAATATGCGGAATAAATGGTGCAAAAAGTTTTAACAAAGTGTTTAAACAAATTCGCAAAGTTAAAATCGAGCTTTGTTGTTTGGCAGAAATTTCAGCTTTTTGTTGAGCGCTTAATTCAAGTCCAGAAATTTTTTCTGCTGCAATTCCGTAAGATCTAACTTTGCAAATTTCCAAATAATTATCACAAAAATCACGCCAAAAAAATTCTTCAATTGCTTCACGCGCTCTGGCATATTCAAAGCTTTCAAATTCTTTAGTTGCGCGCTCTACAACTTGTTGCAAACGCGACAAAATCCATAAATCAGAAGCTTCATTTACCCTTGCATCGTCTCGCAACAAGGCAAAATTCATTTAAGCAAATTTCGCAGCGTTAAAAAATTTAGTGATTAATTTTTGACCAATTTTAAAAACTTCCTCCGAGTAAGCTGTGTCAGCGCCAAGATGCGAAGTTGAAGCCCAATAACGCACAATGTCGGAGCCTTTTTCTTCTATCAAAGAAGTTGGAGTAACCACATTTCCTTTTGATTTACTCATTTTGGTTTTGTCCGCTGCCAAGCACCAGCCTGAAATCATCAGGTTTTTCCACGGGATTGAATTTTGGTGTAATGCTGATTTCACAATTGTGTAAAACGCCCAAGTACGAATAATTTCATGAGCTTGCGGGCGCAAATCTGCCGGAAAAAGTTTTTCGTGACGCTGTTTGTCGAAAGAAATTTCGCCAGAAATTCCTTTACTTGAAAGCTGCGGGCTGATTGACGAAGTTGCCCAAGTGTCCATGATGTCAGTTTCTGCCGTAACCTCTTCACGTGAATATCCGCGAGGCAAATCAACATTTGGATCGCACGGAAGTTGATCAACTTCAGCAACCAAAATTTTTCCTTCCTCACCTGCCCTTTTTGAATACCAAACCGGAAACGCCACACCAAAAAAACGTTGACGAGAAATACACCAATCCCACTGTAAACCATCAATCCATTGATCGATGCGCACTTTCATATATTCGGGGAACCAATTGCATTCTGCGGCCTTGCTTTTGAGCAATTCTTTTTTATCAAGAATTTTAATAAACCATTGCGGTGCAACCAAAATTTCAATTGGCACTCCCGAACGCTCGGCGCATTTAACTGCACGCTTGATGGTTTCTTGTTTTAGCAAAAGATTTTTGGCTTTTAGATCTTCAATTACTTTTTCTTTAAATTGTTTGATTGAAATTCCTTCAATTCTGCCGTCTTTTTGAATAATTATTTTGAGCGGCAAATTATGTTTTTTCCACCAACGAATATCGGTTTCATCGCCGAAAGTGCAGCACATAACCGCGCCGGTTCCTTTATCTAATTGAACTAAATCATCAGCTATAATTTCAACTTTAACGCCAAAAAGTGGTGTAATTGCGCTTTGTTTGTGAAATTTTTTATAACGCTCATCTTCAGGATGAACCATCACGGCAACGCAAGCAGGCAGAAGCTCGGGGCGAGTTGTCATGATGATAATTTTTTCATCACTTCCTTCAATTGAAAATTCAATTTCATTCATCACGCCTTCAACTTCTTTATCAATCAAGTCTGCTTGAGCTAGAGCGGTGCGATCAGAAATGTCCCAAAAAACTGGTTCGAATTTTTTTTCAACTAAATTTTTGCGGTATAAATCAACGAAACTGGCTTGCGAAATTTTTTGTGATTCGGGTGAAATCGTTTGATATTTCTGCTCCCAATCAACCGAAAGCGCGATGGAATTAAATAAAATTTCAAATTCTTTTTCGGCTTCAAAAACAACTTCGCGACATTTTTTTACGAAAGATCCGTGACCGTTTTCGGCTTCAAAAACGCCCGCTTTTTTATCAATTATTTTTTCAACTAAACGTTCCGTCGGCAGACCATTGTCATCAAATCCCATTGGATAAAAAACATCTTTGCCCGACATTCTCATAAAGCGCGCAACGAAATCAGCTTGAGTGTAAGAAAAAACATGACCCATGTGCAAAACGCCAGAAACAGTTGGTGGTGGGGTGTCAATGACGAAAGTTTGGGCTTTAGGAAGATCATTTTTCCAGGCAAATATTTTGTTTTCTTTCCAGTGATTTTGCCAGAATTTCTCGCGGGTTTTTGGATCGTATTTATCGGTAAGTTTTATTTGTTCAGACATTTTTAGTTTTTCTGGTTAATTATACTTTTTATTAAGATCCCAAAATTTGCGCCGGATCTTGCGCCTGAAGGGTTTATAAGCCACTAATGTCCGGTTAACAAATCATTAAAACCCTACCAACCCTTGTAATTCAAGGATTCAGATGGGATAAAAATTCGATCTAGAAAATAAAAAATCATAGTCATGCTGAGCTTGTCGAAGCATGACTATGATTTTCTCTCAAAGAGCTTGAAAAATTCTTAACCGGACAGAACTGGTTACAAACCCCGTCTTGCTGTAGTGAAGTTTAAAAATTATTCCACTTCCACTAAATCAACCACATATTTTCCTAAAATATGCAGGTAAATCTTGTTTCCGACAACCGCCGGAGAGTGAGAAATTCTTTTGCCGACCAAAAAGGTTTTTTCTACTTTTCCATCAATTGGAGAGGCAATCAATAAAGCGCCGCTGTTATTTGAAATCACCAATTTATCGCCAGCCATAATCAGGCCGCTGTAAATTATTCTGGTTTCTAATTTATCTTTTTTTGCCAAATTTGGCAATTGCGAAATCCATTTTATGCCGCCGGTTTTTTTGTGAATTGCCAATAATTTATTGTCATTGTTAATTACATATAAAAAGTCGCCAGCAAGCCAGAAATCAACTATTCCGGCGATTTCTTTGCGCCATAAATAATTGCCATTTTTAATTGAAATTGCCATCATCCAGCCGCCGTTTCCGATGGTGTAAATCATGTCATCTTTGGCAAGTGGAGTTGCGTCAATATCGTTTAGATAAAAGTCAGAATTAGTGGCTTTGCTAAGATTTAAATTTTGCGACCACAATGATTCACCAGTTTTTTTATTAACGCCGTAAATTTCACCGGAAGAATAAGAAACAATTACTGAATCTTTATAAATTACAGGGTCAGCCGCGCCAAAAATTGCGGTGGTGCGCAAAATTCCAGATTGAAACCATTGCAATTGACCGTCATTTATATTTAACGCATAAAGCTTGTTATCATTGGTTGAAACATAAACCAAATTGTCGTCAGAAACTGGCGTTGAAACTGGAATTGAAGAAATGTTGCGCGACCATAAAATTTTGCCATCAGTTTCATCTACAGCCAAGATTTTATTGGTTCCGGCAGTTGCAAAAATTTTGCCTTTGGCATAGCCAATTTTTGGGGCGCGGTAATTTTTAAGAATTTTTTTGTAAAAGATTTGCGACTTCCAGATTTTTTTTTCAGTCTTTAAATTAAAAGCTACTAGCTCGCCGGTAGTGTCTAAAATATAAGCGATATCGCCGTTAATTACCGGAGAAAAAACGAAATGGTCGTTGAGGTTGCCGTTGTAAAAACTCCATAATCGCGAAGATTCTTTTAAAGAAATTTGGCGGGATTTTTTTAGGGAAAAAACTTTGGCAAAATTTTCAATGCGTTGGTTGCTTTCGCTGGCTGAGGCTAACCATAAATTATTTTGCTGTTGCTTTGGCAGCTTGATTTCAATGTTTTCAAGGCTTTTATCAATTTTAATTGGGTCGATTGCAATGAAGGCAGAAATTGCTTTCGCCTTGTCATATTTCTCATCTTTATCGCAGGCGGAGATTAGAAGAATTACCAAAAATAGTGATGATAGTTTTTTCATTTTTGATATATTGAGATTCAATTATAGATCGAATGGACCCCGTCGTAAAGACGGGGTGACAAATTCTTTATTTTGCCCGAGGGAGCAAACTCTTTATTTTGTCTGAAGCAAAAAACTTTATTTTTTTCGAAAGAACAAACTTTAGCTTAACCAAAGCAAAAAGTATGAAGTATGTACATTAAACATACTTAAGCGTCACCCCGTGTTTACGACGGGGTCTATACGATTTTTACGTTAGATTCTTACTTTTTTTCTGCTTTATCTTCTTCTTTTTTCACATCTTTTTCAACTTCTTTAATATCAACTTTCGGCTCATAACCTTTCGCCACAATCATTTTTAAACCATCAACCGCTCTAGCTTTAAGCACTTGTGAGCTTTCAGGATTTTTAGAAATTTGCTCATAAATTTTATAAGCTTTTTCTAAATTATTTCTTTGTAATTCAAGCATCGCTCTTTGTTCGGCAATATGATATCTAAGCACTTTACCACCATTTTCTATTTTTTCGATTCTGGCGCTTAAATCATCTTTGTTAAATTCTGCTTCATCAGAAAGCCAAGTTCTAACTAACAACAAACCGCCAAGATCTTTGATATAAGCATCGCAAGATCCGCAATCGCTAACTTCTAGATAAATTTTAGCTGAATCCTGTTTATTTCCTTCTTCCGAAAGAATCGCCGCAAAGCGCAGTAAAGCCAAAGATCTAACGCCACTTGGCGCTGATTTAGCGTTATAGATTTGTTTTAAATCTTTTTTTGCTTCTTCAATATTTCCAACTTGCTGATTCAATAATGATTTGTGAAGAATTTCAGAATATTTGGCTTCTTGCGAATTTTGATAAGATTTAAATCCAAAAAGAACAATCAAAGCAACAATTGCAAAAATCACTAAACGCGCAATATTTTTGCCGTTTTTAGCGAGAAAATTTCTAATGCTTTCAGATCTAGATTGAGCGCGGGCTTGGTTAATTAAGTTCATTGCTTCGTCTGACATAGTTTCCTTTTTAATAATTAATTAATAATTTTTAGACAGCAGTCCAAAGTGTTTTTTAGTAAATAA
>Ga0164294_10005279_pt1 | contig 11114 bp, 8 predicted proteins | sample GEODES005metaG_FD_111479 | JGI IMG/M metagenome (GOLD analysis project Ga0164294, IMG submission 111479) | Oligotrophic lake water microbial communities from Sparkling Lake, Wisconsin, USA - GEODES005 metaG | ecosystem: Environmental > Aquatic > Freshwater > Lake | place: USA: Sparkling Lake...
CTACAAATCAGGCGACAGGATTTGACATCTCTATACAGGTACAGCTTCCTAACGAGTGGGATGCTAATATTGCAACCTACAACATCGGTGTTACAGCAGCGGTCGAAACTGATCGATGCAACCCAGCTTGGATTGATGCAGTCAACAAGATGAATGTTGTCATCGTTCCTTCTGAACATGTTAAGAAGACTCTCGAGTCATCAGGCAACGTTACAACTCCTGTCCACGTGATCGGCGAGTGGTACATGCCTGAGATTGATAATGCACCTTCATTCGATCTACCACTTTCAACTAACTTTAATTTTCTAATTGTGTCACAAATGACAGCGCAGAATAGTTTAGATGATCGAAAGAACATTCTAGATACATTGAAGTGGATGCTTGACGTCTTTAAAGATAATAAGGATGTTGGCATCATCTTGAAGACAAACTTTGGTCGCGGCACAAAAATTGATCGAAAGTATACACAAGATAACATAGAAAAGTTTATTAATCAGAATAGACGTGGTCTTTATCCAAGAATTCATGTTTTGCACGGTAATTTAACATCAGCTGAAATTGCAGGTCTATACAGACACCCAACCGTAAAGTGTCTAGTTAGTTTAACAAGGGGCGAAGGGTTTGGATTGCCGCTACTTGAAGCATCAGCGTCAGGTTTGCCTGTTATTACAACAAATTGGTCGGGTCATCTTGACTTCATGAAGTTAGGAAAGTTCATCCCAGTTGACTTCACACTGGTCGACATACCAGCATCTCGTGTTGACAACAACATCTTCATGGCGGGCACAAAGTGGGCACAGCCACTTGAAGCAGATTTTAAGAAGAGGTTGACAAAGTTTAAGGAAAGCTATGTCACTCCACGACAGTGGGCCGAGGATCTTGCAGTAAAATGTCAAAAAAGCTTTTCAAGATCTGCAATACTTGATAATTATGCAAAGCTCACTGATGCTTTGGGGATTAGATAATGCTGATTGCGTTTCTGATCATAACCTGCCTAATCTTGTCAACCTTGTTAGCTATCTCAGCTTACTACAATTACAAGTTTGGCAAGATAATCATTAATGTTGAAGACACAATTGAAAGCTCACTTGATGAGCTTGATGGTGTCTATGGGAGGATCTCTAAGATTTTAGAGATCCCAGTTTTTTTTGACTCTGTCGAAGTTCGACAGGTCATTGCAGATATTGAAGTTGCACAGCAAACTGTTCTCAAGATTGCTGGTTCTTTAACGCAAACGCTAAGGGATAATGATGACACACAAGAAGAAGACAGTTAAATCATCGTCCCCGGGCGGTATGAAGCTTTACTTCCATGCAGGAACTCATGATGCTATTGTGAGATTTCAAAGTGAGACATGTGACGATGAGCGAGAGAGCATCTACGTTCAAGAGATACTCCCAGCATTTGATAAGCTAGTAGAAAATCTGATTTTTATACAGGGCTTTAATGTAACGCATGGCAACTTTGATGACCTCAAGAACGATTGCATCACTTTCTTGTTTGAGACACTGAAGAAATTTGATGCTACGAGAGGCACAAAGGCTTTTAGCTATTTCAACGTCGTTGCCAAAAACTGGCTTATTGTCAAGAGTCGCCAGCGCGCAAAGGCTGCCAAGAGAATGTGCAGCATTGACGATAAGGACGCAATCAGTGAGATCGATCTAATCGACCTTGAGAACTACTCTGTTGAGCAGAATCAAGATGCCAATTTAATCAAAGAAGACACGACTACTAACATCTTTGTCCTACTTGAAGATATTAGATCAGACATGACGTGTGAGAATGAGATCAAGTGCATCGAAGCAATTAAGAAGATCTTCAATGAAATTGATGACGTGGAGATTCTCAACAAGCGGGCAATCTTTGTCTACGTTAGAGACATCACAGGATTGACGCCAAAGCAGCTTTCGATCTCAATGTCAAGCATCAGAAAGCGCTACAAGGATCTGATGGTAACAGGTGAATATGACATATTCTAGGAGTTTCTAATGTCTTCGATAGATAAGTCACTTGACTCTCTTAATGATAAAGAGAAGAAGGTCAAGCAGTTTTCAGACATCCTTGATAGTTTAACATCTACCGAAGATAAGAAGAAGATGCTCTGGAAGGAAGTGTATGAGAATGCTGTCAATGACCGCGAGAATGCCGGCATTCTATTCACAGATACTCTGATGCAGATAAAGGGCAATGCAGCTAACCACAACATCCTAGGGCCCGTTGTTGTTAAATACATCGAGCGTATGTCCCGAGCCAATGATCAAATTCTTAAACTTGCTGAGCTTATCGCGCAGGAAGAGAGCAAGGAGATGAGCATGGATGCGATCTATGATAAGATCGGAGAGAGCTAATGTCTATTTTTACTAGGGCATCAGGGCCATTTGTTGTTCCTAGCGCTGATAGAGGTGATAGGCAGACAAATACACAAAGTACTTCGCAAAGTGCCGGTGCATTTATCACGGCAAAAGTGATCGACTTTATATCAGATCCAAAAGCTTTAAGTCAAGAGAGAACTGACCTTATTAAGACATCTGTTGTCAACAGCTCTCATGTCAATTCAATGCCTATTAACTCTATCTGGTGCCAGATAATTGAGGCAAATCGTCTTGACCAGCACATCGCATATCCATTTTTCCCTGCACATCTTTGCTTTCCCATAAAACCCGCAGAGCAAGTTTGGATTTTCTACTCTGCTGTAGATCAAACTTACTATTGGATGTGCCGAAAGCCAGGTGATTACATCTCAGAAGATGTAAATTACACACACATTGATCGAATTGTCAATCAGCCCACCACGGTGGGCAGTGCAGGTAGTGAGCCACAAATTGGTGCCAAAAATGCTTTCAACGGAACAGTGCCAAATGCAGCCAGCTTCCCACAAGGCAAGACAGACAGTGTGTATGATAAAACGTCAGGATCATCAATCAATGACGATCAGATTATTGCACAGTCGCAAGAGTATCAGGAAAAATTTATCCAAGAAGCTGTGCCAAGATTAGTTAGACAGCCCGGCGATCTTATCATTCAAGGGTCTAACAATGCCTCAGTCTTGCTAGGTTCAACTACGAACACTCCAGGACAAGGTATAGTTGACATTGTTGCTGGACATAATTTAGAGACAATTCCTGTCACAAACACCCGTGGCAATCAAGAAGTTGATAAGACGCAGCCTGCGAACAAAGATGGTCCGGGCGATTTTGTACTTGATAAGTCAAGATTATACCTTGCGATGAACGATAATCCAGACAGCAATTTTTCAATCAACATTGAAGGCATCAATGGGAGCGGCGATGGTGCTAGTGCTGTTATCAAGAGTGATCAAGTAAGGTTAGTCGCAAGAAACGATGTCAAGATTAAGGCAGAGAATTCCAATGCTGCCGTCGTCATTAGAGTGAATGGTGATATAGTTGTCGTTCCAGGAAGTGAGGGGAAGGTATATCTGGCAGGGACATCATCAGATCAACCCTACCTCAGATATGATCAATTTACTGATATTATTAACAGAATTTTAGATATAACAGCAGTATTACAGTCAAACATTCCAATAGTTTCTGCAGCGGCAGCAGTAGCAGCCGTCGGGGCAGCAGCTGGTCCTGCTGCAGCTTCGGCAATTAGTGCTGCATCTCAACCTGCAACAACAGCAGCTGATACAGCCGCAAAAGCAATGGAGGTTCCAATTGATCCTTATACAGCACAAATCAACGACGCGCTGGAAAGCATAAAATCAAGTATAATTCTGGGATCTTAGCAGTCGAATACTTATAAACTGAGATGGCAGAACGCAGCTTTAAAAATATCGGGACGACGGTCACGCAGCTTAGAACAGCTACGCCCACTGTTCCTGTATTTCCAATTGGCATCAAGACACCGATGTCGCTCGGCGGCAATGGTAATCCATACCAGATGCACACGTCTGTTGCTGAACAGGTTCAGGACAACTTACGCAACATGATCATGACAAACTGGGGGGAGCGTCTAGGTCTGTACGACTACGGTGGTAATCTTAGACTAATTTTAGCTGATTATGCAACCAACACAGACATTGAGACGACAGCGATGCAGTCAATTATGAGGACAGTTGAGAAGTACATGCCGTTCGTCACACTTGACACATTTGACATGCAGAATTTGCCATCAACAAGAAACGGACAGGCAAAATTCCAGATTATGGTAAATTACAGCGTTCCTAAAATCGGCGCCAATAACCAGAAAGTTAAGATCATACTAGAGGTGATGGGATAATGGCAACAATACAGCAAAAACTCCGTCAGAAACGCCAGAGATCTTATCTTGGTAAGGATTTTGATGCGCTTAGAGATAATCTTGCAACCTATGCAAAGAGCTACTACTCTGACCAGATCAAGGATGTATCAGAAAGCTCTGTTGCAGGAATGTTCATCGACATGGCTGCATACACCGGTGATGTCCTGTCATACTACCTTGACTACCAGTTTAATGAGCTGGATCTCGCATCTGCAACAGATGTAAACAACGTTGAGAGGCTTGTCAGAAGAGCAGGAGTCAAGATCGGTGGTGCATCACCTGCTATCGTAAATGTCAACTTTTACGCAGTAATCCCGGCACAAGTTGTCAACGGTAACTACCAGCCTAATACACAGTATCTCCCAATTATCCAGTCAGGAACACAAGTTACTTCAAACTCTGGAATTGTGTTTGAGCTAGCAGAAGATGTTAATTTTGGTGCCGTTGATAGCATTGGAAATCTTACCACAGAGTATAAAATCTTTTCGCAAGACGCAGCAGGAAATCCTACACGTTTTGTTATGAAAGGAATAGGCATCTGCTCATCAGGGCGTGTTGCAACTGAGACTTTCACTATTAATGACAGCTTTATTCCCTTTAGAACGTTAACTCTTGCTAACCAGAATGTGTCAGAGATTATTGGTGTCACCGATTCAGACGGTAATCAATATTATGAAGTCGAATCTCTCACACACGATGTTGTCTACAAGGCAATGACAAACACCAAATACGATTCTGACGTTGTCGAGGATTCATTATCAGTGATACCCGCTCCACGCCGCTTTACATCGAGTGGAAGTCGCGTTTCAGGAAGAACAACGTTGACTTTCGGGTCAGGAGATGCACAGTCACTCGATGATGATGTCATACCAGATCCATCAGAGCTTGCACTTCCTCTGTATGGATCAAAGAAGACTTTTAACAAAGTTTCAATTGATCCCAATACACTGCTCCAGACAAGAAGTCTAGGCATTTCTCCCACAAGCACAACAATCACTGTATCATATCGATATGGCGGAGGCTTAAACAATAACGTGGGAGCAGGAACTATCAATAGCATCTCACGACTTGTGCATCGCTTTCCACCTTCGACACCCACAAGCATTGCCTCCACAATTCGGGCAACTTTTGAAGTTGACAACACGGAGACGGCAGTGGGTGGTGAGGATGCTCTAACACTTGAAGATCTTAGATCTATTGCACTTGGTTATGCAAATTCACAGAATAGAATTGTGACCAAGCAAGATGCTGCAGCACGCATCTATACCATGCCATCTAATTTTGGCAGAGTTTATCGTGCAGGTTTCCGCCCGAACCCAGTTAACCCGCTATCAACTTTAATGTACGTTGTTAGTCGAAACTCCAGCGGTCAACTTGTGCTATCAAGTGATACACTTAAGATCAATTTGAGCAAGTACCTCAACGAATTTAGATTGATCTCTGACGCAATAGACATTGTTGATGCAGCAATTGTGAACATAAGAGTCAAGTACACAGTGACACTTAATGCATCTGCTGTGAAGAATACGACATTACAACAGATTAATCAGTCTCTCAAAGATTATTTCAACATTAAGAACTTCCAAATTGATCAAGGAATTCTAACTTCTGACATCATGAATATACTTTTAAACACAGATGGTGTCTTAACAGTATCAAATCTTACATTTGAAGGTGTCAACGGCGTTGTCAATGGAACAGCATACAGTGATGTAGTCTTTAACGTGACGCAGAATACTCTGAATGGGGTAATAGTTCCACCTCCCGGCGGGATATTTGAAGTTAGATATCCAGATTTTGATATTATTGGTAACGTTAGTTAGGAGATGAAATGTATTTAGCACTATCAGCAAGTAAGGATACATACATTACCAATAAAATTATTGGGTCATCTTTCCGTGCCACAGATGCAAATCTAGGCCAAGCAGGCACACTTGACTTGTTCAAATTGTACGATGAGAACAGGATCATCGGAGAGACAAATCCAATTGAGCTTTCTAGAATTCTCATAAAGTTTGATTACTCGCCTCTCGTATCACTCCTTGCCACCAAGCTGAACACAAATGACACTTCATTTAAGTGTGAGTTAGTTTTAAAGGATGTTTATGGTGGCCAACCAACACCCACTAACTTTAAACTAATTGTTTTTCCGCTGTCAAGAAGCTTTGATGAGGGTGTGGGTAGAGACGTTGTCGGTTATAGGGACATTGATGTCTGCAATTTTTTGACTGCATCTGTTTCAACAGGACAAGTTGAGAAGTGGTATGTGACAGGTGCGAATAAGCAAGGACTTCTAGGGTCATCTGACATTGATATTATCTCAAGTGGCAACTTGAATGATGGAAATGGAGTTGTCAACCTTTGGAAAGAGCAGATCTTTGCATCGGGTGAAGAAGATCTTCGAGTTGATATAACAGACATTGTATCAGGGACGCTTGCAGGACTTATTCCTGATCATGGTTTTAGGATATCCTTCACAGGATCGCAAGAGACAGATGAATTCACGCGGTTTGTGAAGAGATTTACGTCTAGAAACGCCACGAATGTAGGTAAACGTCCTAATATTGTTGTAACTTACAATGATCTTGTTCGTGATAATCACAATAATTTCTTCTTCAATGAAGTAGGGACGCTTCTCCTATCAAACAATGTTAGAGGCATACCAAGAAACATCCTGTCGGGTACTTTGCTTACGCCGATAACAGGAACAAATTGCATGATCTTAAAGCTATCAACAGGATCATTTTCAAAGCAATTTAATGTCTCACAACTAAGCTATGGCCAGAATTTTATCACAGGTGTCTACACAGCTGATGTCATTTTAAACAGCTTTGAGAATTCAACGATCTACAATCATTTAATAGGTACAGGATCAGTTGATTTTACTGAAGTGTGGGGATCTAATAATGGTAAAGTAGGCTTCCTGACAGGATCACTCACTGTCTACAGGCCTGACACAGAGCAGTATCATGTTGATCTTGAAAGATTGACAATTAGCATGACAAATATGCGGACATCATACCAGCAGAATGAGCAATATCGATTTAGAATTTTCATAGAAGACATCACAAGGCAGTTCATATCTAAGAAGCTTCCTTACGAGAACAAAGGAATATTTGTCGAGGACATCTACTACCAAGTTCGCGACACAGATTTAAATGAGGTGATTGTGCCATTTCACGATCCAGGAACGGCTGTGTCGAATGACACATCAAGTCATTACTTTGACTTTAATATGACATCACTTCCTCGTGGACGCACATATACATTTGACTTCAAGATCTTGAGAGAGGGTTCAGAAGTTGTCTTCAAGGACGTTGCAGCAAAATTTAGGGTGGATTAATCATGGCATCAAATGTTGTTAGAACAAATCGCCCCACAGTTTTTACTTCAAACTTAAAGCTTGCGTCACTGTCTAATCGTTATGATGATGTCACGATCAGCAACCAGGAAGCATCAAATATAGGCAATACAGGCTCTTTTAGATATGATCAAATTGGTGCTGCGCTAAAGTCCACACAAGAACTCAATATCGACTACACTCAGTTCGAAAATCACACTTTCTTCAACTCTGCAGTCGCAAAAGTTAATGTTGCATTTGATAGAATAATCAATAACTACCCATTTGATGGAAGCATCCAAGAGATACAAGATTTTGAAGATAGCTTGACAGGCTACGAGAAGTATATTCTCTCACAGTTTACCAAAAGTAGAAATTTTCTGTTGTTTGATGGAACATCTAAGATCATTACAACTGACGCAGCAGGTATCAATTTTCCAACCGTGTCAAAGAATGATACAGGTTTGAGTGTCCTTGATCCAAGAACAAATAGCTTCTCATTTGAGTTATTTTGCTACCCTGCAGCACAATCAAATAACAACCAGATTATCTTGCAGAAGAGAAAAGATGCGACATCTGCAATTACACTTGCTCTATCACAGTCGTCGTCAACAACTTCCTGCGACGCACTCTTCATTGTCTCTCTAGGCAGCACTTACGTAACAGCCTCGGCGCCTGTTATAAAGGGACAATTTAACCACCTGTATTTTGAATACAACGCACAGGCATCATCTTCATCACTTGCCATCTACCGTGATCTTAAACTTGCATCACCTAAATCAGATTTTGTCATTTTTGATGATCTAAATTTCAGTGCTGCTGATCTTTTAATAGGATCTGGATCGACCCACACAGCAGGTTCTTACACGTTTGTTCCACAACAGCAACTATCAGGTGCATTAGACGAGCTGAGATTTTTTCATGACACAAGAACTACTGCAGATCTTGACTACAATTGGAAGAAAGAGATTTACGCCACGTCGCCTTTAAAAATGTATTTTAAGTTTAATGAGCCGACAGGTTCTTACACAGCAAGTGATGTTGTCCTTGACTATTCAGGAAATTCACTGCACTCATACATTACGAGCTACAATAACACACTAAGGGCAGGCGCAGGAATAGAAAATCCGATGGTTGCCGAAGACCTAGAACGGTGTCCTGTTCTATTTGCAGATTACCCTGAGACGCTAACATACAATCAAGAGCTTCTGGCAGATGCACGCGACTTTGACGCTGCTAATCCTAATTTGATCACTAAAATCATGCCTGCACACTATCTTAGAGAAGGTTTGGCAAGCCAAGGATTTACAGATGAAGATGGAACAATTGGTAATGACTTTACAGGAACGTCAATTCCAGGAACAGGCGAGATAGGATCGCCCCAGATTATAACAGCGATGCTTCTCGTCTATGCAAAGTTCTTCGATGAACTGAAGATGTTTGTGGATCATTTCTCAAATCTAGTTCATGTTGATTATGACCAAGACATATCAGTCAGCGACAAATTTCTACCATTTCTTGCAAATTATTACGGTTTTGAGGTTCCATCTTTCTTTAAGACTGCCCTGGGTGAGCAGTTCTACGATGGAAGAAATGTCACGCAGAACGACGAGAAATTAGCACAAAATCTTGACTATGTGAGAAAGCAACTGTGGCGTCGCCTATTGATAAACATGTCGAGCATAATGAGAGAAAAAGGAACTAATGCATCTGTTCGTTCTCTTTTCAACGCTGCTGGCATCATTCCTGAGAACTTCTTTACAATTAGAGAGTTTGGTGGCCCTAAAAAGAACTTTCTTACTGGGCGGAGAGAGAACAAGTCAGAAGTCGCCACCATGCTCGACTTCTCAGGTAGTTTAAATCTAACACCAGGAACACTTAATTCACAAGGATTTTCGTCTGCAAAGCCAAGAATTATAGGCAGCTTCCTCTCGGGAACACGTGTCGAACCAGGATACCCAACCATTGCTGGAACGCCATCTGATGGCCTGTTTACATCAGGATCTTTCACACTTGAGGGAATCTACAAGTATTCAGAACGTCAAGTGCACTTTGCTTCAGAGAGCTTGATGAGGCTTCACGTTACAGGTACAACATCACCTTCTAGCGCACATGGGGTTCTTTTCAATGTCATTGCATCATCGGGAAGCAAAGAAGGTGATTATTCACTAACTCTTTACGGGCGGCCACTTCAAGGTATTTCAACAAATGTTATTACCTTGCAGCTAACAGGAGTCAATGTCTTTGATGGTGATAAGTGGAACATTGCTTTTGGACGTCAGAGAAATGACCAGATAGACCATGTATCTTCATCTTACTTTCTGCGAATCGGTAAAAATATCGATACCGAGACAATTGTTACTTTCCAGACATCATCTTACTTTTATGACGTGGATACATTCGGTACGACCAACGTCCTGCAGAATGTGAGTAGTAACTACAATGCATCGGGATCTTTCGTTGTCATCGGGTCACAGAGTATGGCAACAGGCGCATCATTCTTAAACAGCTACATAGCTGATGCCAAAGTTACTAATTTTACAGGACGTGTTGCTCAACTAAGGACATGGTCGAAGGCACTGACTGACACAGAATTCAGTGAGCATGTCCGGAACTTTAAGTCTCTAGGTGTTGTTGATCCTAAAATCAATTTCTCATTTGACACAGAGACGACAGGAACCTTTGAGCGCTTACGTGTTGATGCAAGTACTGACCAGTTTGTCACAGGCGCTAACGGTAGCGGGCAAATCCAGATTTTCGACTTCAGCCAGAACAACTTGATCATGTCGGGTTTTGGATTTGAGGTGAATGCAAAAGTCGTCAAGCCAGAGACATTCTACTACTCACATTTAGCACCTAACTTTGACCAAAGTGTAACAACGAACAAAGTGCGAGTGAGGAGTTTGCAGCGCCCTGAGGAATATGACATCAACACGGCGCGCCTCGCACCTGTCTATGATGTCATCAGGAGTGAAGAGCCAGAAGATGATCGTCGTTTCCTCATCGAGTACTCGGTTGTTAAAGCGCTTAACGAGGATATCATCCGTCTCCTTGCAGATCTTGATTTCTTCAATAACGGTTTAGGAAAACCATCGTACCTCTACGATGAATACTACCCAGACATTGAACAGCTTCGAAAGATCTACTTCAATCGTCTAACTGACAAACTCAATTATAAAGTGTTCTTCGATCTCTTCAAGTGGTTTGACACATCCTACACGGACCTTGTCAGCTCTTTGATGCCCAAAAAGACACAGTTTCTTGGGATCAACTACACAATCGAGTCGCACATGCTTGAGCGCCACAGGATGCGTTATCTCTACGACCAGCAGTATACACTGGGCACAGTCGCTGTCCAGAATGAGACAGGTGTCGGCTTTGAAACTGGCATTATCACATAGTTATCATCATGTCATACACACCATTCAACGAGAGCCTACACGTCATTAGAGGCAATTCTAATCAAGATGGCATAGACATAACACCCGTAAGTCAGCTACTTCAGGGGAACGAG
>Ga0164294_10005281_pt1 | contig 11113 bp, 7 predicted proteins | sample GEODES005metaG_FD_111479 | JGI IMG/M metagenome (GOLD analysis project Ga0164294, IMG submission 111479) | Oligotrophic lake water microbial communities from Sparkling Lake, Wisconsin, USA - GEODES005 metaG | ecosystem: Environmental > Aquatic > Freshwater > Lake | place: USA: Sparkling Lake...
AAGTCGTCAGCGACCCACAAGGGTAAGAAACCGTCGCGCCGAGCCGCAAGCGAGGAAGAGCTGCAGGGTCTCAACGATATCGACGAATTGGCTGCAGCTGGCTCACGAAGGAGTGGACTCAGCACCACGATATCGTTTGGGGTTGTGGCCGTCCTGCTCACCGCTGCGGGATGGATAGCATCACGCCCATACCTGTATCATGATCGACTGCCGCCGGGCTCTGTGGTGGCTTTGAGGAGTGCTGTCGCACTGCAAACTCAGCCGCCAACATCATCATTGTGGGCATCGGCGGATGCAGAAAATGCATCGGCCGTGTTGGCACGTAACGCCATCACCGCAGCCTCGCCGCCAATGGCAAGGCAGCTACCCCCCCCGCCTCTGCCGCCGCCGCCGCCTCCACCCCCTTCACCTCCTTCTCCGTCACCTCCGCCGCCGCTGCCATCAACACCGCCGCCATCGCCGCCACCGTCAGCATCTCCTTTGGCGCCGCCAGCGGTCTTACCTGCTGCGCCGCTGGCTGCGACGCTGAACGCGCGCTTCAACCGCGATGTGACCAAGTTCGCCTCGCTCGAGGCGGGAGTGCTCATCCATCAGCTTGATGGGTTCCAGGATGCAGAGCTGCCGTGGGCACCCTGCTCGGGTTCGAGTCGCAGCCACAACTGTCAAGGCACACGCACCTCGTCGCGCAGGCACCGCGTCTCATGCTCCGTGATTTTCGCGGGGCTCCATCGCAAGGATGCGAGCATACCCACCTTCAGCGTCGATGCGGGCGTCGTGCTTCGGCCCTCGATGGCGAACGTGCTGTGCGGCTACGGCAATGACGGCTCGATCGACGATAACCGTCCGCTGATGTGCGAGGGCGGCTACCCATACTCCGAGTCGAGGTGTGTGCCTGGCTGCGGTTCGCCGCCCGCCTTCTGCGACCCGCGCAACCCCCACGACGAGGGCTCCTGGACGACCTGTGGCGTGAGCTGGGGTGCCAAAGGCATTCGGCCTTGGCGTGGCGTGGACCTGCCCGGCTTACTCGACGTGTTCGCCTCGAAAGGAGAGCCGTTCACCGGCGTAGGCAACTTCAAGGGGTACAATGAGATTGTCGTGGACCCTGTGCCGTGGCTGGAGCACCTGCCGCACAGCGTCGAGGCCATCTTCATGGTCGACTGCACCGCGGGCAGTGCCCAACTACATTATGGCGCCGCGGACGGCATGGCGACCGCCATGGACTGTGCCGAGGCCCAGGCCGCCGCGCGAACCATGCACGCGGCCTTTCTGCGCACATATCCTGAGGTCGACCCGGCCACGTTCCCGCTGCTCAAGCTGCGCACGAATTCGTGGGATGAGCCATTCGAGGAGATCAGATGATGTTAATGTGTTGGCTGTTGGGGTGACGGATGGGTTAGTCAAGGCGCACCCACAAGGGCGATGTTTGAATTTCTCACGAATTCAGCACGAATGGCATATGACGAATGAGTGTGTTCACTTGGTCTGTGCTCCTTGTTTGTTTACGGTAGATTTCCTACAACGAACGGTACGAACCATGCGATGGTACCCGGGTCGGCCGGTCTTTGAGATCTCCGTCTTTAAGCGGAACCGTGTGTGTACACGTTCGCTTTGCTTACATGTAACTGCGTCCGGCTCCCCCCGGCAATTGCCCCCCCGGGGTCTCCGAGCGACGTGATATGTTGGAGAGGGACGGGACTCGAGCACCATGCTTAACATGCTGTCGAGTACTGACTCACGGTGACCGGACCCTGCCGACAGTGACTCCCGGCAGTACATTCGCAGCACCGGTTGCGCTCTCACCGGTGTTACATGTACTGTGTACAGTAACGTTCACACGAACTCTGTCGGGCGCTCGGGCAAATGGAGGCTCGCCTCCTTGCGGACCTGGAGCGGTTGCAGCTCCACGCTCCGTGCGAATCCACGGACGTGCACGCGCTGCACTACTGGGGCCTCTTCTCGATGTTGAATCAGCTCGTCCGTGCCACCATCCACTCATTTGCGCACGGGCGACGTGCCTGCTTTCGGGTCCCAAATTTGTGGTCGTATCAGCCAGCGCGCGGCTGTCGAGAGTCACTGCTGACCAACCAGAGCAGTGCATTCAGCTGCTACTTTGCGAGCGCGTTTTCTTGTGATCGCCAGTGCCGACGTGCGCCTCTTGAGCCCTTTCGCGGCGTGGTCGATGAGGCCAAGGGCATCTGGCGATTCGAACACGGTTGGCCACAGGCGGGCGAGATCGAATACGTCGTCGGAGGTGAGATGCGGATTCTGGCTGCGCGCTACACTGGCCTCGATTTCCACGCGATTCGGTCCGCGGTCACGCGGTGGGCCTTTCGACTATCGCCTCGGGTGGAAGCTCATTTGCAGTCGCTGCGCCATGCGAACCATCTCACTCCTCATGGCTATGTGGCGGTGCACCTGCGCTTGAGTGACAAGCTGCTTCTGGCCTCCGAACGGGCGAGGAAGGTGCCACTCTCGGCCTTCGTCGCTGCGGCCGCGGAGCTCGCGGCGACACGAGCGACGCCGATCATGCTCTTCACCATCTCTGCCGCGGAAGTGATTGCGGACCTCAACCACATCCCAGACACTCCGACGCTCAACCTGTCGCGCTTCCGCGTGCCAGCGCATCTCGCGAATACCGCGGAGCGCACATCGTGGATCGTCAAGTCGACTGACGTTCACGCGAACGCATTCAACGCGCTGGCCGACATGAAACTGCTCTCCGAGGCTGCCGGTGCAGTGGTGACCTTCTCGTCGAACATGGGTCGTTTCCTTCATTATCTCACGCTCTCAGAGCAGCGGGAGGGCCGGATGCGTGTGCGCTCGATGGACTGGACCTCGTTTGCGCCCGAAGAGGTCACCTGAGAGTCTCGGCGCAGCTCGAGCAGCATAAGGCAGATTGGCGCAGGCGGAGGCTCGCGCGCAGGCGGAGGGCGTTTCATAAAAGCAAATCGCCATATCTACCACCGATCGGATCCGACGCGGCTATGTGTCGTGTCCTCGACCGTGGTCGTACATTTTACATAGCTGGTCGCACGGGTTACGCCGACGTTCTTGGACGTACGCGCGCCGCTCGTAACACGTTTCTTTTTCTGTTTTCATTTTCAAATGTATAATGTTGCTGAGGCAAGTGCGGGCGCGCAAGGCAAGCCGCATGGCAAGCCGCCTCCTGCACCGCTCGCGCCGTCCCGTCCCGCTGCTGCTGCTGCTGCTACTGTACTCATCAACACGACGCGCAACAGACGACCTCTCCCGGACCCCCAAGCACACGAGGGCCACGCAACAATCCATCACCAATCGAATGCCACAAGACAATCACCATGGACAATCACATGGACGGACAGGTGTAACCGAATGGGCGGGGGCCCGTTCACGACAATGTCACATCGCGGTACATGTGTCGATCCACGGTACATGTGTCTGGACAAGGTGCCAGCTGGGCGTGGCTCACAATCACAAACCCGTCGCCCACCCTGCTGCTCGGCTCCACCGGTCGCCTGCCACTGCGGCGATACCATTCGCTTCACACCTTACAAGCTCACAGTAGGATTAGGCGGTTCTTCAGACATCCGGAAGCTCGAGCGTCTTGTCCGAGCTTTGCCCTCGCCGCCGCCACTGCGTCACAGGTGCAGGCGCCATTGAGAGAGGGCTCATCGCATCGATGACCGAAGATGGCGTACAAGCTGACGTTGAGATCCCCCCAGACTGTGGCGTCGGGTCCGAGAATAGAACCTCCGGCTGATCTCGCCCAGTTGCCACGATAGTCTTGGCCGTGCCGCCGCCTTCCCCATCGGTGCCACCTTCTGCTCCGCCCCCGTCGCCTCCGCCATCTCCTCCTTCATACCCGTCGCCCCCTTCTCCACCGCCGCCATCTCCGCCTCCACCTTCGCCGACGCCATCATCCCCACCACCACCATCTCCTCCGCTCGTTGCGCGTCCTCCCTCGGCTTCTCGTTGCGAGAGCTCCTGCCATGCCGTCAGGTGCGCTTGCACGCGTAGCCAAGGCAGCATGGTTGGGTCGATGAGGTCCGCCACGATCGAGTAGAATGGCACGCAGACGAACTTGAAGAAGCCAACCTGCGACTCGGGCACGTCGCAGTCCGTGTGCCGGTCGCACAGCGGCGAGAGGGCGATGCCGAGCTGGCGCTCGCGGTCGCCGAGCGCCCAGAACTCGTTCGTGATCCGCTCCGTCCATTGCTTGTGAAGGTGAAACGGCTTGAAGCTATGGCCGAGGTCTGCAAACTTGAGAGCCACGGCCAGCAGCAGAGGCACCCCCACCAGCGCTTGCACCTGGAAGGGAGAGGTCCACTCGGCACGCTCGCTCAACTCTACAGGAACCCTCTCGGCTCGAACGCCTCGTTGTTCGCCGCCAGTTGAGCGGCCGAAGCACTGTAGCTTGCGGAGTGCTTCTGCAGAGACTACAGCGGCGTGGCCGTGCTGAGCAGCCAGAGTGCGAAGGGTCGAGATGATGTCGAAGTGCATCTTCAGGTCGGTCGCGAGGACCATATCGACAATGAGCTTTCGGCAGGCTTCCTCATCGTCAGTTGGCATTGCGCCGAAGAGGTCGAACGCCGGCGTCGCCGCGAGCAGTGTGAACGTCGAGTGCAGATGATGACGCTCGAGGATAGCATCCGTATGCGTCAGCGCGCGCTCCGTCCCCGCCCGCACCTCATGTCGGTTGTTTGTACCGGGGTGGTTGAAGTCGTGGACGAACGCCCCAACGAGGGCGGCGAGCAGTTCCAGCTTCGTGAGGCGCGCCGTCAGGCCAAAGTTGACGATGAAGTAGTGCACGCCTAGCGCAACATCCGCGGCGTGTATTGCATTGTGGTACTCTTGGCCGCCGTAGCACGCCTCGAGGGCACGCAGGAAGCGATGTAACACCTCCCGGTCAACGTGGCAAGGCTCGTGCAGCTTGTGCCATTCGAAGAGCGCCTCGCCAACGAGGAGGAGGGCGTGTCCGCCAGAGGCCTTCTGCAGCGCGAGCGTGTCATAATCCCACGTGTCCAGGCACGCCAGTGCCTCCGCCCTTGCACTGTCGCTGATCATGAGAGGCTCCTTGAACAGTTCACCGCTGAGGGCCGTCGCCATGGCTTCCGGCAGCACCCACAATGACGTTGACCTCGTATATTCCTTCGAATGTGAACGTGGTCGAGTGCTCCCCGACGAGAGGGAGCCACTGAGAACACTACCAACACTGCCCGCGATGCGCGGGTCGCTTCTCTTCCTGAACGAAGAAGAAGTCCCGACGAGTATCTCTTGCAGCCAGGACGCAACTCTCTCGGCAGGCGCCTTTTCTTCGCCATGACGAGAGCCTTCTAAGAATATCGAAGTCAGCGACAGCCTTTTAAGAAAATCGAAGGACGACGACCGCTGCAGGGCAGCCCGGGCCGCCACAATCTTGTCGAGAGCGTGCACCCAAAGTTTGATCTGGCAAGCATCGTCAGGGACGCAGAACTCGCCGATGGGCCTCAACAGATCAGAATCCGTCTGGTCCTCTCCGTTGATCTGGATGCGCGTGCACACTACCTGGATGTTGAGGTCTTCCATCATCTTCTGTAGGAAGGGGGTAAGGAGTCCCTGAGCGATTGGCTGCTTGAGCGCCCGGCCGGACAGTTGGCAGCCAATCGCAAGATCCTGGTCACCAGCGATTGTAAACTCGAAGCTCTGCGCGCCCCTCGAGGAGACTAATCCATCCTTGCGGCGCGACAAAGCATTGCTGATCGCGTTGAGCATTTCTGACTCTGAAATGTAGTAATGTGCTCAGCGAATGGACGCGAGATTCGGCCGCGGGATTCGTCCCGTGCGTCGGATGCCGTCGGGATTCCGGCAGCCAAAAACTTAGGACTAATTAAGAATCCTAACCCAACAAATCCGCAAGAATCCGCAAAGAATTTTTAGATACGAATTAACAGCCAAGTGCTAAAAACACACTACGGTAGACACCACCGACCCTTTTCTTGTATCGAAAACTCCCCCAATACCCGTGGACTCGGCTGCGACCAAAGTGGAGATGCTCTCTGTACACGGCGCTCCGCGTACTTGGCCGCGACCAAAGTGTGGAGATGCGCTCAGTACGCTCGTACTCAGTCGCGACCAAAGTGGATACGCGCTCAGTACGGCGCTGGTTGTCGTCATGTCGAGTTGTCGACGCTCAGAATGGGGCACGAAAGGCGAAAGTCGGGCGCCGTAATGGGCTCTTTCGTGTTCGAAAGAAGTCAAAGCCGCGTGGTCGAGCGAGTGTAGTCCTCCGCACACATAAGAGTATATTGCGCGTCGCGGTGGTTTCATCTTTAATCTCTCTGAAGAAGAGCGCTCTCTTGGGCATCCATGGAGCCAATTCGGGCGCCGTCAGTGACGTCGACGTCAACGCCACCGCCGCCGTTAGCGCCACGTGCGACGGGGTCGCTTGCCAGACGCCTCGCCTTTGGGCGCACTAGCGCAAATGAGCCGCCGAAATGGGAAACTCGTTTGAACAAGACGCTCGACGCTGATCAAGTCATCATGTTCGTCGACGCTATGCTCAAGATGCCCGGAAACCGAATGGTGCAGCGGCAGGGCTGCTACGCACTTTGGAAGATCTCTTTAGATGACACGGTAGGTCGGCGGGCGGCGCTCGGGTGCAGTGGGCCCGTCGCCGTGGTGACTGCGATGCGCACATATGCAGATGACGCTGAGATCGGACGTCACGGATGTGCTGCGTTGGAGAATATGACTCTTGATGAACAGGCGAGCAAGGCGTGTATCGAGGCCGGAGCGCCTGCTGCCGTTCTCGCTATGCTACGCTCGCACGAAAACGACATTGAGCTGCAGCGGCTCGGCCTCGGTGCGCTTCAGAATATGGCCTATGGAGATGAGAGCGTGAAGCAGGCCCTGGTGCGAATTCATGTGGTCCAAGTTGCGGTCGACCTCATGAAGGCATATCTGCCGACCGCGAACGATGCCGCAGCGCCCAAACCACCCCCTATACCTGCTTCGGTCACTGCTCTGGAAGCAAACGAGGGCGACGGCGCTCGTGGTCAGCCGACAACAAAGCTCGCCGACGACGTAGCCGCCGCTGGGGACAACGAGAATGAACAACCCATGCTCGCCTGGTCACAAAAGGAAATCCAGCGGAACGGATGTGGCGTGCTTAGAAATATTGCGCTCGGTTCGGAGAAGCTGAAGCACCACGTCTTTGCGCATAACGGCATCGAGGCCATCGTCGAGGCAATGCGTGCGTACCCCAGCTCTGTCGAGATACAGGCGACTGCATGTGCGGCGTTGCATCACATCGTTGCAGGAGATGTGAAGCGACCGAAAGAGATCTCAGCCGAAGCTATGTCACGCAGGAAGGAGCTCATCCAGTCCGGTGGCCTCATCAACCTGCTCGAAGCCATGCAGCAGCACGAGCACAATGTGGACGTGCAGCGAAACGGATGCGCTATGTTGTGTAGCATGGCGCTAGGCGACAAGGCGTGCAAGAAGCAGCTCGTGCGGACGGGCGCTCAGGCGAGCATTGCGACCGCCATGGCAGCTCATGACAGCGACAAGGAGCTGCTACACTCTGGCGTTTGGGTGATTCAGCTCCTCGCGACCGTTACGGGCATGAATGAGTGTCTCGCGATTGCGAGGGCCGGTGGAGTTGCATCCGTGACGGGAGCTATGATGGGATTTGTGGAGGATCTGACGATGTGCAGCCGCGGATGCGCTGCGCTGAGCAGCCTTGCCAGCGGTGGTGAGACCGAGGACGACCGCAAGGAAATTGGCCAACTCATCGTGACGGCGGGGGGGCCGTCTGCAATCGCCTTGGCGCTCACGGTGCACCAGGAAGACTCGGGGCTGCAAGCATCGGGACTCGCCGCGCTCACCAGCCTCGCGAACGTCGACGCAAAGTCCCGCAGCATCCTCGTGCAGCTTGGTGCTTGCCAGTCTATTGTGACCTCGATGAGGGCGCACAAAATGGACGTGCAGGTGCAGCGTGATGGTTGCCGCGCACTGGAGAGCATCTCCATGGGCGATTCTATGTACTCGCACACTCCTTCGCCTAGCAAACAAGCCGTAGTCGAGGCGGGCGGTTCGTCCGTGCTACTGGCTGCGCTGAGGAACCACAATGACGACGTTGAGGTGCGGATACACGCCAACGGTGCCTTGAAGAACATTGCCGCAACGATACGGCAGCTTCACTTGTCGAGCCGAAGGCCAGATGGGCTAGGAGGGGGCGACTCGCGCGAGTTCCCACGAATCGACGAAAGAAAGGTCTATCGCGCCCCCCCCGGCTATCTGGCAGCGACTGCGAGTGCAACTGGCAGGAAGGCCGCCCATCAATGATCGAATACTTAGACACATAGCCGATATGTACAACGCTCAGTTCACCATAGTTCACCGCCGTGCTACCGCCGTGCTCCGAACCGGCACGTCCAAACAGGCCTTTTCAACAGCCGAACATCGGCTTTCAGGCCATAGGAGCCTAGAGGATTCCTAGTACAAGACAGAGAGCGCGACATGTTCATGTAGAGTTGCAATGTGTTCGTGCCGTCGTGGCCTGTGTGCGATGCAAATCGGTATAATGAGAGCGAATAAGCGCGCGTAGACCGTAGTTCCGGAGAAGTGCGGAGAGCGACGTCCGTACGGTATAATAAGTAGTAGTGTCTTTCTTTAGTTATCTTATATTCACCTGTAACTGCGTGTATATAAGTATATAAGCGCTAAGCGGATACATAGCATACACCATGAGCATACACACACCCCTGGGGTGCGAAAACGCACCCACCTCGCAACCTACCTGCGTATACGCACCCGACGCTGTTTTTATACGCCGGCCGGGAGCGGGACGCGCCCCGAACGTCAAGAACGGATAGATTCAATCCGGGTTCGTTACAAATATGAGATATCAGATCAGATAATAAGAGATTACACACACCGAGCGAGAAGGTCTCTCGCGATCGTCGCGACTCGCGTGCGGCGTGGCCGCGTGACGTGCTGTGAGAAAACGTCACGAGCGGACCCCCATGTTGAGCAGTGATACTCCCGGCGCGCGCGCTCTCAGAACGGATACGGCTGTGCAGCCCTGGCCTGCGCAGCCCTGGCGGCGATCTCCTTGGCGAGTGCCTTAGCGGTGGCCCATTGCGAATCGTGGGTCTTCATCGGCCGTGGCTTGCGCCGTTTCGTGATCCCAGCGAGTGGATGGTGATCCCATCCCACCGCCTGCTGCAGCGCCGCGACCGTGGCAGGGTCTCGAATCGCGTCCGTGGACGGCTTGATGGCCACACCATCGATTGCTGCAGCCCTGCTTTTCACGGCAGTTGCGGGGGCTGGGGCGACTGCAGCGAGGTTGCTGACGGTAGTGCTGGGCGCAATCATGTAGCATGCCCTGGCGAGCGGCAGGCTGCTGCTTCCGCTGGCGCTGCAGCAGCTACTGCTGCTGCTGCTGCTGCTGCTGCTCGTGCTCGCCATGGCAGTTGCGGGGGCTGGGGCGACCGCAGCGAGGTCGCTGACGGTAGTGCTGGGCGCAATCGTGTAGCATGCCCTGGCGAGCGGCATGCTCGTGCTTCCGCTGGTGCTGGTGCTGGTGCTGCTGCAGCTGCTCGTGCTCGCCATTAGGTGCCTGTGAACGTTAACACGACAGACGCGACAGCCGGTGCTACGCCTGTGAACGTTGTGCCACGGAGAACGAACACTTTTAGCACCCAATTCATATATGCACAATTCACGAGACATCGAAGTTTTGTCACACACAGTCTGTCGTGTTAACGTTCACACAGGTGTTGAAAAACGTGAATGCGGAGTTCTTTGCGTTTACATGCGGTTCTGTTCTGGGGGCGTGCCGCCATCTTTGATGGCATTAACCCTGCCCGCGCTGCACGGCTCTGTGGCCACTGCTGGGGGCACATTCGCGACCTTTGCCGGCGCCGTGCGTAGCTGGCAAGAGAACATGGTGGCACAGGCCAAGGCGCTTGACCCAGCTTCGCAGTGGACCATCGACGAGCATGCCAAGGGTCGAGCGATCGTCGTCGAGGACGGCGATGTCTTTGAAAAGGGCTGCGTCAGCATCACGCTCATTGAGGATGGCGAGCTGAGCGCGGCTCGTGCGAGCGCCATCTCGGCTCGAAGCAACCGTCAGATAGCCGCGGGCGACCGATACTCGGCATGTGCCCTGTCGTTTGTGCTGCATGCCCGCTCGCCGCTGGTGCCGACGCTGCGCGGCGACGTACGCTGCTTTACAGTCGGTTCCGAGGAGTGGTGGGGTGGCGGCCTCGACCTGACGCCTTCATATGTTGAGGTCGAAGACTGCGTGCACTTCCACTCCTCACTCGCGAGGCTGTGTGCGAGCCACTCGCCTGACCCCGGCACGTACGCCGAGATGAAGCGCACGTGCGACGACTACTTCTACCTCCCTGCGCGCGGCGAGCACCGCGGCGTGGGCGGCATCTTCTTCGACGACCTTGCGAGCGACTGGGCTCCCGACTTCGCCCGCGCGCTCATCGACGCAGCGCTCGACGAGGACGGTCCTTACGTACCCATCGTGCGCAAGCGGCGGCCGCTCGAGTACACGGACGCGCAGAAGCAGTGGCAGTACCTGCGCCGCGGGCGCTACGTCGAGTTCAATCTGCTCTACGACCGTGGCGTCAAGTTCGGACTGACGCCCGAGAGCGTCGAGCGCGTGCTCGTCTCGAGTCCCCCAATGGTCGCCTTCAAGTACAAGGCGATCCCCGCGGACGGCACTTCGGAGGCGGCGACGCTCGAGGTGCTGCGCCGCCCAAAGCAGTGGGTGGAATCGTGAGGATTCGCCTTTTACACTCGTGGAGTCACGTTCGGCCGACGTGACTCCACCTCGACCTGTCGCTCGGCGCTAGAGACGTGCGACGAGAGCCTATCTCGGTGCGCCTCTAAGGGCCTTAAAGTGTATCGGTAGATCTCTGTCGTATCACGTAAAGGAATCCTATGCACATGGCCTCCGACCGCCATGCCCTCGTGACGACGACGTGAACCTCGCTGACTCCTCGCCTGTACAATGGACTGCCGACTCTGCCTCTATCGCGGCCCATGCCTATCCCCAAATTCCAAATTGGCCATGCGGCGCCCTGATCCCCACATGGATCCCCCATCCCTTTATTCACGTCGCGTGACGATACGTCGA
>Ga0164294_10005282_pt1 | contig 11113 bp, 5 predicted proteins | sample GEODES005metaG_FD_111479 | JGI IMG/M metagenome (GOLD analysis project Ga0164294, IMG submission 111479) | Oligotrophic lake water microbial communities from Sparkling Lake, Wisconsin, USA - GEODES005 metaG | ecosystem: Environmental > Aquatic > Freshwater > Lake | place: USA: Sparkling Lake...
ACGGGTCTGGTGTCCAAAGTGGACGCCCGCTTCCAGCATATCGCGCATGGAGTGCTGCATGATGAGATACCTTCTATGATCTGGGTTGGGACTCACGCACCGTCGAAGTCTTGCAGAACACCCGCAAAACACCCTGTGATCCCGGTGCGCGCGCTCCGTTGCCTCGTACGCCGTCAGGCGGGTTCGGCAGCGGGTTTGTTGGGGCGTTTTCGCACCCCACTGCTCCGCATTTCACTGCGAAGCCTATAATTCTAACGTCTTTCGGTCCGCGCGCGCCACCCCACTATCTGTCTATACCCAACGTATTCATCCAGTTATGCCGATTTCGATCAAGACCGTCTCTGAGCTGAATGCCATGCGCACAGCAGGTAGGCTCGCCTCTGAAGTTCTGGATTTTATTACGCCCCACGTGTTGGCTGGAATCACAACGGCCGAGTTGGACCGCCTCTGTCACGACTACATGGTGGACGTGCAGGGCACAGTTCCCGCCCCGCTGAACTACTGCCCACCAGGATATCGGCCGTACCCGAAGTCGATTTGTACGTCGGTCAACCACCAGGTTTGTCACGGCATTCCGGGCGATCGCGTTTTGAAGGCGGGTGACATCATCAATCTCGACATCACCGTCATTAAGAACGGTTGGCATGGGGATACCAGCCGGATGTTCGTCGTTGGCGAACCTTCGATTGCCGCCAGACGGCTTTGTGAGACGGCCTATGAATGCCTGTGGTTGGGGATCGATCAGGTCCGGCCCGGCGCTCGACTAGGTGACATAGGTCACGCAATCCAGCGCCATGCCGAGGGTCGCGGATTTTCGATCGTGCGAGAGTTTTGTGGTCACGGGATCGGCAAGCGGTTTCATGAAGAGCCACAAATTCTTCACTACGGAAAGCCGGGGACTGGCGAAATTTTGGCACCCGGCATGACGTTCACAATCGAGCCCATGCTCAACGCAGGTCGACGAGAGATTCGTGAGATGGCCGACGGCTGGACCATCGTGACCAAAGACCACAGCCTCTCCGCGCAATGGGAGCACACCGTTTGCGTTACCGAAACGGGCGTTGAGGTCCTGACCGTATCCGACGCATCTCCTGGGCGCCCAGCGCATTGAGAGACGCATCCCTGGACTCGACACCGCTTGAGCTTCGGGAGGCGTGGCGTGCATCACGCGATGCGACGCTCGCACAGTTTGACCAGCACCGAAAGCCGAGGCGCCTCTTGAGGCAGCTTTCGCTTGCAACGGACCGCACCCTGAGGGCGCTTCTCAGAAGCTTCCCGATCCCTGTCGATGCCGCAGTCATCGCCGTCGGCGGCTACGGGCGCGGTGAGATGTACCCGAATTCCGATGTGGATCTGTTGCTGTTGAGGCCTGAAATTGCCGATTCGGATGCGGCCTACGAGCGCTTTGTAAGTGCCTGCTGGGATCTCGGATTCGAGATCGGGCACTCGGTCAGAACGGTTCAGCAGTGCCTGGACGAGGCGCAAGCAGACATTACCGTGCAGACCGCGCTCCTAGAGTCCCGTTGGCTGGCGGGGAGTCGCAGCGCCGCGCAAAATCTTGTCCAACGACTGGACGAGGCGCTAGACCCAAGGCGGTTTCTGCAGGGCAAGCTTGCTGAAATGCGCCAACGGCACGCGCGTTACGAAAATACCCCCTATAGCCTCGAACCCAACTGCAAAGAAAGTCCTGGCGGATTACGCGACCTTCAGGTGGTCCTTTGGATGAGCCGTGCATCCGGGTTTGGCCGAACCTGGAGCGAATTGGGGCGGGCAGGGTTGATTTCTCATGCCGAGGCGCGGGGTATCGCGATTGCTGAACGCACCTTGGCTCAGATTCGAATCGCCCTGCACCGGATCGCAGGGCGCAGAGATGATCGTCTGGGGTTCGACCTGCAGGCGGGAGTCGCCAACACGCTTGGGTTTTCAGCAGTCAACCCCTCGACGACACCGACCCGCGGGCAGCGCCAGGCTAGCGAAGCCCTTATGCAGCGTTATTATCGCGCTGCAAAGCTCGTTACCCAGGCGACTACCTTAATTGTGTCGGATCTCGAACTCCGTCTCGCACCGTCGGTCGAGGGTGCCGAACCTGTCCCAATTGATCACGAATTTCAGGATATACGGGGCAACCTCGATGTCCGTGATGTGGCTCTCTTCGAGAGGGATCCATCGGCGATCCTGAGAGCTTTTTTAGCGGTTGCCAAGCGCCCTGCCCTAGGCGGCATGACGTCGCGCACCCTGCGCGCGATCTGGCGCGCCCGGGCCCGCGTCGATGCTCGATTTCGCCAAGACCCCGCAAACCGCGCCCTCTTTATGAGCTTTATGCAGATGCCTACCGGTATCACACGAGGGTTGCGCCTCATGAACCAATGGTCGGTGCTTGGGCGGTATTTGCCGGAGTTCCGACGCATTGTTGGTCGGATGCAACATGACCTGTTTCATGTCTACACGGTCGATCAACACATCCTCACCGTTGTGCGTAATTTGCGGCGATTCTTTCTCCCTCAGCATGCGCACGAATATCCATTCTGCAGCGAGCTCGCGGCATCTTTTGGGCAGCCTTGGCGGCTTAGTCTTGCGGCGCTGTATCACGACATCGCCAAGGGCCGCGGCGGCGATCACTCCGAACTCGGGCGCCAAGATGCGCTGAAGTTCTGCCGTCGGCACGGCGTTTCCAAGTCCGATGCAGATCTGGTCGCCTGGTTGGTTGACCATCACCTGCGAATGTCCTCGATCGCCCAGAAACAGGATGTGCATGATCCCGACGTCATCGATGCGTTCGCGCAATTTGTCCAAAACGATGAGCGACTGGTGGCCCTGTACCTATTGACTGTGGCCGATATCCGAGGCACGAGTCCTAAAGTCTGGAATGCCTGGAAGGCAAAGCTCCTGGAGGATTTGTTCCGCGGCACTCGGGCGCGCCTCGTCCGAGGGCGAGAAGGCGCCGAGCTGCACGAAGACAACCGTCGCACCGAAACGGTTCACTCTCGCAAGCAGGAAGCGATCCGGCTGATGCGGCAGCAGACGCTCGACGAAGAAGCCTGGTCCCCATTGTGGAGCGTGCTCGATACGGCGTATTTTCTGCGTCATGAGCCGATCGATATTGCCTGGCACGTACGAGCGCTCTGGCGCCATCTTCGAAGCTTGACAGCGGTTATCAAGTCCCGGGTAGCCACGGTTGGTGAAGGTTTTCAGGTCTTAGTATGGATCCCCGAGCAGCCCGAACTATTTGCCAGAATCTGCGAATATTTTGATCTTCGGGGACTTTCCGTCCTGGACGCCCGCATTACGACGACCCGGGGCGGATGGGCACTCGATCAATTCCTGGTAACTCAGCCCGACTGGGCCGAACACGCTCGAGACATCCTGAACCTGATTGAAACTGAACTATTGGAGCGTCTGGCCTCTCCGTACCCGATGGGGCTTCCAGTCCGAGGTCGACCGTCACGGCGTTCACGATTCTTTCCGGTTGAACCCGCTATTGAATTGGTTCCGGATGGCCGAGGCGAACGTTGGTTGCTGTCTGTACGCGCCAACGACCGAACCGGACTTTTGTACGCGATTGCCCGGGTATTTGCCAAACACCAGATCAATCTGCACACCGCCCGCATTACGACCTTGGGCGAACGGGCTGAGGACACCTTTCTGGTTGAGGGCGCTGCAATGGCCACTGGCAGCGGCCAAATTCAGTTCCAAACCGAGTTATTGGCCGCTCTCGCTGGGCCGTAGGTTGTTTTCTAGCCAAGCGCGAAACTCAGGCCCAATTTCAGCGTGATCCCGCCCTAAGGCGACCGTTGCTTGGAGGTAACCCAGTTTGGATCCGCAATCGTAGCGCTTCCCTGTGAATCGGTAGGCAAGCACGGGTTCGTCATCGAGCAGCCGGGCAATTGCATCGGTCAGTTGAATCTCGCCCCCTTTTCCAGGGGGTTGTTTAGCGAGATGCTGAAAAATGCGCGGGGTCAGCAAATAGCGGCCGACAACGGCTAACGTGGACGGTGCGTCCTCCGGTTCAGGTTTTTCAATAATGGTGCGGATTCGGTCGGTCCGCTCACCCCAGGGGGTACCACCAACGATGCCGTATGCGCGAGTCTCTGCTCGCGGCACTTCCTGGACAGCAACCAGACTAGCATGGTGCTGACTGAACAGCTCCGTCATTTGCGCCATCACCTCAGGCCCGCCTTCCACTGGGCGCATCAAATCATCTGCCAAGATCACCGCAAATGGTTCGTTGCCGACAACGGGTTGTGCGCACAAGACGGCATGGCCCAGACCAAGGGCCTGTCCCTGGCGCAAATAAATGCAGCGTACCCCAGGAGGCAGAACAGCTCGAACCATTTCAAGAAGCTCGGTCTTGCCTTTGGCCTCGAGGTCTGCTTCCAGTTCGTAGTTCACATCGAAATGATCCTCGATCGCCCTTTTGCTGCGGCCTGTGACAAAAACCATTTCGGTGATCCCCGCCGCGACAGCTTCCTCGACGGCATATTGAATGAGGGGCTTGTCAACGATCGGCAGCATCTCCTTGGGCTGCGCCTTGGTCACTGGCAAGAATCGGGTGCCCAGACCAGCTACGGGAAACACCGCTTTGCGAACTCTCTTTTCATCCATCCAGCATCCTCCGCAGGAAATCAATTTCATCAATCACCGGGACGCCGAGTTCTCGCGCTCGATCAAGCTTACTGCCCGCTTCTTCACCGGCGAGGACAAAATCAGTGCGTTTTGAGACCGAACCGGCTACCTTGCCACCGGCCAAACGAATCCGCTCGGCCACTTCTTCGCGACTCAACGACGGAAGGCGCCCCGTGATCACCCAGGTCTGACCCGAACAAGCGCCAGACGAGATTTTGATCCCTCCGGATTCAGGTTCGACTAAACCGTCCGAAATATCTCTCCATCCGTCCGTTGTGCCGATTCCCACTGGCCATCGGACCCCGCCCGCACGGAGCGCCTCTATTACCTGCAAGTTGTGCGGTTGGGCAAAGAAATCGCCAATGGACCTGATGATCTCGGGCCCTATCCCTTCAAGTGGGACCGACATGAGGGGGTCTGAGCGCTGTCGGCGACGTTGATTCTCTTTTTGAACTGTCAATTTCTGGTTAAGCCGCTCTGTCCAGTCTTCCTGAATGATGGGATCGAGATCACCGTAGGCCCGAGCGAGGATCCGTGCGATCTCCTCGCCCACATGACGGATACCCAGCGCGAACAAAAATCGCTCCAGTCGAACTTCACGAGAGGCCGCGATCGCTTGCACCAAGTTACTCGCTGCGCGCGATTCTTCACGTGGATTTTTGGCACGGAAGAGCGGTGCAAGCACCTCCGTTGACAAGCGGTACAAATCGGCCGGGGTTTGGACAAGTTCCTGTTCGACGAGTTGGTCGATGATCTTCTCCCCAAGACCCTCGATGTCCATGGCTCGACGCTGAGCAAAGTGGCGCAACGCCTGACGGCGCTGGGCACCACAAAAAAGGCCACCCAGGCAGCGGAGCACCGCTCCATCGGGCTCGCGTGCGACTGGCGAGCCGCAAACGGGACATGCGGTGGGCATCACAAATAGGCGTGTCGTGGACTGACGCCGCTCCGGCACCCGCCGGACAACCTCCGGAATGACGTCGCCTGCCCTGCGAATAATCACTTTGTCGCCAATCTGAAGATCCTTGCGCCGAATCTCGTCCTCGTTATGCAGCGTTGCATTCGAGACTGTCACGCCCCCGACAAACACAGGTTCTAGCTTTGCAACGGGTGTCAAAGCCCCCGTGCGTCCGACCTGAATTTCGATGTCCAAAAGTCGTGTCATTGCCTCTTCGGCCGGGAACTTATGTGCAATCGCCCATCGAGGCGAACGCGCAACCCATCCTAGCTTGTCCTGCAAGTCCCGGCGGTTAACCTTATAAACAACTCCATCAATTTCATATGGAAATTCAGAGCGTTGCGCCAGGACTTTAGCCCAAAACTTCAATAGTTCAGAGCCGCCAAGAATGGTTTCCCGACAAGGCCCCACCGGCAGTCCCAGGCTGACAAACCATTCGAGCAACTCTGATTGCGTCGTGGGGAGCTGTCGGCGGGTCTGGTTGTCGACGGTTCCAATGCCATAAGCAAAAAACCGCAAAGGCCTCTGCGACGTGATCTTCGGATCGAGTTGTCGAAGACTGCCAGCCGCGGCGTTTCGGGGATTCACAAACTCACGCTCACCCTTGGCACGCTGAGTCTGATTGAGCTGCTCAAAATCGGCCCGAAACATCAAGACTTCACCGCGAACCTCAAGTAGCTCAGGCACAACCAGACCCGCTGGGTTTAACTTGAGCGGAATCGCCCGAATGGTTCGGATGTTGAGGGTGACATCCTCGCCCGTGCTGCCATCGCCACGGGTCGCTGCCTGAACCAGGTGACCGTCCTCGAAACGCAGTGATACCGCCAACCCATCAAATTTCAACTCGGCGCCGAACTCTAAAAGTTCATCTGGCGCAAGATCCCCCTGCGCGATCAACGCTTCGCGGGCACGGCGATCGAATGCCGCGATGTCGGCATCCTCAAACGCGTTCCCAAGCGAAAGCATCGGTACGTGATGCGTGACCGATCCAAACATTTCGGCGGGGGCGCCACTGATCCGTTGGGTTGGCGAATCCGGTGTAATCAATGCCGGGAACGCGACCTCAATCGACTGCAATTCACTCCATAGTGCGTCGTAACTCGCGTCCGGAATCTCCGGTGCATCTAACCCGTAATAGCGCTGATCATGATGAGCGATTAGCTTACGGAGTGCGATCACGCGCGATGCGGCCGCTTCAGCGCACATCTCCATGAACTGAGGCGCAGATCAGTTAAAGAGGCGCAGTGCGAGTGCAGACCCTGGCTTAATGTCCGCTGCCACGAGTGTCGATGCACGCTGCTCGAGTTGGGTCCTGATGACTTCGAGTTGGTTCGGACCGAGCACCTGCGCGGAATCATCGACCAGTTTCCCTCCAAGCCTTGCAACCAAACGCCTGGCGCAATCGACCATCGCCCCCCAAGGATCTTCCTCGAGTACAGTTCTAGGCAGGTCGAGCAAGAACGAGATCCGATTCGGACGATCGCCCAACGACAGCGAATACAGGGTGCTCCCCTTGGACTCCAATGCGACCCATCGCCCGTTCCCACGCTCGACCAACCCATTTTCGGCAGCAACCTGCGCGAGATCGGCCTGGTGTAGGCTCACCGAGGTATCCACATGAATCATCAATTGGGCATCCTGCGACGCGCAGAACGCATCCAGTTCACGCGCCCGTAACAATGCCTCAGACATATCTGGCTTGGAGTACTGGGCATCGAATTGCAACGCCAGGGCTTCAAGCCCTTCCAGAAATTCGGAAAAATCTACGCCGTTCAGTGGACCGTTTCGATTGGCGAGCAGAACACCAGCTCGCAATGCGCGATAGGAACGCGACGCGCGGGGTGGCTCCCACTGCGTGCCCAATGGAAGGTCGTTAGCCGGGCAGGCATCTTGAGTCACTGGCTTAGAACCGGCACGGCGCAACAGATGCGCCGCTGCGATCAGCCGATCGCCGGGTAATGCGTGCTGAAACATGAGAATGACCACACATTCGACCCGTGGGTCCAGAACCGGATCGCCGATCCTGCCGTCATCGGCTTCTTCGTGATGGTCCAACGGCCTGCCAGTCGCGGCACCCATCTCGTCATCCGGCGTGGTGTCGTGGGCCGAACTCGAAACACTTGAGGATTCGGTATCCATCAACGGTTCGCTCAACACCGGTTCATCCCGCCCGCCCGATTCGCGACGCGGGGCATACTCACCTGAGCCCGCCCCTCCAGATCCCTGGCCGCGCCTTGAGGCGCCCCTGAAACTCTGCCAGGCGTTATAGCCCAGCACCGACACCACCGCGATGACGGAAAGGATCACGATGCTGAGTTCAAGCGAATTAAGATTCATGCTGCTTCTGCCATTCGTTCTGCGGCGTCCAGATCAACCGCAACTATGCGGGATACGCCACGCTCCTGCATGGTTACACCGATTAATTGCTCAGCGAATTCCATCGCAATTCGATTATGAGTAATAAACAGGAACTGAGTTTGATCCGCCATGGTGCGAACCATACGACAGTAGCGCTCCGTATTGGCGTCGTCCAGCGCCGCATCGACTTCGTCCAACAGGCAAAACGGCGCTGGGTTGAGCTGAAATAGCGCGAATACCAGAGCCGTAGCCGTCATTGCCTTTTCTCCGCCCGAAAGCAGCTGTATCGATGTGTTGCGCTTACCGGGGGGTTGCGCGGTCACATGGAGGCCGGCGTCTAGGATTTCTTCGCCGGATAGTGTCAGTCGCGCTTCACCGCCACCAAACAATAAGGGAAAGAGCCTGCCGAAATGCCCATTCACGCGATCGAAGGTTTCGCGCAAAAGCTCGCGGGTTTCCCGATCAATACTGCGAATAGCCCCTTCGAGGGTGTGCATTGCCTGATCGAGATCCGCCGACTGAGACTCCAGAAACGCCTCGCGCTCGCGAGCCTCATTCAGTTCATCCAGTGCGGCGAGGTTAACCGAACCCAAGGCAGCAATGGCGCGGCTGAGACGGGTAACTTCATGTTGAAGATGGGAAATCGTCGGCTGCGGAATAAAGCGCGCCCGTAAGGCCACCTCATTAACGATCGTCCGAGTCTCAGCCTTGGCCTCTGCCTCGGCTTCGGCTTCGGCTTCGGCCTCGGAGATTTGCAACAAGACCTGCTCGAACATCAGGCGGGCGGCCTGCTCCTCAAGCTGGTGCTGTTGAATTCGAGCCCTGATCGGGTCGAGACTTTGCTCCTGGCGCAGGCGTTCTCCGTCGATCTGTCGCAGGCTCAGACTGAGGGCGTCAAGTTCCGATCTGGCAGCACCCAGCGCTGTCTCCGCCATGTCCCGGCGAGCGCGCGCGGATTCCAGAGATTCTTGCGCGTCATTCGAGCTCAGACTGACGAGTCTCTGATGTTGAGTTTCGACGTCCTCAAAAGCTCTTTGAAGCTCCGCTGCTGCACTGGTGCGCTGCTCCTCAGCGCGCGCCGCGCGGGCGCGGGCTTCCCGAAGCTCAAACACGGTCTCCTGATTTTGATGCTCAAGTCCTTTCAGAGTGGTTTTGACCTGGCTTAAGTAAGCCTGTGCGTCAGCAGAGGCTTGACGAACCTGTTCCAGATCGAACGTCTGTTGCTCACGGAGTTTCTGTGTCTGAGTCACTTCAAGTTCGGCGGTTTCTGCTAAGCGGCTTTGGTCATCGGACTCCGATTGCGCCTCGAGCCACTCGGCTTCTATCCGACGCCTTGCCTCGAGCGCCTGACCTCGGGTTTGCCTGAGGCCATCAGCCGATTGTCGGCTTTGGGAGGCCAACCGAACCGCTGATCTTGACGCTTCGCGAGCCAAGACCAAGGCCTGCTGACCCGACTGATACGCTCGCTGCGCCTGTTCGACCCGAGCCACCTCTTCATCAACCCGCAATTTCGACACAGCCCACTCACTGTCAAGAACTGTCAACTCGTTCTGCCGAGCCAAGAGACCATCCTGCTCACTGTCCGGATGATGAAATTGCATGCCGAACCGACCAATCCGATGGCCCGCAAGGGTCACGAATTCATGACCGGGTGCGAGTTGGCCACGCTGATCGAGGGCCAATTTGATCGATTCCACAACCCAATATCCGTGCAGCCAGTGAGTTAGAAGCGCCAGAATTTGAGGTTGATCACTGCGAATGCAAGTATTTAGAGGTCGGGCTCCACCATGCGGCGGGCGGGGCCCAACTGCGGTCTGGGCACTGGCGCGATCTGCCTCAGACGCCTCAAGACTGATCGCCAAGCGCCCCGGTGGTGCGTCATCAATTAACTTGCCCGCATTGAGGCCTGGCGCCCCCCGCAAAGCGCCGACCCGTTCCCGCAGTACGGCTTCGACTGCCACTTCCATACCTACATCAATCGACATCCCCTGCCAGACCGGCTCGGCGCTCTCGAGCCCATGCTTGACCAGCCAAGGACGAATCCGGCCCTGGCCACCGAATCGGGCCTGCAACTGCGCCAACGCGGACCGACGGGCCTCGAGTTGTGCGGCGTGAGATTTCGCAATCCGCAACGCGTCATTGGTCAGATCCCGCGCCTTTTCAAGCAACACGTAGGCGGCTTCGGCTTCCGTCAGCCGTGTATTCGCCGCTGCCTCGTCGCGCTCCGCGTCTTCGGCCGCCGTTTGTGCCAGTTGGACCTCGGCTTCAGTCGGTTCGTGCTGGGCGGACTGGGCTTGGCGTTGTCGCTCGATCCGATGCTGGGTGGCCGCGATACGCTCTCTTGCTGAGCGCGCACGGGCCTGAGCCACCTCAAGCAATCGCTGCGAGTTGGCCATTGCCAGGCGAGCGGTCTCGAGCGACTGTTGCAGCGACCAGGCTGCGCGCTCCGCCTCATCAAGCGATGCCCGCACAGCCACGAGTTCTTGGGCCAGGGCCGCGGCTCGGGCCTCCGCTAGCTCGATCCTCGACTCACTCGCAGCCCGGTCCTGTTCAGCCCGCTCAATCGCGGCCAGTGCAAGATCTCGGCCTGTCTGGCCAGCCTTGAGGCGCTCAGCCGCCTCCTCGCGAGCCGTCTCCACCCGACGAATTTCGACTTCAATCGCAGCCAACTCAGAACCAACCCGGTAATACTCGCCTTGCCGCGCATGCACCCGTTCACCGAATTCGAAATGCGCCTCGCGCTTTTGGGTGAGCTCGACTTCAAGCTGCTTCAAGGAATTGTTGGCCGCGTTAAATTCGCCCTGGGCGGTCGCTAAGGATTCAGCGGCAGTTGCGCGCTGCAGGCTCGCCTCATCGCGCAATAAAAGGCGCAGCAACTGCTGCTTTTCCAACCGCTCGGCTTCAAGCTGGCGCAGGCGCTGGGCGACGATCGCCTGCTTTTCGAGCTTGGCGATTCGTTCATAGAATTCCGTGAGCAAATCGGTCACTCGGCTTAGATTGTCCCGCGTGTCGGCCAATCGCTCTTCGGTCTGGCGCCGCCGCTCGCGGTAGCGCGAAATACCGGCCGCTTCCTCCAGAAAACCACGCAGATCCTCTGGTCGCGCCTCGAGGATTCGGGCGATCATGCCCTGACCAATAATGGCGTACGCGCGAGGCCCCAAACCGGTTCCCATA
>Ga0164294_10005287_pt1 | contig 11110 bp, 11 predicted proteins | sample GEODES005metaG_FD_111479 | JGI IMG/M metagenome (GOLD analysis project Ga0164294, IMG submission 111479) | Oligotrophic lake water microbial communities from Sparkling Lake, Wisconsin, USA - GEODES005 metaG | ecosystem: Environmental > Aquatic > Freshwater > Lake | place: USA: Sparkling Lake...
CTAGGTATTGGGTCTTTATTTAGTTTCGGAAACCTAAAATGGTATTTTAAGATATTAATTATTCTAGTCTCAATTGGTGGCGCATCGTTTGTAATGGAAGATGTTTTAAAAGTTTCCGGTACTGAAACAATTAATATCTTAGATGATAACACGGGTGTTAATAGGCGGGCAGGTGAATTGGGTAAATCGAATTCTGGTGTCGATATCTCTAATTATAACCAGGGAGCTAAATTGTTTACCTTTTTATTTAGACCATTGTTTTTTGATGCACCTAATGCAATGGGGGTTGTTACATCCGTAGAAGATGTCGTTTACATCTATATGGCAATTCAAATTATTTTGATTGGTTTTGTGCAAATATTAAAATGGAACGGTTTTGTCATCATTGCATTTATTGCGCTTCTAATTGCATCCATTGCACTTGCCCAAGTTAGTGGAAATCTTGGTATCGCTCTGCGGCAAAAAGCACAAATTATGCCCTTGTTTTTTATCGTGTATGCTAAAGTTGCCTCTTTGAGGTATTACAAAATTTAAATCTCTGACTATGAATTCTATTGGACTATTTTGTATTTCTCTTGATTTTGAATTGCATTGGGGTGGCGTAGAAAAGAGAAGTCTTCCAAAATACGACACGTATTTTGACAATACTAGAGCAGTTATTCCTGAAATCCTGCATTTATTTGAACATTATGCCATTCATACTACCTGGGCTACGGTAGGAATGCTTTTTCATGATTCTGCAAATTCACTCGAAGCCAATGCACCTAAAAACAAACCTACCTATTCTAATAAAGAATTATCTACTTATCACTATATAGACGCCAATCCATTGGGAATTTCTGAACAAGAAGATCCTTTCCATTTTGCACCTTCATTAATTAACCTAATATTAAAAACGCCTCACCAAGAACTATCTAGCCATACATTTTCTCATTACTATTGCAACGAGCCTGGACAAAATGCTACACAATTTAAAGAAGATCTACAAGCTGCTCAACGTGCAGCTGCTTTGTTTAATGTGCAATTAACTTCTCTAGTGTTCCCTCGCAATCAATTTAGAGCCGAATACCTCAAAATCTGTTACCAAGAGGGCATCCGTTCTGTACGTTCTAACCCTTCTGATTGGTTTTGGAACATCAATAACGATGAAGTGGATACCTTGCCGAAAAAGCTTTTCAGAACCGCAGATGCTTACATCCCCCTTAGTAAAACTTCTTTCGCTTTAAGCGAATTAACCTCAACTGATCATTTCCCCGTCTCCATTCCAGCTAGTAGATTCCTTAGACCATTTTCCTCCAAAGAATATTTTCTCCACAACATGAAAATCAATAGAATTTGTGCAGAAATGGAAATTGCCGCAAAAGAGCAAAAAGTTTACCACTTGTGGTGGCATCCACACAACTTTGGTGGTCATCCTGCACAAAATATACTTGGACTTACAAAAATATTACAAACATATCAACGTTTACAACATGAATATGGAATGCAATCGGCTAATATGGCCGAAATTGCATCTATGGTTTTACAATAATTTTCATTTAATGGTTGCAATTAAACCCCGATTACTTAGAATTACAACAGTTCCCATTTCTTTACATTTGTTGTTGAAGGGTCAGCCTCAATTTATGGCGGAGAATGGTTTTGACGTACTAACCGTTAGTGCCGATGGTAAAGAGGTTACTGCAATTAAAGCGGCTGGAATATCCCATAAAATTATTCATCTTACTAGAAAAATTAGCCCAATTGCTGATATATTGGCTTTGTGGAACTTAATTCGCCTTATTCGGACATTTAAACCCCAAATTGTTCATACACATACACCCAAAGCTGGTTTAATTGGAATGATGGCCTCTTGGATATGCAATGTCCCTATTCGATTACACACGGTTGCAGGACTTCCCGTAATGGAAGCTGCTGGTATGAAAAAACACATCTTGTTGTTTACAGAACAAATAACTTGTTTTTGTGCCCATCGTATCTACCCCAATTCAAATGGTCTCCTTTCTTATATGAATGACCATTTTAAAAAACACCAATACAAATTCAAGGTTCTTGGAATGGGTAGTACAAACGGAATACCTTCTGCACATTACACGCTAACACCGGAACTTACAGAAAAAGCCCAGACTTTAAAAATTGAAAAAAATATACAGCCTACAGATGTTGTATTTTGTTTTATTGGCAGATTAGTAAGTAACAAAGGACTTAACGAATTGATTAGCGTTTTTGATGATTTGTCAAAAACAATGTCATGCAAATTACTATTGGTAGGTATGCAGGAGCCAACATTAGATCCATTATCTCCTAAAACTTTACAACTGTTACAAGAGAACAAGCATATTATCTGTCTTGGTTATCAAGATGATGTAAGGGTAGCTTTAGCGGCATCAAATGTTTTTGTTTTCCCCAGCTACCGTGAGGGATTTCCCAATGTAGTGATGCAGGCTCAATCAATGGAAGTGGCTTGTATCGTTTCAGATATTAATGGATGCAATGAGTTGGTAACCCATCAAGAATCTGGTATCATCATCCCCGTAAAAAACAAAGAAGCACTTCGTGATGCTATGTACTTTTTAATGGAACATAAAGAATTATGCACATCTTATGCAACCAAAGCCCGTAGTTCTATTTTGAATCATTATGAACAATCTAAAGTATGGAACAATCTTCTGCACGAATACCATACCTTACTAAGTAAATAAATAAACCAATCCACTACATTTAATAATATAGTACAATGCTTTATCCCATCATCAAACGTTTTTTTGACTTTCTAGTGGCACTAGTCGTCTTAGCTGTTGCAGCACCTTTTATGTTGATTATCTTACCCCTATTGGCCATCGCCAATAAAGGGAAAGTATTTTTCACCCAACAACGACCTGGTTTAAATAGCAAACCATTTACACTGATTAAACTTAAAACCATGTCTGACGAAAAGGATCAATACGGTAATTTGTTACCAGATGAATTGCGTTTACACGGTATAGGGGCATTTATCCGCAAAACCTCTTTGGATGAAATTCCTCAAATGATCAATGTGCTTAAGGGGGATATGAGCCTTGTTGGTCCACGACCATTATTAATGGATTATTTACCTTTGTACACCGCCGAACAGGCAAAAAGGCATGATGTTAAACCTGGCATCACCGGATGGGCGCAAGTGAATGGCAGAAACGCAATAAGCTGGGAACAAAAATTTGCATTCGACGTTTGGTATGTTCAACATATTGGTTTTATGTTGGATGTGAAAATATTAATTCAAACCGTATTTAAAGTGGTTAATGCAGATGGCATTGCAGCAAACGGTTCAGTAACAATGACTAAATTTGAAGGATCCTAATGAATTACCTACTAGGCGCAAGTGGACATGGATTGGTTGTTTTGGATATTTGTCAATTACAAAATATTGAAATCAACGCTTTTTTGGATGATGGCATTAAGCCTCCATTTTTTGCAGGCATACCATGTTATTTAACGAAGGCTGTATTGTTGTTTGAAACCGACAATATTCTTGTTACCATTGGTAGTAATCCAATCCGAAAAAAAATTGCGGAATCAGTTCCTTGTTCTTTTTTAACTGCTATACATCCAACAGCTGTTATTGATAGCACTTCTACTATTGGGTATGGTACTACCATAATGGCTAATGCTGTTGTGAACGCAAATGCCCATATTGGAAATCACGCTATCATAAATACAGGCGCTATCGTTGAACATGAATGTAAAATCAGCAATTATGTGCATATTTCACCTAATGCTACTTTGTGTGGGAATGTTCAAGTGGGCGAAGGAACCCATATAGGTGCTGGAGCCGTTGTGATACCCAATATTTTAATAGGGAAAGGCGTTATAGTAGGAGCAGGAACAGTTGTTATCAGAAATATTCCTGATAATGTTATGGTAGTGGGTAACCCTGGTAAAATCATTAAATCATTAAATAATAATATATAACGTGAATCCCAAAATTTGGCTTTCTTCTCCCCACATGGGTGAAATGGAACAAGTATATGTAAAAAATGCTTTTGAAACCAACTGGATTGCTCCGTTGGGACCTCATGTAGACGGATTTGAAAAAGAATTGCAACAATTCACCAAAGCTGAATACGCTGCAGCTTTAAATTCAGGAACTTCTGCATTGCATTTGGCCCTAATTTTATTAGACGTTAAGCTTGGAGATGAGGTTATTTGTCAATCTTTTACTTTTTCAGCATCGGCAAATCCCATTGTGTATCAAGGGGCAATACCCATTTTTGTAGATAGTGAACCAGATACATGGAATATGTGTCCAAAGCATTTGGCATTAGCCATTGAAGACAGAATTAAAAAGGGTAAAAAGCCAAAAGTAATTATACCGGTACATTTGTATGGGATGCCGGCAAAAATGAATGAAATCCTAGCAATAGCATCACAATATGATATCCCTGTGGTAGAAGATGCTGCAGAAGCATTGGGTTCTACCTATTTGGGTAAAAGTTGTGGCAATTTAGGAAAGCTAGGTGTTTTATCTTTTAATGGTAATAAAATTATTACCACCAGTGGGGGAGGAGCATTGCTCGGAAATGATGATGGATTGATAAAAAAAGCCAGATTTTTGGCTACACAAGCAAGAGACCAAGCACCCCATTACCAACACAGTGAAATTGGCTACAATTACAGGATGAGTAATGTATTGGCCGCCATCGGACGAGGTCAACTTGAAGTACTTCCAGACAGGGTAGAGCAAAGAAGAAATAATCATGCATTTTACTTTGAACATTTATCTCACATACCTGGAATCAGCTTTCTTACCGAACCAGAAGGGTTTTTCAGTAATCGATGGCTAACTTGTGTCCTTGTTGATCCTTCCAAAACAGGCGGTATTACAAGAGAAGATATACGATTGAAGTTAGAAACCGACAATATCGAAAGTAGACCACTTTGGAAACCGATGCATATGCAACCTGTTTTTGAAAAATACCCGTATTACGGTGATCATGTTGCAGAACAGCTTTTTGAAAATGGCTTATGCATCCCAAGTGGTTCAAATTTAACGGAGGAAGATTTATTCAGAACGGTGAATATTATTAAGGGGATGTTTTAATAATATAAGCTTATACTATTCTTTTATTACAACAAAAAAGCTTTATGCACTAAAGACAATCGTCTACAATGCATAAGGCTTTTGTAGTTTTAAAATCAATCTTGTTAACCGAAATGCCAAACATATACGCTGCAACGAATATCTATGGCAAACAATCATATTAAAAATGTACAATCCAAAGGTAGTAGTCAATTCTCCATTCATCACGCCCGCTCAAACTTTACCATCCTTTCTTTCCCCTGCATATCTGCTTTAATCATAGCACTAAAGCCCATATTTTCACCAAATAGTGCCACCTCCTTGGCATAATCTTCATGACATTCAAAAAATACAACACCACTTGGTAGTAAATGTGTACAAGCAAATGTCAGTATTTGCTTGTAAAATATCAACGGATAATCATTTTCCACAAATAATGCCAGATGTGGTTCAAATGCTATAACATGTTCTTCCATTTGATTGATTTCGGCAATGGGAATGTATGGCGGATTGCTGATGATGATATTGGCTTGAGGCAAATTTTCCCAACTTTCAGATTGTAAAATATCGGCGTTTATCCATCGTACTTCTTTTTGTAAGCGTATTGCATTTTCCGCAGCAACGGTTAACGCTGCCTCACTTATATCAAGACCATATACCTCCGCATTAGGTATTGCCGATTTTATACTGATTGGAATACAACCACTTCCCGTACCAATATCCAATATCACCCTATTAAACGCGTTCCTCTCATTGTATATATCAATCAGCCATTGCACCAATTCCTCCGTTTCTGGCCTTGGAATAAGCACAGCCTGATTGACTTTGAATTGTACGCCCATAAACCAACCATATCCCAACGTATATTGAACGGGCATGCCTTCTATCAATTGCTGTTGAATGCTTTCCCAACGGCGTAACTGCTCTTCCGTTAATAATTGATCATTGTGCATGAGTCTATCTATTCTAGTTAATCCGGTTATGACCTCCATTACCCAGTCTGAAATGGTTGCAGCCTCCCTCGGATTATACCTTTGTAAGAGGCTTTCTTTCATAGTTTTGCCCGCTTTTTGAACTGTCATCTTACAAACTTAAATTTTAATTTAGATTTGTACCCACGGAAAAACATTCTGCGTACATGCATCGATGTCTTCAACTGGCAAAAATGGGTTCTGGCTACGTTGCGCCCAACCCATTGGTAGGGGCAGTATTGGTGCATGAAGATAGAATTATTGGCGAAGGATACCACGAAATATACGGCAGCGCCCACGCAGAAGTCAATTGTTTGTCTTCCGTACAAGCAGCGGATAAACAATATATTGCAAGGTCTACACTCTATGTTTCGCTAGAACCTTGTGCCCATTTTGGCAAAACACCTCCTTGTACAAACTTAATTATCGAGCACAATATCCCCAAAGTAGTTGTTGGTTGTAGAGATCCATTTCCATTGGTGGATGGTAAAGGCATTGAACAACTTCAACAAGCCGGCATTGAAGTGATTGTTGGTGTGGAAGAAGATACCTGCAAACAATTGAATAAACGCTTTTTTACCTTTCACCAAAAAAATAGGCCTTTTGTAGTGCTGAAATGGGCACAAACTGCCAACCTAAAAATTAACCAATTTGGCAACGATCGTCTCTATATTACCAACGATTACAGCAATCGATTGGTGCATAAGTGGCGAAGTGAAGAAGCCGCCATCATGGTGGGCACCAATACCGCACTTGCTGATAATCCTACATTAACTACCAGACTATGGTCGGGCAGGCATCCTGTACGGATTGTTATTGATATGGATCTTCGGCTCCCAGATGACTTAATATTGTTTAATCAAAAATACCCCACCATTGTTTTTAATACAATCAAGCAAGAAGAGGAAGAAAATTTACTCTGGTGTAAAATCTCTTCCGAAAAAAGTTTGGTTCAGCAAATGATGACAATATTATACAACTTACAATTGCAGAGTGTAATTGTAGAAGGCGGTGCCACATTGATTCAAACCTTTATTGATGAAGGTGTTTTTGACCAGATCTGCATCATTACAAATAATAATTTAATTGTAACAGAGGGATTGGCTGCGCCTGACTTACCTTTGCTACGCAAAGAAAAAGAATTTGATTTATTGACTGATACTATAACCATTTATACTCCATTATGATCTATCTCGCACTTGCAATTATCTTTACTTCTTGTCTAACATTGGTGTTTAAAATTACGGGAAGGCTTTCTATTTCTTCGTTACAGGTGATTGTGTTTAATTATTTGACCTGTGTAGTTATTGGATCAATAGTAAACGGTGCTTTCCCCATTAATCAGCAGATTGTAGCGGCCCCTTGGTTTTGGTGGGCATTGGCGATGGGGGCTATTTTTATTGTTTTGTTCAATATTATTGCATTTACCACCCAATCTTTGGGGGTTGCCGTTGCTTCTGTAGCAAATAAATTATCGTTGGTGATTCCCTTTATTTTTTCATTTCTGTTGTATGGTGATGTGTTAACTACTACAAAAATAGTAGGTATCTTATTGGCACTTACTGCGGTGGTATTAACTTGTTGGCCGCATCAAAAAATTGAAGGATCTTCCATAAAACCTACTGCAGGATGGGCTTTGCTGTTACCTGTGGTTTTGTTTTTAGGTAGTGGTTTCTTAGATGCGATGGTGAAATATGTGGAAGCAAGTTTCTTAACGCCCATCAACAGCAACAGTTATTTTATTACCACTTTTGCAACAGCCGCGGTTTTAGGTTCTTTAATATTAATCGGAATGATTGTTACGGGCAAAGAAAAGTTTGATCCACGATCAATATTGGCGGGTTTTTGCCTCGGTATTCCCAATTATTTTTCTATTTGGTGTTTGATTAAAGTGCTTAAACAATATCAAGAAAATAGTTCTGCGATTTTTCCAATTGTCAATATTGGTATTGTATTGTTTAGTACGATGATGGCCTTTTTTGTTTTCAAAGAGAAATTGTCTAAATTGAATTGGATTGGAATTGTGGTTGCTGTTGTTGCCATTGTGCTGTTAAGTGTATGATCTACCTCAGTAAATGAATCATTTTGCCTGTATATAAAACGATATTAACCTCAACAACCGGCGAATTTAAAGATAGGGGAAGCAAGTTTATAGGATTTGCTTTCCCTACAGCATCCATTGAAAGTGCTAAGTTTCATTTGGCGGCGGTAAAGAAACTTCATCCTAAAGCTTCGCACCATTGTTTTGCTTGGCGTATGGGTTTTGATGGCAATCAATTTCGAGCGGCAGACGATGGTGAACCCTCCGGATCTGCCGGCAGACCGATTCTTAATTGTCTGCAAAGCCTTGAACTGTCTGATGTTATTGTTATTGTGGTACGTTATTTTGGGGGCAGTTTGTTGGGCGTACCAGGATTAATCAATGCCTATAAAACTGCTGCCGAAACTGCCTTGCAGTATGCCGTAGTTATTGATACATTTGTAGAGAAGAGATTCGGTATTGAATTTGATTATACTGTATTGAATGAAGTGATGATGGTGATTCGGAACCTGCATTTAACCATCTATCATCAAGAGCAGCTGTTGTTTTGCAGGTTTGATTTGGGTGTTAAGGTAGAAGAGGAAGCCAATGCGATACAAGTGTTAACGGCGATACGGGGTGTTGTGGTGTTGTAAAATGATGTAGATGTTGTGCGATAATAATCATTGGCACGATGAGTTGGTGAGTTGATGAATTGATGAATTGATAATGGAAAATGGATAAAATGAAAAATATCGCAGTAATTGGCGCTGGAACAATGGGTAATGGCATTGCTCATGTATTTGCACAAAATGGATATGCTGTTACATTGATAGATGTTTCGGAATCGCAACTTGCCAAGGCATTGGGTTCCATTGCCAAGAATCTCGACAGACAAGTCAATAAAAACACCATCACTGCAACACAGAAATCCGAAACCTTGTTGCGTATTCAAACGGCGTTGACCATTGCCGATGGAGTACAAGATGCTGATTTGGTTATTGAGGCGGTAACCGAGAATGAATCTTTAAAATTAAAAATCTTTAAAGAAATAGACGATAATGCGCCTAATGATGCGATTCTTGCCAGCAATACCTCGTCAATATCCATTACCAAAATTGCAGCAGTAACCCGGCGTCCTGAGAAAGTTATAGGGATGCATTTTATGAATCCGGTGCCCGTGATGAAATTGGTGGAGATTATCAATGGATACAAAACAGAAAAAGCGGTAACCGATCGTATTATAGAGATTACGCAATCTTTGCAGAAAACGCCCTGTGTGGTAAATGATTATCCTGGTTTTATTGCCAATCGGATTCTTATGCCGATGATAAATGAAGCCATTTATAGTTTGTATGAGGGTGTTGCAACAAAAGAGGCCATTGATACGGTAATGAAATTAGGAATGGCACATCCTATGGGGCCGCTTCAATTAGCAGATTTTATTGGTTTAGATGTTTGTTTGGCCATTTTAAAAGTGCTTCAAGATGGATTTGGCAATCCCAAGTACGCACCTTGTCCGTTATTGGTGAATATGGTTGCCGCAGGAAATTTGGGCGTTAAAACGGGGGAAGGATTTTATCGATACAGTGGTTAGTGGTTAGTGGTTAGTTGTTAGTTGTTAGTTGTTAGTTGTTAATGGTTAATGGTGGGGATTTATGATATTTTTTTGTAACAATAAGAAAGAATATTTTAACAACTAACCATTAACCATTAACAACTAACCATTAACCTCACTTGCTTTTGTAATCTCCGCGTTTCCAAGCTTTGATGAATTCGCCCCAAGCGAAGGGATTGAAAATGTTTTGGGGAGGCGCTTGACCGTTGTAGTAGTATTTTGCTGCATTTTGCTTAAGTCCATAGTTGGTGGCTTCTCTTCCATCGGCGGGAAGAAGGCGGGATAAAACTCTTCGGGTAGCCATATCGGTATTTCTTCTGGCTATTTCGATATTGTCGTCGGGAATAGCAGTATTTACAAAATCACGTTCAAATTGTTGTCGGGTAGGCCTTGCTTTGATGATGGTGGCGGGTAGATAGACGGTATCGGTTACCATTAACTGAATCATCGAATATTGATTGCCTTCAATGTTGCTGGCTATTTTTGCTGTTTTAGATTTATATCCTACAGAGGTGAATTCAACTAAATCTCCTTTTAATACAACAATAGAGAATACGCCTTGTTGATTGGTAATGGTTCCCCTTCCCGTTCCTTTTACGATTACACTTACTGCCGGTAAGCCTATTAGGCTATCTGCAGTCATTACAATGCCATACAATTGCACTACGGAATCTTTGAATTGCTCAAATTGTGCCTTCGCGGAGAAAGAGAAAAAAGGCAATGCGGCTAATAAACTGTATCTTAAAAATTTCTTCATTTTATTTCGGCAATATACAACCATCTTTTTCAAAAAGCAAAGTAAGGAATTGATTGGTTAACTTTGCATTTGTAAAATTTCTTTAACAAATTATTTTATATGACGCAGCAAGATGTTTTAGATGCCCTAAGCCAAGTTCAGGAACCTGATTTGAAAAAAGATCTGGTTACCCTTCAAATGATTAAAGACATCAAGATAGAAGAAAATACGGTTTCCTTCACCATTATTCTTACTACACCGGCTTGTCCACTCAAAGAAAAAATTCGGACAGACTGTATTAAAGCCATCCAGAAAAATTTGGGAGAAGAAATTATAGTGGTGATTGATTTTACCGCACAAACTTCTTCTAATCGAGTGGATACTAAAGCCTTGTTACCAAAGGTAAAGAATATTATTGCAGTAGTAAGCGGAAAAGGTGGAGTTGGAAAATCTACCGTTGCGGCCAACTTTGCATTGGCATTGAGTAAGGGTGGTGCCAAAGTAGGTTTGATGGATGCCGATATTTATGGTCCTAGCGTACCGATTATGTTTGGCTTACGCGGTCAGCGCCCATTTATGAATACAGTGGATGGAAAGGACATGATTATGCCCATGGAGAAATTTGGCATCAAAGTAATGAGTATCGGGTTGTTGGTGGATGAAAAAAGTGCGGTAGTTTGGCGCGGACCAATGGCGAGCAGTGCCA
>Ga0164294_10005288_pt1 | contig 11110 bp, 5 predicted proteins | sample GEODES005metaG_FD_111479 | JGI IMG/M metagenome (GOLD analysis project Ga0164294, IMG submission 111479) | Oligotrophic lake water microbial communities from Sparkling Lake, Wisconsin, USA - GEODES005 metaG | ecosystem: Environmental > Aquatic > Freshwater > Lake | place: USA: Sparkling Lake...
CAGGAAATGAATACGCAGCATTGTTTCAATGGGAAACGGCGGTCGACCAGACTTCGCCACCGGGGCATAACCCTGAATAATCCCAACGAGCGAGGTCCAAGGCACCACGGCGTTCATCTCTTCCAGAAAGATTCGCTTGCGGGTCTTCTTGGATGCGATTTCGAAGCCGCCATCGGCAAAGGAAGTCTGTTTCATGCCTCGATTTTATCATCCCACAGTCTTGAACGACCAATTTTTGCAGACTTTCCTTAAGAATCAGCCCCGCACGGGTTCAGGAAATAAAAGAGAATTTATCGCCCCGGATTTTTAAGGGGCGACGAACTCATTGACCGGCAAGCAACCTCAGTAATTCGTTCCGACGTTGACCGAATTCGTTAAAATAACTATGGTTCCCCGTATAGTCGTAAGAGAGCTTGAGAGCATCACTAGCGATCGCCAAACTCCTGAACTCATTAAAGGGCGTGGCGGATGATGGCATCAGGAAAGTATCATAAGCCTTGTTCGACAGCATACGATCACTCACTAAGAGGGTCGTCGCAATCCGCTCCATTAGAAAAATCTTAACTGGAAGCCTTGATTCACCGTAGTTTGTATCACGATTAAGAATTTTCGCAAGATCACTTTCGCCTTCCTCAGCTTCGAGGTATAACTTCTCCGCGAGATTTAACCATGCTTTCCAGAATTTCGAGTTGCCGACCATATAATTGCAAAAAACGGTATTCTGACTGTGGGTTACGCAGGTGTCTACGTTAATATTAAGGTGCTGTTTCTCGATAAACATCCTAGATGCCAGCTTCAGATCGCCATGAAAAAAATCTGCTTGCTCATAAACATTTAGAAACAAGGCTGCCAGATCCCAAAATGGACTGAACGTGTAGACGTCATGCCGCCCCCCTCCCTGCGAGATAAATTCAACGACATCTTTCGAACTCAAACCAGTTTTTGAGCAAAATTTGGGCGATAAAAACCCGTAATAGGCACTATCGTCCATCTCGTTGGAAAATAGGAATTCCCTTATAGGCCAATATTCCCGCCAGTCAGGTCTTGGGTTAGCAATATTGTCGAGAAAAAGAAAACCCTCTGGAATGTTCGCAGCAGTCTCTTCCGAATAGCAAATTTGATAAAGTTTTGTTCTTCGCATTTAAAGGATTCGGCAATAAGCTCTCAAAATTATACCAAGGCTGGCCGTGCAATTCGGAATAAATTCTGCTCAATCTCTTGTGCAAGCCGATTCATATCAAACGCTAGGCTCTGCCGTGCACGCGAAATTCGCTCACGCAGTTTTTGATATTCCTTGGGACTCTTGGCAAGCGAAATTGCTTTCTGTTCATAGTCTGACAGATGGTAGGTGATCAGTTCGGGGGCACCCGCCGCCGTCAACAGGCTCCCACCCATCCGGCTTACGAAGCATTTTCCCGAGAGCGTTAGAAGAGGCAATCCCATCCACAAAGCGTCGTTCGCCGTACTACCCGCGTTATACGGATGATTATCGAGAAAAAGATCAGCCAGTGGCAGCCGACCTAAAAAATCCGCATGGGAGGTTCGTGGGTTCAGGATCAGTCGCTCTGACGCGATCCCATGAATCAAGGCCGCCGCGCGGAGATTTTCCGTGGCCGGAGGATTGTCATCGACCACCCACAGTACACTCTTGGGAACCTGGCGCAAAACTCGCATCCAGCAATTCCACATGGCCGGATTGAGTTTGTAGGCGTTATTGAATGTCGCAAACACAAAGGCATTTTCGGGCAGCCCGCATTCGGCACGAGTTGTCATTTTTCCAACCTGCCGCTTCCGATCCCCGGGCAAGAAACAACAGTTCAGTCGGATCATACGTTCACTGAAATAGGGTTCCAACTCATCGGTTAAAGCAAACCGATCGCCTATCACATAGTCAATCCACGGCATAGCAGTGGGTCCAATAAACCCGAGCCAGGTGACAGTGATCGGTGCTGGTTTCAGCGCCAGGATGCCCGGCCGGATCCCCGCGCTCAGACCATGCAGGTCGATCAGAATATCAATTCCCGCCGCCGCGATCCGCTCTGCGGCCGTTGCGTCATCGAAGTCTGCAATCCGCTCGAAGTGTTCGAAGGCGTTTCTCAACCGCGCCTGAGTAGGGGACCCATCCTGTGGGCTCCAGCAGTACCCAAATACTTCGATCTTCGTTCGGTCATGACACTCCAGAAAGTCCGGTAATAGCAGTCCAACCGCATGGGTACACAGATCGCCGGAGAGATAAGCCACCCTTAGGCGCTCGTTGGATTTCCGAGTCCTGGATGCACCCAAGTTACCGGTCTTAAGCCCGCCGAATTTACGCGCCACAAAATTGCGTGCAGTGAGCACTTGCATCGCAGGATCGTCCTGCGATGCCAACATGGCCAGGGGCGAGACGGCCATTCGCATCGCGTGTTTGGACACATGGGGCAGCGGAGACTCAGCAGGCCACTGACATTGCTTTTGACGCAAATGCACCCAGTGCTGCAAAACATCCGGTTGCCCTGGCTGGATGGCCAAGCTGCGCTCCAGATAGGATGTCGCTTCGCGAAATTGCTTTTGAATCTCGAGGAGTCGGCCAAGGCCATTGAGCACCATCACGATCAGCGAAGCCTGCTGTATCTCTTGAGCGTCGAGATGTGCGAGCGCCGTGCGCCACGCCGCGATGGCTTCTGCAGGCCGACCCTGAGCCTCGAGGCAATTGCCCAAATTAAACTGGGCCTCAATCAGGTCTGGCTTTAGGGCAAGCGCCTGTAAGTAAGCGCGTTCGGCCCCAGCCGGGTCTCCCAGAGTCGACAACTCAACACCCAGATTGAACCAGGCCACATATCGAACGGGCGACTGCGTTAACCCGAGCCAGCGTTGATAAAGTGGTGCAACCGCACCGCCCTGCCCGCTCTGCCGCAACACCTCGCATTGCGCAAGGAGCGCTGGCAGGTCCATCGAGGACAACATTCGGTCCAGTGAGGACAACACAGATTCGGGCGCTTCGACGACTTCAAGTCCACTCACTGAACGCTCTCTTTCTCTGGCAAACGAAACCACTCCGAAAATGACCCTGCTTCGCCCCGCATCCGCATCTGAGAGGCGAGCGAATCATGCACGGCGTTGATCCATGCGAGACGCAGCGAATGATGCTCACTCTCTGCTGATAATAGTTCAAACAAGGACCGGCGCCCGAGTTGGCTCCATTGCTCATAAAAGTCTCGACGGACACGGTCCGAGAGTTGAAGCAGTTGGGCGTATTCGTCGGCGCGAGCGAGTTGCGACGTCGCGTTCTGATGGGAAATTCGAATCCGTGCATTCAAATCGAGCTCGGTCTGACCTCTTCGCTCGCGCACGGACGTCTCACGCTCTCGAGCGCTGCGTTGCGCCGCCACATCACCACCCCCACGGTACAAGGGAATCGACATGGTGACCCCGGCAAAGTCCAGATACTGCGTAGTGGCCCCAGGGTTGATCGGTGTGCGGCCAGCCACTGCACTAATTTGCGGGAGTCGAGCACTACCCAACGCATTGCCCAATTGATTCTGGGCCTCAGCTTCGGCCATCAACTGCCGAATCTGTGGGTGACGATCGATCGCCGCCAGAAGCGGCTCGAGCGACGGTGGGCTCAAAACAGCGTTGATCACTTCGGCTTTGCTCGCAGCATAGATCAACGCCTTTGCCTCGGAATCATCACCGACGAGTCTCGCCAACGAAATTTCGGTTTCACGCAAGCGTGATTCAATCGCAGAGCGCGCTGTCTGTGCCTGCAGAAGTCGGGATTGAACCTGAGTCAACTCGCTTGCACGCCCACGATCCTCCCGAACCAGCTCGGTAATCATTCGGCCCAGTTGACTGATCCGTTCCTGATAACGGTCCGTCGCTACCAGTAAGGCCCCGTTTCGGGCACGCTCAACGAGCGCGATCAGTGTCTCACTCGCGACCGCCTCATACACCCCCCGAAGACGCTCACTTTGCGCAGCCGAAGTGGCGAGGCGGCTATCAACCTGAGCCGTGATGCGGCCGAAGTCATAGACCGGTAATGAGGCCGTCGCAACGTAATACGGGGTACCTCGCAGGGATTGAGCAGCCGAATTCGCTGGCACCTGGGAAAAACGCGAGGTCATCTCAAGAGAGACCTGAGGCGCTCGGGCTGCTTGTGCCTCGGTCACATCCTGCACTGATGCTCTAACAGCAGCTGCCACTTCACGCACCGATGCACTTCGCAACGCGGCAGCGGACGCTGCATCACGCAAAGACTCGATGGCCCGCGCAACCTGGGGGTTACTCGCTGTTGCCCCTGGACCCATCTGGGAAATTGGACTGGGCAACTCGTCATCGGGCAGGCTCAAAACTGAGCGCACTGGAGCAACGGGTTGAGAGAGCCTCTCTCGAGTCAACGTTGTTGCCGGCGCGGCATCCGCGTTGACCGCAACCGCCGTCAGCGCGCCTAACACAACCCCCGTCCACTTTGCTCGTAGCTTGAACTTCATAAACGGTCAACGCTCCCGAAACGCTTCTCGTGCCTTCAGCATCGGTTTGAGGAGGTATTGCATGACCGTTTTTTCGCCGGTTCGAATTTCAACCGATCCAGTCATACCGGGCAGGATGGGCCAGGTCCGGGCCTTGGTCTTGAACTCGGTCTGAGGTGAGCGCACGATCACCCGATAAAACCCCTCGGCAGCCGTCCCAGTCGCCTTGACATCATCGCGAAAGGTATCTGGGCTGATTCGATCAACCGTGCCCTTCAGGTCACCAAAGACTTGCGAATCGAAAGACGATAATTTGATGCTCACCGGCTGGCCAGGGTGGATATACGCAATGTCGGCCGGAAGCAGCCTCGCCTCAAACAGCAACTGATCGCCCACCGGAACCAGATCAAGAAGCGGTGCGCCGGGTGTCACGGCGCTGCCAATGGTGTTGGCCCGTAAGTTCTTCACGACCCCTGACACCGAGGCCCGCAAGACCGTCCGCTCGTAAGTGTCTCTCCGCGCCTCGAGCCCGTCTCGAAGTTGTGCGAGTTCACCTTCGAAACGCAATAACTCTGCGTTTGCCTCGGCTCGGAAACGGTTTTGCCGCTCTGCAATCTGTTGCTCGATCTCATTCGCTTGCCGCTTAAGTCGAGACAGTTCAATGTCCGAGTACAAGCCTTTTTCGCTGAGGCGGGTCGATGCGTCAACCTCGAGCTGCAACATCTGTTGATTGCGACGCAGCGATGCGACGCTTTGATCGAGCGTTTGGCGCCTTGACCGGTAGGCTTCGGTTTCGCGCTGAACCAGCTGTTCGTCCCGCTGGACGGCTTTCGGGAACACCAGCGCATGGCCGGTGGCCTCGGCGCGAAATCGGGCGATCGAGGCCTGCAAAACAATGCCGCGGGTAATGCCCTCGTTCAGACTCGAGCGGGTCCGCGTGGGGTCCAACAAAATCAGGGGCTGGCCTTTTTCGACTTTTGTGCCATCGGTCACCAGGATTTCAGAAAGGATTCCCCCTTCGAGGCTCGAGATGACCTGTTCGCGGCTCTCCGCAATGACACGAGCCTCCGCCTTGGTCACTTCGTCAACTCGCGCAACTGCCGCCCAAATCAGACCGGCGATGGTCAGCAAGACCATCAGGTGGAGTGCCGCCGTGGACCCCGGTGTTGCCTGCGCTTCGAGCGCCTCGCTCAGATCCTTGAGGTAATCCAAGTCTTCGCGCTGCAACTTGCCCTGACCTGCCTTGACGCGAGTACGAGCCTGATCCTTGGGCGGGCGCAGCGAATTAATCAGATCGCGCACTGGTCCCGGGGTCGGGTTCAGCTTTCGCAGCATCCGTTCTGAAGCACCGCGCCCCCGCAGGGACGCAAGCCAAACCTTGTCCGACAAACGACCTCGGTCAGCCATGGTCAGATTCCGCCTCGACTGGCGTGGCTGGAGTTGCCGTGCCCCCCGTCGGACCAACACCACGTAGGCGCGCCAGCACTTCTTCTTTGGGGCCGTCGGCCACGATCCGGTGTTGGTCAACCACGATCACGCGATCGACCAATGCCAACAACGACGGGCGGTGGGTCACCACAATGACTGTCCGGTTTTCAATGATGGTTTGCAGGCGCTGCACAAATAGCGCTTCGGTCTGCATATCCATCGCACTCGTGGGTTCGTCCATCAGCAGTATTCGCGGCCGCGTGACCAGTGCACGAGCGAGCGCCACCAACTGTCGCTGACCGCCCGACAGTCCGCTACCCATTTCACTGATCGGCAGGTCATAACCCATCGGGTGGGCTGCGGCGATCGCGTCGATCCCAGTCAAACGTGCGACAGCAAGGAAAATCTCCCAGTCGACATTTGGGCGCCCCAACATAATGTTTTCGTGCAGGGTGCCGTGAATGAGGCGCAGATCCTGAGTGACGAAACCCACTTGAGAGCGGAAATCGGCCGGATCAATCTGGCGGATATCGATTCCGTCGACCTGAACCTGGCCTTCTTGGGGTTGATACAGGCCCGAAATCATCCGAAGCATCGTCGACTTGCCGCTCCCGATCTTGCCGATGATGGCGACTCGCTCACCAGGGTTAATCTGCAGGCTTATTTTATCTAGGGCGAGGGGGGCTCGCTGCCCACCCGGTGCTGGGTACGAGAATGAAACCCGGTCGAGTCCGATCGCACCCGAAAGCCTGGTCTTCTGCACATAGTTGCGGGTTGCGTCACGCTCAGTCGGCAGGGACATCAGATTGTTAAGAGCCTCCAACGCAGCCTTGGCCTGACCATAGGCGGTGGCAAGGCCGATGAACTGTCCGAGAGGGGCAATGGCCCGATTGGCAAACATCGTGGCGCCAATCAGCGAACCGGCCGTGATCGTGCCATCGTGGATGAGATAAACGCCCCAGATCAGCATCGCGACGGTCTCGAACTGCTGCATAAACCCGACAAAATTCCCGAGTAACCCGCCGAGCAGGCGGTAGCGCATGCCGGACATTGCGGTGCGTGCGTTGTAGTCCTCATAGCGGCTTTGCATAAACCCGGCCGACCCAGTGACCCGCAAGGTTTCCATCCCTTCGATGGATTCCACCATCACGCCCGTCATCTGCGCAGAATCCTGAAAATACGATCGCATGAGCTTATTCAGGGGCATCTGAATGATTAGCCCCGCGGTCAGGATGACGACCGTGACGACCGCGGGGATCAGGACCAAGGGCCCAGCGACGACCCATGTCATGTAAAGGAACAAGAAAACAAACGGGATATCCGTGATGACCGACATACTGGCCGAGGTACCAAATTCCCGAACCGATTCAAACGCCCGCAACTGGTGGGCAAAAGTCCCAGCAGACCGGGGCATATGCTCCATGCGTAAGCCCATCGCATGCCGAAACAGGATCGACGCCAGCGCAATATCGGCCTTACGCCCAGCCAGATCGAGCAAATAGGTTCGGATCTGGCTGGCTGCGATGAGAAAAAACAGACCAATAAAAACACCGGTCGCCAGTGACCAGAGCGTTGAATAGGCCTCCGTCGGAATCACCCGGTCGTAAACGTGGATTGAAAAAAGCCCAATCCAGGTTGTCAAGACATTGATCAATACCGAAGCGATCAGAGCGTCCCGGTAATAGCGCCGGTACTTCCAGACCGTGCCCCAAAGCCATTGCGACGGCGGCTCTGGATCTTTCAGGTCAGTGCGATTTTCCACCTTCGGTTGCAGCTTGATGAGCATGCAAAACCCTGAGTAATCAGCAAGAAGCTCCGCCTCAGTCATGATGCGCTCGCCCCCAGTCGGGTCCGAAGCCGCGATCCGATACTGCGATCCGCCTTGTTCGCGCGCCATCAAAACCAGCGCACGCCCCTCGGTACGTAACAAGATGACCGGCAACAACGCATCAAATATTTCGCGTGGGTCCCGCTCCACTAGCCGCACGGCAAACCCCGCCTGCTCTAGCGCGCGCAAGCCGACCTCAGGCGTGACTGCACCCGCATAAGGCAAGCCGTCAATCAGCGAGAGCGGCGTGCGGCTAACACCATAATGGCGACAGACGCATAACATTGCCTCAAGCAGCGGATCAGATCGGAGAGGTTCAGAATTGCCCCCTAAATTCGAGGACTGCTGAGGTAGGTCGGCAACGTTCATTAATCAATCATCGCTTCAAACTCAGACCGCGCCGATCTTAACCCGATCCCCGCCTGACCATTGGGGGATGCCCCGAGCCACGGCGGGATCAGTGGCCAATGGGTTGGCCGTTCGACCAACCGTCGGTGAATTGCTCGTGTTTGTCAGTGGGTGGGAAGCCCCGGGCTTAGGCCGGCACACCACTCAGCTATCCCAGTATCGCCAGACGTCTGCTGGACTGGGCCTGGGTAACCGGTGGACAAATGAGGCAGCGGGACTCTCGGGGCGTTGCAGGTAGCCAACGCCCCGAGTGGTCTAGCACCCAGCGAATTAAACCGCGACGATCTTCACCTTGTCCTCAATCAGCAGTTGCGCCATCCCTTGAGTCAGGACCCGGTAAGAAGCATCGCCAATCATCGTGGTTCCGGACATGGTCCAGTTCCCCGCGTCGGATAGCTGCACCGTGTCCTGAGCCTCGCCGCTGACGACCATCTGCGTGGAAGGCCCGTGAGTCCCGGTGTCCAGACCCGCGACCACGGAGGTATCGCCAAAACTAAGCACGTCTCCCAGCGAGACCTTCAGAATATCGCCCGCACCGTTACCGGTGAAGTTGATTCGCGAGAGGGTTCCCGCATTGGCTGCACCATGGTCAAGCACGGACAAGTCAACCACCCGCGCACCGAGAGCGCTTGCACTGAGCCACACGTCGGCCATTTCGTGACTGAGTCCGTCCGTCGTGGTGTAGCTGCCCATCAGCCCGATCAGGTTGCCCTGTTCGATGACCGCGGTTGGTCTGGCCACCAGCGACAAGGACTCGATTCCTGACTGACTCAAGCTCCGCAACTCACCCGCATCGGTCTTGGCGTTGCTATTCGCATCCACCCAAACCGAGAGGCTGGCAAAGGCCGCGTCATTGGCATCGATCACACCATCATGGTTTGCGTCCAGAACCCTCAGAGCGGCAAAGCCATCCAGCGCCTTGGACCCATCCGGCATCGTTGTGCCACTACCGAAGAGTTCACTACCGTCGTCGATCAACCCATTACCGTTGCGATCGAGCGCAAGCCAGGCATCCGCAGTCGACAACCAGCCCACGCTCTCAGCATGCCCGTCTGCATTGACATCATAGACCGCACCTGCGATGGCCGACAGCGTGTGGACACCATTGCCATCCAAATCGAGGGCGAGTGGCGTTACTCCTGTCTGAGCATTCGACGCGTAATACGCAGTCTGCAACGCAGTCATCGAACTCGTCGCTGCCCCCAGAGCACTCCATTGGGCCGTTGTCAAACAAGCGACCTGGTCGTTACTGAGTGACGTGAGTTGGTCTGTCGTGAGGCCAACGATCGAGGCCGTCGCCAAGCTGCTTAGGTTAACAAGCGAGGCGATATCGGTTCCCAGAGCGGCTGCACTCGCCGAACCAATCGCCGCAACCTGCGACGCCGACAAAGAACCGACCTGAGACGATGTCAAGGCCACAAACTGAGCTGTTGTGAGCGCCTTGATCTGGCTGGTCGCAAGCGTCGCCGCTTGAGCGTCTGTCAGCGCAGCGACCGCGGCGGTTGAAAGACTACCCACCTCTTTGAGAGACGCGACCGTAAGGATCCCCATCGCGACGACATCCGCCGTTTCGATCACCGCCACCTGGGTCGATGTCAACACCTTGATCTGCGTTGCAGTCAGCGACTCAAATTGCGCTGTGGTCAGTGCAGCAACCTGCGCCGTCGTGAGCGCCACGGCCTGATCGGTAGACAGCTTCGCAACCCCAGCCACATCGAGACTTGCAATTTCGGTCAAAGAGACAATGTCACCAGCACCAATCGCCAACGCATCGTTCGCCTCGATCGCCCCAACTTGCGTCGAGGTCAAGGCTGCAAACTGATCCGACGTCAGGGCAACAAACTGTCCCGTCGTCAGCGTTTGAATCTGCCCCGTTGTCAGGGCTCGAGCCTGATCGGTCGCGAGTGCGGCCACCGAGGCAGTGCCAAGCTTGTTGATCGTTGGCAGTGATGCGATGTCGGCCGAACCGATCGCCACCGCATCAGCGGACTCAATCGCGGCCACTTGGTTGCCTGTCAGTCCACCGACCTGTGTCGAAGTCATCGCCACAAACTGAGTTGTGGTCAATGCGAGCACTTGAGAAGTACCAAGCGCCCCAATCTGATCGCTGGAAAGGGCGATCAAAGAGTCCGTTCCGAGACTGCTGATCTCGGTGAGCGACACCACATTGCTACCCAACGCCACCACATCGGCCGTCTCAATAACCGCCACCTGGGTTGATGTCAGGGCTTTAAGTTGAGATACCGCCAAGGTCGCGAACTGCGCCGTGGTCAACGAGACAATCTGCTGGGTCGCAAGAGCCCTCACCTGATCAGTCTTGAGACCTGCCAACTGGACCAAGCCAAGACTTGCAATCTCCGTCAACGAAGCGATGTCGGCAGATCCGATTGCGATCGCGTCGGCAGCCTCAATTGCCCCAACTTGAGTCGAAGACAAGGCCGCAAACTGAGCCGAGGTCAAGGCATCAAACTGTGCCGTTCTGAGCGCCACAATCTGATCGGTCGTCAGTGCCCGCGCCTGATCGGTCGCCAGCGCTACAACCGAAGCCGTCGTGAGTTGATAGACGAGCGGCAGTGATGTGATGTCGGCCGAGCCAATAGCAACCGCATCATCGGTCTGAATTGCCGCCACCTGGTTCGCCGTCAGCACCCCAATCTGATCCGAAGTCAGAGCCTCAAACTGAGCAGTCGTCAGAGCCACAACCTGTGTCGTTGTAAGCACCTTCACCTGATCGGTCGTCAACGCCACCACCGAGTCAGTCACAAGACTGCTGATCTCTGTGAGCGACGTAATATCGGTCGCACCAATCGCCACTGCATCGGCCGTCTCAATCACCGCCACCTGATCCGAGGTCAACGCTTTGAATTGCGACGCTGTCAGCGCCACAAACTGCGCCGTCGTCAGGGCAACTACCTGGGTAGTTGTCAGCGACTTCGTCTGATCGGTCGCGAGTGCGACCACAGATGCCGTGGTCAGGCTTGCAATCTCGATCAGCGAG
>Ga0164294_10005290_pt1 | contig 11110 bp, 10 predicted proteins | sample GEODES005metaG_FD_111479 | JGI IMG/M metagenome (GOLD analysis project Ga0164294, IMG submission 111479) | Oligotrophic lake water microbial communities from Sparkling Lake, Wisconsin, USA - GEODES005 metaG | ecosystem: Environmental > Aquatic > Freshwater > Lake | place: USA: Sparkling Lake...
AGCGGGAGTGGGGAGGAGGCGCCGGTGACCTCGACGCTCCTGCGCTCCGTCGCCATCGAGGCTCTCGATGTGCTCGACGCGGCGCGGCGCGTGCTGCCCGACGCCGTGCTCGTGGCGGGAGCGGCCGACGGCTACTTGCGCCTCTGGAGTGTGCGCGCGATGACGCTGCTGGGCGAGCTGCGCGTGTGCTTGTCGGAGAGCGACGGGCTTCTCAGTGTGTGCACCGAGCCCTCAGCCACCTTGCTCCTCTGTTCGGACTCGGCCGGCCGCATCTACATATACGATGTCTCTGACATGGCCTCGATCTGGGACGCATGGACGGCGCGCGGCGCGCCCGTGCCCGCGAGCGGCGCGCCCGCGCTCGACACGGCGGCGGCCGTGCAGCCGCTCTACACGTGGCGAGCACACACGCATGCAATCACGCAGCTCGCGTACCTGACGGGCGTTGAGGGCGTCCTCTCCGCGTCCGTCGACTGCACTGTGCGCCTCTGGACACTGTCGGGTGAGCAGGTGGGTGTCTTTGGCCAAGGTGCGCCGTGGGTCTTTGAGGCGCGCAGCAGCTGGTTCGATGCGAAGTGCCACGCTCTCGATGGCGCGGATCACGATCGAGTCAGAGCGTCGGAAGAACGTCTTGAGGGGTTGCTGCCGCAGGCGCAGGCCGCGCGCGCGAAGCAGCCGCTTGACGCGAGCCAGCGAGGCTCCAAGGGCGGCAAGAAGGCCTCCGTCTACCGGCTGCCCACGGAGACGCTGTCGGCGCTGAGCCATTCGATTTCACAGCTCGGCATCCAGACCGGGGGCGCCAAGGGAGGCGGGATCGCCGGAGCGACCAAGGCGCTCAGCGGCGGCGGCGCCGGGATGGGCGAGTCGAATTACGCAGTGACCAATAAGCTGACCGCAGGCCTTCGCCAGCCACTGAAGCCGCACGAGCCGATCCCGATGCAAGAGCGCAGCGCGGTTCTCGCCGCAGCGCTCGTGGGCGAGGGCGCGGATGCGGTCGCCCCGACGGGCCTCTCGTACCAAAATCTCACCAAAGGCACGCTCTGGTCCAACCCAGCCGTGCCCGGGATGGGGCTGGGCGTGTCCGCGTCGGCACCGGGCGGCCTGACGCGCCCAGGCACCGCCGAGCCGCCACTCTCCGCGTCGCTCTCGTGGCTCAGCACCGCTGGCAACAAGCGACCCGCGAGACTCAACACGCCGACGCCCTTTACCGGCAGCAAACCTAGGCCCGCCAAGCTGGCGCCACTCTAGGCACCCCAGCTTGCGAGAGATGGTGGGGTAGGAGAAGGGTAGGAGTAGTTCAAGACGGGTGAAGAGTCCACATAACCTTCTTTGGTTGTAAGATGGGAGGTCAGCAGCTCAGCACTCCGCACCTCTCTGAAAAAAATAGCACGGCACCAGGCGGCGCCACCCCCCTGGCGCGCCGGCCTGCGGCCCGCCTCACAGCGGACGTGCACCTGTGCCGTTGACTCGTGTGAACCCTTTTTTCTCACGACAGCCAGGACGTCTCACAAAAGGAGCAGCGTCTCTGGGAAAGTCGTTTCCGAAAGCTTAGGTTGTGATTCGTGATTAGCTGATTACAGCGCACGCGACCTTTCGCGTTTTCGGAGCCGTGCCGCCTTTTTTCAACATAGCAGACGGGAACCACGGTGCACAGAGTCTCGAGCGTTGGATGGCGACGAAAAATCAGCGCGTCGACGCACGGCTGCTCCATCTCTTCTCGGGACCTTCCGACAAAGGCGACCCAACTACGCTGGCGTATCAGGTCCTGAACAAGGGCTTAGAGCGAAAACTTAACATCAGGGTGGACGAATACGATTGGATCGACTGCCACTGCAGCGAACCAGGGCGAACCTGCCATCCGGCTCCCCACGAACCATGGCGAACCCGGTGTTACAACCTCCTGCGCGCTGAGGTCTTCGACCAGCTTCTTGCCTACTGCCGCCAGGGCAAGTACGCTGCTGTTGTCGCTGGCATTCCGTGCCACACGTTTTGCGTGGCACGCTACAAGGAGGACAACGGAGCGAAGGCGCTGCGTGACAAGAGGCACCCATTTGGGCTGCCTCACCTTTCGGAGAGGGATCGCGCTGTTGTGGCCGAGGCAAACGAGCTCACGCGGCGCGCGCTGGTTTTGTGCGCAGCGGTGTGGGAACGAGGCGGAGAGGTTCTACTTGAGAACCCGCCCGACTACTCAGCCTTTGGCTTGTGGTGCACCAGCCAGCAGACAGGCGAGCGCCAGGAGAAGTACTTTACAGAGGGCCAGGAGCGTCACTGCCCGCTCTGGGCTCTGCCGTGGGTGCAAGCCTTCATTGAGGCAACGCAAGCGAGAATGCTCCATTTTGCGCAGTGTCAGTTCAGTGCCGACTTCCAGAAGTACACCACCTTGCTTGTGACGCAGCGCTGGATAATGGCTGCTGGCAAGGCCTTGTCCGCCTTCGACAACAACCCATGCCGCTGCATGGGCAAGCATCGGTTGCAGGCGACTGGCCGTGATGAGCAGGGCAACTACCTCTCGGCACGTGCAGCAAAGTATCCGACTGAGATGGTCATCAAGATCGCTCAGGCACTTCTGGATCTGCTTGCGGCGAATTTGCCACCCCCAAGCTTTGCTGTGATGATCGGTGCATCCACGGTGCAACTCCCGCCGGTGGACCTTGATAGCCGGCAGGCAGAGGTTATCCGTCTCCTCTACAACCCTCAGCTACTCTCCATCGGCGCCCGCCTAGCGTGCAGCGCTAGGACAGCAGGTGTGCCGTTGCACAAGGGCCAGACCACCCTGGATAAGGTGTTTTGTGTGAGCACGCACACAGGCCGATGAGAGACAGGGCCAGGACCGCGAGGCACGGGGGCATGCGCCTGTGTGCTGTGACACGGCTGGCCTGCATGAGCCTGCAAGCGTGCAGCGGGCCGCGCGGAGGTGTGGGTTGCGGCTCGCAAGGTCGATCAGTGCGTAGAGTGCGAGTCTGGTTCATGAGTGGAGTGACGGCTCAAAAGCCAAATCATATGAGACAAAAAATAGTACTTCCGAGGCCGGAGCGTCGCGCTCTATGGCGGGCGCTCCATGCCGCTGTGCGCTGAGAGTTCAGAGTTGAAAATACGTACTGAGGAGTACTCTGAGAGTTCAGAGTTGTAACTTATTGCTACTGAAACAAGGTGCCTGAACTGACGGGACCCCCGCGTTACAGTCGTTCAGTTCACTCTTCTCGAACCCAGATTGAGATGCAGATTCTGGATTGGGCGGTTTAAGGGATACACAGCCACGCCGACGGGGAACGGAAGACCGCGAGGGAGGCTTTTACAGCCTGCACCATCCGCTTCCCACATCCCCGCGCGTGCGCCCGACATTTCTCCCTGCCTCAGCGTGCGTCTCGCTCCCCAACAAGCGTGCCCTGCGAATGCACCGCCACCGGCACCGCGCAGCGTGGAGTGAGCGGCTCCGTGGCGGGCATCGCCACAGGCACAATCCGCCACTCGTTGTGGAAGACGAGGACCTCCTGGCCGCAGCTGGCGAGCGGCTGGAGGTCATCGGGTGTCGCATTTGGCCCGAGAAGCTTCTCGATGAACTCCGACTCGCCACCGTGCCCCTCATACTTCCAGATCTCGCCTCGCAGGGGCTGCAGGAGCTCCGCGTCAAACGCAAAGCCGGCCATGTCGACGCAGAACCTGCGCGGACCGTAGCGGCGCGTCATCCACGAGCGCTTTTTGCACCAGCCTGCCTCGAAGCGCACGAATCGGCCGGTGGCGTTGTCGTACAAGGGCCTCTCTATCTTGAGGACGCGCACCTCTCGGTTGATGAGAGGTAGGAAGCGCCCGTCACACCGCGGCGGCGGGAAGACGCCGCGCCGCACGGCGAGCACGCCGACGCGCCGGCGCTGCAGCGCACGTAGTTCGTTCCATAGCCGTGGGTGGTACCCATTGTCGTCGTCCAAGTTGTATACAATGCCCTCGAGCCGTCGGTCGCGGATGAGCTTCATGGCCGCGTTGCGCTGCGAGTTGCCACCATGCCGCGTAGGCCCGTGCGCGAGATGGACGTGCTCGATACCACTGCGCGCCAGCAGCGTGGTCACGGCAGCCGTGCGCTCGGCCGCATCCTCCACGACGAGCCACAGCACAGCAGGCTCGCCCGCCAGCGCGCGCGCGCAATGCCGCAGCCGGAGCAGCTGCTCGGCATGTGCATACGTGGTAGTGATGAGGAGCAGACGGCGGCCGCCGGCAGCTGGAGGTGGATGTGGCGGCATGTACGCCTCAACCTCTCGCATATGCCGTCGCAGCCACTGAACAAGAGGCTGGTCGTGGCGACGGTTCGGGCAAGAGGCGTTGGTGCAATGCAGCGGACAGTTCGCCCTCGTGAATTTGCGGCGCGGCCACGATACATCGCACTCGAGAGGACATACCTTGAGACGAGGATCGTCCGAAGGTCTGTGCATCTTCGCAACGCGTCGCACGTACTCGGCGAAAGCGGCGTGGTCTCGGTGAAGGATTTCGGCGAGAGCGGCATGGGCTGAGTCATTCATATGAAATCACACCTTTCTTCACACCAACCACGTAATCGCGCACATATTTCACAACACACCAGAACACGTTTTCCTTTTCACAACAAGTCAAGTCAACGAAGAGTCATCCCGCCGGGTCGACCCCGGGTCTGAACCCGTGCAACCACCTTGCCAGGCATGGCAGTGGACTGTGGCGGACACGCACGGCGCGCACAGGACACACTTTTTGTTTCCACTGACAACTGCACAACCCACCACCACTACTACAAGTTCACACGCAAACAGCTTCACGCGTCACGACACACACACCATACGGGCCGTCGGCTGAAGCCCGCTCACCGCCGTGTATGGACTGGCTAAACGAGCATGTAACCCGAGGTACTGCGGCGCTCGTCTAGCATCGGCGTTGGGCCAAGATCACCCTGCTCCTCCTCACAGTTCCTGAGGGGCTGCGCTGAAGGCGTCGCTCCGAAGCACTCTCGCGCCACATCGAGCATGAGGGCACGCAATCGCACTGGCACCTCACTCCACCATGGCTCGAGCTGATGGCCTCTGATGACCTCTGATAGCCTCGGAAGACCTCCGCCATGGCTCGCGCTCCTCGCCGTCACCGACGCGCCCGTCGCCGAGCGATCGGGCCGATGCCAGCCTAGTTCCTCGGGGTCAGGGCTCTCGAGCTGAAGTCGGAATCCATGGCAAGCGGGGGTGCCACGCATGAAGCCCATCAAGCACCACGGCCCGATCTCCGAGCGCGATCTCGGTGGCCATCTCGGCGCATTTGCTCCTGCGGCCGCACAGTCGACCACGCGCTCGATCGGCGGCCCGCGATGGCGCTCCAGCCGCTGGTGCCAGAGCTCGTGGATCAACCCGCCGGGGTCCACGCCGGCCGCCACGCCCCTTCGCAATGCACTCGAATCCAGAAGCACCTGGGCTACGTCCGCGGGTGCGTCGAAGAAGATGTCTTGAGCACGCGTTCGGTACGTGGGCCACACGAGCTGTCGCAAGCGTGGTATGGGCATCTGGCGGTAATAGTACGCATCCATTCGAGTCTTGACCACGCGAGCGAAGCGCATGCCCTGCGCGGCCTCGTGCGCTCGTACCATGCGCAGGCAGTGGTCTTGCTGCCACAGCTGCGCGAGCATGGCTACAAAGCGCTGCTGCACACGCCCGTTGGATGTTCGCATGCCCAGACCGCCCGCGCTCGCGGAGTTGAGCACGAGCACGGGATGCCGCATGGCCGCACCCTCCGTTTCGTTCAGCAGCCACCAAGCGGGCCGGCCCTCATCTTGCACCACCCGCACCGGATCCTTGTATCGGAACACGGCGCTGGGAAGTTCGGCGGTGATGAATGCCTCGTGCAGCCGCCACGAGCGGTCCGCAGGGCCCACGAAGAAGAGGTGGTGCGGTGTCGAACGCAGGTGCAACGACCAATACAAGTTGAACACTGTGAGGCCGAAGAAGCGCGTCTGACCAAGCACGCAGACAGCGACCGTATTCGGATTGGCAGCGAGCGCGCGCCTCGTGGCCGGCCGCTTCCAATGAGCGGCAAGGCACCTCGATGCGTTATGTAAGCGACCCGCATGTTCCGCCCTTTCCATGACTTGTGAAGAGTCACTGTGAGCGCGTGCTAGGAGGTTTTTTCACACGAGAACACAAGCGCCACTGATCGTCATCGTCCGTAGATCGTCATAGCACGTCTAACAGAACAAGGTTCATGTGTCTGCTGGCGATTGCGCTTTCTGCAACCGAAGCCGCGAACCCTTGGCGCGATTCGAGAGCTGATACACGCCCGACACGCTTGGCGAGGGCGTGCCTGCGGCCGCGCCTGCAGCCTCTCCGATGGCGCGCGATGACGAGCTCGGCGCCTCGTCAGCCTCTCGATGGACGATGCTGCGGTAGCCAACGCCAGACTCGATGGCCGCCTTGGCGACGGCGCGCGGCTCGCGCCGCTCCCTGGCCGCCGCCGCCGACACAGCTGCGCGCACCTTCCGCTCGGGAGGTGGCGCGAGATGAGGGCACCGCTCGTAAATGGACAGTGGCTCGGCGGCGGTGGCGGCGGCTGTAGCGAGCAACTTGACGAACTGAGGCGCGACTTGCTCTTCGTAGTCGCCATCGTTGTTGTGCAGATCGCACGTGCCGTCCTCGTGCACCGCTCTCACCACGCCGTCGAACCAGTTCAGTCCCGACGCTGCCGACACCATCGCCGCCACGGGCGACGCCAACATCACCGCCGCCACGGGTGACGCCAACATCGCCGCGGGCGACGCCAGCGCCCGTGAGGTTGCCGCTGGTGCTGGCGCTGTCCCTGGAGCTGTCCTCTCCGCGGCTGGCGGTGCCGCTGGGGCTGGCGGTGCCGGCTGCGAGGCCGTCTCTGAGGGCGTCGTGAGGCCGAGTCCTTCAGCCTCATCCGCGTCCGCCGCGCCGATGGCGGTCTCCGCAACGACCGCACCGGCGGCTGGCGACGCCGCCTCCGTGCGCGCACGCTTCCTCGGGGGCGATACCTCTGCGGCCTTCGCCGCCTCGGCTGCCTCCACCTTCGCCGCCTCGGCTGCCTCCGCCTTCGTCGCCTCGGCTGCCTCCGCCTTCGTCGCCTCGGCTGCCTCCGCCTTCGCCGCCTCGGCTGCCTCCGCCTTCGTCGCCTCGGCTGCCTCCGCCTTCGTCGCCTCGGCTTGATCGCGTGCTCGCGCCTCGGCCTGCACGATCGCAAAAAGCAGGTCGACCTGCTGCCAGACCGAACGCTCATCAACGCTCTCCCGCTCACTGCGCTTGCGCGCGCGCGCCTCCTTGCGGACAGCCTTGTCGGCAGCGCGCTCCTCATCGTTGCGGCGCTCTCGTGCCTCTTCGGGGTCGGCTTGAGCCGCCGCCTCGTGCTTCTCCCGCTGCTTGCGCTCAAAGATAGCCGCGTCGTTGCTGATTAGCGGGCCTCCGGGCACGTCATCAGGGTGCCCGAGCATCAGCAGGGGCCACGTGCTCCGGCCATGGAGAGGCGCAAATTCGTGGCAGAAGGGCTTGCACAGGCCCTTGGGGTCCTGCACGACCAGGAGCGGGTGCTTGGATCGCTCCACGAAGCGGCGCGCTAGCCGACCGGCCTCACCATGTGCAAAGGTGAAGTCGGGCAGGTGCGCGGACGAGGTGGCCGCAGAGCTGGAAGGCACGGCCGACGGCCGATGGATGGCAGGTGGCGCCTTGCCGGCCGCTTTCGCCTGCAGCGCCAGCTTGTGACCGCGGGAGGCCATAAATTTATCTGTTCACTATGAATGACGCCACGTAAAGCGAGGTGGGGTCCAAGATCGGGCTCCGTCTGGGCCCGTCCGTGGAATGAAGATAATCCCAATCACACTCCCTTCAAGTGTGGAGTGAACACGCCGCAAATGGCGGAATACGAAGATCGCCTGCAGCGTCGGGCGGCCGGCGGTGAAATCTTGGTCGCTCGGCTGCTGCCAAAGCCAGGCCCCAAGCTATACACTGGCATGCTTTGGTGGGTCTTTGGGCTTTATGTCCTGTTTTATGCCCGCGCGCCGTACATGCCGAGTGCAGCCGAGGAGCAGACTTACGGTGAGCTGATGCAGCAGGCCACATTCTCCGAGGAAGCGAAGGAAGCCCAGAACGAATTGCTCGCGGCCGAGCGGCGCCTCGCGGAGGTGCACGTCTTCGGCTGGCGCTGGAGATCGCCGTACTCGCAGCAGGTACCACCACGCATGCGGAGCGTCGATGAGGCCCGTGGCCGACTCGAGTTTCACTTGCAACAGCGCAACGCGTTGATCAGCGAGGCCAAGGCGCAGGTGGGCATCTGGTCGGAGTATGGCGTCGAGGAGGTCCGCGACCGGTTCTGGAAGGCCTACCAGTCGGGCAAGGACTTTGCGAAGCGGATGACATGGTGGGACCTCCTCCTCGGAGCGGGCGGTCGGCGCGATGAGGAGGCGTGGGTCACGATGTTCCGCTATCTCGCGCAGATCATGATGAACTTCACGATCGGCCTGATCTCAGCCCTCTTCTCCTTTTGCTTCTCGCTCTTGTCCATGCTGTGGGAGTACAAGACGAGCTACTTGTCCGGCCTGCTCTTTTTCCTCGTCGCCATGTCAGGCGCCTCCGCGATGGTCGCCACGTTCATAGGCGGCATGTACACTGTCGCCATCGGCGGCGTGTACGTCGTGCTGAAGTCGAATGCCAACAATCCGCGCCTCCAGGGACGTCGGCAGTACCAGCCGCAGAATCTGCGTGCGAGGTATGAGCACTACGACTGAACTCTGAAGGGACTTTTCGAGCGCCGCGCGGTCGGTCCGAGCGGAAGAGCCTGTGCGCTGCGAGGAGGGTGTCGCGGCGCATGTGTCCCACATATTCCTGTACGTGATGTGATCGTTACCGGTACATTAGGTCCACATTTGGTCCGGCATCTCTGACGAAGCCCGCGCAAGTTGAAGCGGGGCTCGCTGCGTCCTGCGTCGGGATGGAGACAACACGCTCGTTTCCAGGCTCATCAGCCCTTGACCGAGCGGCGCACGCCTCGCCCGATGGCCGGACAGTGACGTTGGTCTTTGGCACGATCGATTTTTTGGAGTTGCTGCTCAACTGGAGCTGCCACGCTCTCGCACTTGGAGTACACTGGTTTGTGCTAGTCGCCATGGACGCGCAATGCCACCAGGCGCTCCTACAGAATCCGATGGCACGTGCTCACGCGTTACTGCTCCCGCAGTCACGCAACGTCTCCAAGATGACTGTCATTGGAGATCGCCAGCGTTTTGGACTGAGCGTCTTGGAACGCGGGTTTAACATTGTGCACTCTGATGCAGACGCCTACTGGATCAAAGATCCGTGGCCGGTGCTAAGTCATGGTGACGACATCGTAGCAGAACGTATCTGGGGTAAGCCACTCTCCGTCGTGCGCGCCTGGGGTGCGGCCATCTGCACCGGTTGGTACTTTGTGCGCTCGACGCCCGCAGCTATCGCGGTGGCTCGGGCGACTCGCGACGAGATCGCCAAGAAGCGTGCTCGGCAACCCAATTGGCAAGCGTCGGATCAATACTGCTTGAATGTGGCCCTCCACAAAAGGTTTGCATTGCGCTGGGACGGCAACCAGACCATGCCGCCGGCGTCCTCGATGGCGACCAAGTATGTCGATCAGCAACCAAGCCGCGGCACGGCGACCACTGAGAAGGGGACAGTCCGCGTGGCGATGCTCGCACATGCGATCATTCCACGTGCGTGCCCGGTGCTCTCCGCGACGGAGCTCACCAGCGTTGAGCGCGCAAGACCGGGCGAGCGCCTGCACGGCAAAGCTCACTGGTGGCGAGTGCTGCTACAGAACGCAGTGGTGCTCCACTGTTTCCCGCCGGGCGACACGCCGCAGCCCACGGAGAAGCGCTTCATCTTTATGGGGCACCCAAAGCACACGCAGGCCGAGGTGGCGTTTGCCAAACGGCAGAACTTGTGGAGGCTGCGTGAAAACTGGTTTCAGTTGATTACGAATAGGAGTAGAGACACGACACCTGGCATTTTGGGCTCGGGCTTCCTCGCCATGTGTAGGTCGTCGTGAAAATGTGTTGGAGACGCGATGAGATTTTTCATCTCAGATCCGCAAACTCCGCACCGGATAAAAAACAGGCCGCTAAAAATGATCATTCTAGTCAAGTGCTCGCCTTTTCGCCGACACCATGGCTTCCGCGTCATTGTGGGCTCAGCTTGAACAGGACGCGTTCGAAACTGGTTTCAGCAGCTTCATGAACGGTCTCCCTGACTTTGCAGGTAGCTTCACGGCCGAATCGTCCATCTCACCGAGGGCCTCACCGCCACCCCCTTCGGTGCCAGAAACGGCACTCACATCCACGCGTGACACACCGCACGGGGCGGATCCAATACCGACCCTTGCTATGGCTTGGCCAATGGCCACTATTGCGGACGATATTCCATGGGCCTCCGTCGTCGTTGCGCCCGAGATCCTGCAGCACATGCTCCAGCCCAGACCCCCACTGCTCCAAGCGGCAGTGCAGACGGCCAACTCGGACGGTCAGACCCAGGGAGCAGAGGAACCGTGGCTGCGCTATCAGTGCCGCTATCCGGGCTGCAACCACCACTATGCCAGCACGGACGGCGTGCGCAAGCACTGTCGCAAGAAGGTGCGCATGCATTCTCGACCAACCGCCCCGCATGCATGACCGCCTTGCTGACACCCGGCCTCCGCGCGCGTGCGCAGCACTCGGAATGGTTGCGCGGCCTTGGGCCAGGCGTCGCGCTCTTCTCGCAGGTCGCACTCCCATTCGGCCACGCGCTCACGCCCGTTGTGGAGAGGAAGGCTAAAGGAGAGCGCGGCGTTGACGAAACCGGCGAACCTGACGACGAGTCGGACGACACCCGACATGAAGTGCAACATGAGGGGCTGGGGCCGCCGGTACCGGACACGAGGCCGGACGCGAAGCGCAGCAGGGCTGTGATGACGGCGTCGCGCGCGCGGTCCGGCAGCAGCAGCAGCAGCAGCGCGTCGACGATGCAGAGGGACTCCTCCGCGGGAACTGGCAAGCGTAAGGGCAGCACGCGAGCTCACGGGAGCTCACGGGAGGACAACTGAGGACAGGACGGCCACCCTCCTGTGCTACGTGGGAGGGGGCATCCGGAACGCTGACGTA
>Ga0164294_10005291_pt1 | contig 11110 bp, 6 predicted proteins | sample GEODES005metaG_FD_111479 | JGI IMG/M metagenome (GOLD analysis project Ga0164294, IMG submission 111479) | Oligotrophic lake water microbial communities from Sparkling Lake, Wisconsin, USA - GEODES005 metaG | ecosystem: Environmental > Aquatic > Freshwater > Lake | place: USA: Sparkling Lake...
AACTGATTTGCTTCAGGAACCGAAGCTGACTTGGCTTGACTTGACTGTCGCAACGTCTCCCTCGCGAAATCACGTTCCTTTTTAGGGAGCCTGAATTTTTGAACACACAACGCCTCTCTCCACTCTCTTGGTGGACGAGGCTCGCTAGCGCATCGATGATCAATCCACCCAACCAGCGCCGTCCCAGCAACGGCGCGTCTGAAATCAAGCTCTCCTCTTCTCGTCGCAGCAGCGACCGCTCCAGCGCTCAAGGCACCCACAGGTCACCGGTCACACGTGCAAGCTACATCCGCGAAGCGCCCGGTCGTTTCACTGAGCAGCTCGCCAAGGAGCAGCTCGCCAGTCGCGATGCCCTTCTCAAGGTGCATCCGCCGCGTCATCCTGATCCACAGTCTACGTGGCTCGACCACACCTACTACCAAGACGCTGTGCGTGGCTTCCACAAGTACTCGCCCGACCAGTGGCAGGGTACTGTCCATCTTCGGATGACGCCGTTCATCTACTTCCCGTGGATGGTGCTTAACGTGTACATCTTCGTGCTCACCTTTTGGGTGGAGCTCGTTCAGCCGTCGCTCAAGCCGTGCTTCGAGATGCCCATCGATGCGCACGTGGTGATGGGCGGTGCGCTTTCGTTCCTGATCGTCTTCCGCACTCAAGCGTCGTTCGACCGGTGGTGGGAGGCGCGCTGTGCTTGGCAGGATGCCGTCACCTCCTGCCGCGCACTCGTCGTCACCACCGGGGCGGCGCTCTGTGGCGACGCCGCGCAGGAGCGCTTTTCGATGCAGGTCGTCGCCTTCGCAGTGTCGTTCAAGGCCTACTTGCGCGGCACCGCCGTTTCGCCCGACGAGGTAGGCTTTCGCATGTCGTGGGAGCACGTGATGCTGCTCAACAAGTCGAGCTGCCCGCCACTTGTAGCGATCCGCGAGCTCGCTTCGACTGTGCGGTTCAACCTGCCTACCGACACGACCGGATTAGGAACGTCCATCTATGACGAAGCCGTTGAGCAGATGCGCGTGCTGATGAGCGCTGTGGGCGTGTGCGAGCGGATCAAGCAGACGCCCATGACGTTCTGCTACATCGCGACGCTGCGCTCCTTCCTCGTGCTCTGGCTCGCTACGCTCCCTTCCTCGCTCATCGGCGAGTACGGCTGGGTGGCTGTACCAGCTCTCTCGGTGATCGGCTTCCTGTTCCTGACTGTCGAGCAGATGGCAATCGAGATCGAGCAGCCCTTTGGCAATGATGCCAACGACCTGCCACTCGAGTCGTATATCCTCGACGTGGAACGCGTGCTGCTCGAGCTCTTGCCCTCCAAGCCTTCCATCCGCACCGCCCCCGACCGCGAGGTTGCCCCCGCCCGCCCCCTACCGCCCTCCACCCAGCATGATGGCTCGCGCTCTGCTAAGGTGCCGTCGCACCAGAAAGGACAGTGGCAGCAGCTTCCGAAAGCCCTCGAGCAGGCACCGCCGGTCGACCTGCCCGTCGCAGTTGGATCGCCCGTCACATACGGCGTCGACAGCAGCGACGAAGGCGGCGAGAACGTGTCAATGATGCATGCTCGGCCCGCTTGCTCCTGGAGCGGGGTCACCACTTCTCTCGCCTCGAGCGAGAACACGGGTCTCGACGGCTTCCAAGGCCGTTACCGCGCCCTCCTCGACGGTTCCGAGAACGCGCCGTCGAACACGCTTCTACCGCCCGTCTACCAGCAGAAGTACAAGAAGAAGCATAGCGATGATGATTTCCACGCGTAAGGCGGTCGCCCACCCGGGCGCCGCGCAAGCCCGCAACCGCGAACCGGGATCCGTATTCATATCCGCCGGATGAACGCCCTCAGGTGTTGTGTCAGCAATCTTATTCAAGCGCGCGGTAGAGCGCGTCTTCACCGCCTTGGTCAACGGGACCGGGGGAGACAGTTTTACGCGTACCGTTATTTATACACCGCTTCAGTGCCGAGTCGCGGGTCGCACCCGGCCGATCGGCCGGGGTGGCCCGGGCCCGTCTGCCCTGCGTCTCTGGGGTGGACGTCTCGGCACTCGGGGGACGTCATACAATCAACGAGCACACCGGGAGCAGAACTGCGAAAAGAGAAGACGAGAAGGTGCAAGGTCGTCGCGATGCGGAGAAGACGGGGTTGCTGGCTCCTAGGCTCCAACGCCGGTGCGTGAGCGCAGCGCCCTCCCCCCCTCGGTGTTCGGAGCACGTGTACGGTACAGAAGCCCTTGTGGCGACCCTGAGAGCTTCCTGATTAGGAAACCTTGGCGATCCTCTGTGTGACTTCCACAGCAATGTCGAGGATGCGAGCGTGCACGGGCGGAGTGGGAAGCGGCCACGTTCGCGACCGTTACCGTTACCCACGTTCGCGACCGTGCGCCATTCCCGTTACCCCCAGACGTGCAAGCAGCCTCCTCCGCGCGATCACTTCTTCTTGCCGAGCTTCTTTTCCTCCTTCTCCATCTCGGCCATCATGGCCTCGATGCCCTGTTGACCTCCCAGGTGCTGCAGCATCTGCGGGTTCATCTTGTGCATCATCTGCGCAACGGTGGACGCGTCCATGTTGTGCAAGTCCATCCCGCCACCAGCCTTGCCCATCTTCTTGCTCTTCTTCATCGTCTTCTGCATCGTCGTCTGCATGAGCTTGAACTGCTCCAGGAGCTCGGCTACCTCGTGGGGGTAGTGTCCAGAGCCGCGGGCGATGCGAATGATCCGTGAGGGCGCCATCGCCTTGGTCTCGTCGAGCTCCGCCTCAGTCATCGAGTCCATCATCGTCATCCACTTCTTGATGCGCACGCCACTGTCATGGAAGTCCAGCCCCGCCATCCCCGGGAATTGGCTCATGATGTTGCCGAGTGGGCCCATCTTGAGTACCGCCTGGAATTGCTCGCGCATGTCGCGTAATGTCCACTGGCCACTCTGCAGCCGCTTCATCATCTCGGGCGCCTGCTTTTCCAAGTCCACGTCCGCCTGCTTCATCTTCTCCATCAAGCCCTTGATGTTCCCCTTGCCGAGCATGCGCGAGACGAACGACTTCACCTCAAAGTCCTCAAAGTCCTCAATGTGCTCACCCGTGCCAATGTGCGTAATGGGCGCGCCCGTCGCTGCGACCGCCGAGAGGGCGCCGCCGCCCTTCGCATGGCCATCGAGCTTGGTGATGATGCAGCTGCCGACCGCCACCTTCTTCTTGAAAGCGCTCGCCTGATGAGGAGGCCATCAGCATGCGCTCAGAGACGCAATCAGATCCAACCAAATCCAATCAGGCCCAATCAGTTCTTCTTGAAAGTGCTCGCCTGATCGTGCGCAGCTTGCCCAATCGACGAGTCCATCACAAAGACAATGTCGTCCGGTGACGTGAGCTGTGCCACCTGCTCCATCTCCTCAAACAAGGCCTCCTCCTGCATGTGCCGCCCCGACGTGTCCACGATGATCACCTCGTAACCCTCCTCCTTGAACTTAGCCACCCCCTCCGCTGCAATCTGCGCCGGGTCCGTCTCCGTGTAAGAGCCGTAAAAGGGGATCTTGGCCTTCGTTGCATTCTGCTTTAGCTGGTCAAAGGCGCCCGCGCGAAACGTGTCCGCGCACACCAGCGCGCACTTGAAGCCCTTGCGCTTGTACAGGTGCGCGTACTTCGTGCACGTCGTCGTCTTGCCGCAGCCCTGCAGGCCGACGAACATGATCACGTTTGGCTGCTTCTTCTTTGGCACGTACGGCTCTTTGCCTGGGTCGAGCATGGCGCAAAGCTCATTGCACACGGCCTGCTCGAGCATCTTGCGCTTGTTGAGCCCCGATGCGAGCGCCTCAACGTCTACGTTTTTCTTGATCGACTCTCTCAGCGCCTTGACCTGCGCGACGTTCACGTCAGCCTGCAACAGCGCCTTACAAATCTCCGCCAGCATTTCATTCATCACCGTCTGATCCACCACCGTCGCCCTTGTCATCTTGCGCAGCGCATCCGCCACCTTCGATCCGAGGTCCGCTAGCACCATGGCGAACCGCCGGCTGTGCTCGCTGGCCAAGTGCTGCTGGCGCCACACCCACGAGGCCAGGGGTTTTCACGTTCCCTCGCCCGCGTGCGCGATCTCGTCAAGAGGAGCTCGAAAGTTGCGTCATCTTTCGTCTCCGCGAAAAAACGAAACACACTTGCTTGCTCCGAAACACGACACACCCTCCCACACCTTGGGCCCCGGAAATCGACTCGTCATCACTCGAGGCCTCGTGCAGGCAAACTTTGTCTGTAAAAGAGATTCAGAACTGCCACAACCACACGTGCTTGAGTAAAGGGGACGAATACCGGGTCTCAAATAAAGGGAATCGCGAGGGAATCGTAAGGAAGTTCGAGCCGAGGTTCTCCGACTTCTCCGGAAACCCGACTGAGCCGGCCACCAGGTCTGCAACGCTATTGCAGAATGGCTCCCGGGGCCAAATTCACGCTCCACTTCGAGCACTGCAGCTACATTGTGCAGGTGTCGCTCGAGGGCAAGGCGGTGGCGGTGCCGGCGGCGCTCAAGAGGTGCATCAAGACCAAGGACAAGGTCCTGCTCAGCGACGTGTCCGCGTCGGTGTCGTCGGGCCATGTGCTCGCCATCCTGGGACCGTCGGGTGCGGGCAAGACCACCCTGCTCAACATGCTCACACTTCAGCGCAAGGGCGGACAGCCATACGGCAGCGTCATGATCAACGGCACACACATGGATGGCCCGCTCTACCGCGAGCACTGCGCGTATGTACAGCAGCAGGACGCGCTGTGGGCCTCGCTGACGACGCGTGAGCACCTGAGCTATGCCTTCGCACTCTGCCGCCCGGGCGTCACCGGCGCGGCGCGCGAGGCCGGCATCGACTCGCTGCTCGAGGAGCTCAGCCTCAAGGGCAAGCCCGAGCACACGCAGGCGGGCAACCAATTCATGGGCGGTCTCTCGAGCGGCCTCAAGCGGCGCCTCTCCATCGCGCTCGCCCTCACGAAGCAGCCCTCCATCCTCTTCCTCGACGAGCCGACGACGGGCGTCGACTCGGCCTCGGCGGCCAAGATCATGGGCTTCCTCAAACAAATCGCAGCCGAAAAGAACGTGGCGATCGCGTGCACGATCCACCAGCCGCCCGCGTCGGTCTTCAAGGGTTTTGACGACAACCTCGTCCTCGCCTCCGGCCGCATCGCCTACTTCGGCCCCGCCGCCGACATGGGCGTGTACTTCACCGCGCTGGGTCGCCCGCCCGCCGCCGGAGTCAATCTCGCTGAGTTCGTGCTCGATCTCGTCAATAAAGACTTCACAGCGCCCGCGCAGGTCGACGAGCTGCTCAACGCGTGGGCGAGCTCCGAGGCCGCCCAACATGCGACGCCGCGCGCCATTCACGACAAGGGGCTGCCGCAGGTCGCCCGCTCGAGCGGGTTCTGCTCTCAGGTGATGTCGCTCACGAGCCGGCAGCTTCTCCTCGCGCGCCGCGACCCTATGCTCTACGTGGGGCGCATCATCGCCAACCTGTTCGTCACCACTTTCTTCTCGATCCTGTACCTCTCGACGCGGGAGCGCGTGCAAGACCAGGTGCAGACCCGGTGCTTCTTCGTCCTCTTCTTCACCACCATGCCTCTGCAGTTCAATCTCGTCGCTGTTCTCGCCGAATATTTCTACGCCCTCTCGCTCCGTCGCGAGATCAAGGACGGGCTGTTCACACCCCTCACGGCTTCGCTCGCGAGCTGGATTGTGCAGCCGCCTTTCATGTTCGTGACCGCGGCCTCCGCCATGGTCACCCCGTTTGCGATCGGCGACCTCGACTGGCGTGCCTTCCCACAAGCGTGGCTCATTTACGGCGTCACCAACTGGAGCTTCGAGGGCTACGGCCAGTTTTTCGCCCTTGCGTCGCACCCCTTGCTCGGCCTCATGAATTTCATGCAGCTCTTCTTCGCCATGTTCCTCTTCTGCGGCATGTTCATCGACCTCAACAATCTCACGTGGGTCTTTCGCTGGATGGCGCACGCCATGCCTCTCCAGTACACCATCTCGCTCATGGTGCACACCATCTTCATCTACACGCCCGATTACGAAGACGCGTACCTCTGCACTCCGGGAGAGATTGTCAACTCCTCCGTCGTGCCGTACCCGTTCCCGGGCTCACAGTACCCGTGCTCGGCCCGCGCCTTCTACTGCCCGGGCGACGCGACTGGCTTCGTATGCCTCGGACGTACCGGCACGCAAATTCTCGACTCGCTCTCGAACAACTTTGCCAACCTGTTCAAGAGTGAGGAGAACGTTACGAAAGGTCTGCTCATCATCGGGGCAGGTGGTGTACTCTTCCGTATCCTCTACCTCGTGCAAATGTACGCTCAGACATCGAACGTGCAGGCGCCCGTCCCGCCACTCCAGGTGCTCCCCGGCAGCACGCCGGTCGAGCCGTCGAAATCGAGCTCCAAGCACATTGCCGTCTCCTCCAAAAAGTTGAGCGATCCCGACCTCGAGCTCACTCAAGAATTGAATGTGGAGGCCGAGATGCTGCCTGCCGCGCCGAGTGCTCAGGGCGCGACGAGCGTGCTCGTGGTCAAAGGTCTCGAATGCATCAGTCCGGCGCCGGCCGGCCTGCCGTGCATGCCGAAAAAGGAGAACAAGAAGGTTCTGAGTGGCGTCTCGCTCGAAATCCCGGGCGGAGACGTGATGGCGATTATCGGCCCTTCGGATGGCGACGGCACCGTGCTGCTCAATGCGCTCTCGCTCGAGAAGACCAGTACGGTGGCCTACGGCGTACTGGAGCTCGACGGCGTGCCGATCACGCCCGCCAACTACGCGCACCTGTGCTCATACGTGCCCAACGCCGAGACGCTCTGGCCCATGATGACGGCACGCAAGCACCTCGAGTACGCCTTCCGCCTAATGCGCCCGGACCTCACGGGCGCCGCCATGGTGAAGGCGGTCGACGAGCTGCTCCTGGCCACCGGCATGGTCTCGTGCCAGCACACCAAGGCCGGCGACGCGCTGCGGCAGGGCCTCTCCGGCGGCCAGAAGCGCCGCCTCATGATGGCCCTCGGCCTCGTTTCCCGCCCTAAGGTCCTGCTGCTCGATGAGCCGACCTCGGGTCTCGATTCGGCCGCAGCGGCCGCGATCACGCGCCTTCTCAAAGATATTGCGCTCAAGAACGGCACGTCGATACTCTGCACCATCCAGCAGCCGTCGGCGGCAGTGTATGCCAAGTTTGATCGACTGTTGCTCCTCTCCATGGGACGTGTCGCCTACAGCGGCACGCGCATTGATGCAGCGGGCTACTTTGCCAAGATTGGGAAGACCTTCCCGGCGGCGGCCAACCCGGCCGAGTTCCTCGTGGACGAGGTGTCGAAGGACATGACGTCGATTGAGGCGGTGGAAGTGGTGCTCGACCAATGGACGAAACACGCGAGCAGCGTGTCGCCTGCGCTGTCGCCCAAGCAGGCGAAGGCAAAGTTGCACGCGAGGCAGGCACGCGCCGGCCTATGCACGCAGATCGTCGTGCTCACGCAACGTACCTTTGAGATGGCGTTCGCGGACCCGGTGATCTACCTGGTGCGCATGTTCGTCGTGGCGTTCATCATCACCTTCTTCGGCATCGTGTACCTCGAGTCAGCCAATCAGGTACAAGAGCAGATCAGCTTCCGCCTCTTCTTCCTTTGGTGGTTGCTCTGTGTGCCGCCCGCTCTCGACATCGTGGCCGTGTTCTACTATAACATCGAGCTCCAGACGGCGCGCGCCGAGATGAAGACTGGCGCCTACGGGACCTTCGCGTACGTCGTGGCCAACACGGCGGTGCAGCTGCCCATGATGTTCGCGCTCGCGCTGTGCGCATGCATCCCCGGGTATGGACTCGGCGGCTTCCCGTGGGACAATTTCGTCACCTTTTGGATCGCGTACGCGCTCAGCCTGTGGGCCTTCGAATGCCTCGGCCAGGCCTGCGCGCTCCTCCGTAATCCGATCATCGGCATCCTGCAGTTCATGAATGTGTGGGCGAGTGCCCTGATCTTCACGGGCCTTGTCTTCCGTGGCGAGGACGTCATCTGGCCGTTTCGCATCCTGATCTGGCTCTTCCCGCTCCGATGGCTGTTCAACTCGGCTGCCTATGACATTTTCGTCCCCGCCATCTACGAAGGCACGCTGCCGTGCACGTATGGCAGCCTGGTCAACACCTCCACCGGCCCGTCGATGTGCTTCTCCGACTTTTACTGCCCAGATGTGCCACTCACCCAATGCGCGGGAAGGACGGGCACGGTGATCCTGAAGAACCTGAACCGGAATTTTGAGACGCTCAACGATAAGGACGAACGGGGCATCGACATTTTGATCATCATCGCCATCGCGCTGGTCTACAAGCTGATCTTTTGCAAGGGCGTCGCCGACATGTCACAGCACGCCGCGATCAAGAAGCCAGATGGAAAGCTCATCGCTCGTACTGCTAGCACGAGCGCCTCAGTCGCGATGCAAGCGAACGCTGAAGCCGATGATCTTAGCGCTGCCTGAGTATCTGTTGCTTGGTTGCACGGGGGTCCCGGCAACGTTTGAAGGCGTAAGGCTCCTTTGTCGTCCACGGCCTCGCCCTTCGCACTGCTTGTTGAGTTTGCACGCGCTGGGGCGGCCGACCCGCCGCGCTCGACCATTCTTCTAATGTCGTGCTGTGCCGAGCACAAAGGTGTGGATGTGCGTGTCGTGTGAGTTCCGTTGCATGCCGAGGTGGGTCAGGCATGCGTGGGACAGTTAGTCAGAGTGGCGGGTAAGTGGAGGCGCGGATGCCCCGGGGCATCGCTTCGCAGCCCGCATGGCGGCCCGGTACCGTTCGGAGACGGACCCTGATGCATGAACCGCTAGGAGAAGATGCAGGTGGAGAGTGCGAGAGCGACAGGGGCTCAAGAGCAGATGCGAGCGGCAGAGGATCTCAGGGAGATTCCCCCCGAGGACCATCCTCAAGACGTGCTGGGTTGCCACTCATGCTACGAGAGAGGACGGGCGAAAACCTCGCTACCTCTGTGATGATTACTAGACGGTTTCAGTATCCTTCCGTGTCCGCCCATCGGTCTCTCGCGTGTGGTTCGCGCGTGTCACAGGCCGGGTGGGCGGTCGCCGCGGAGCATCTTGGCTTATTTGAGGTCGACCGTGTGACTCGCGGTGGGGTTCACCCCGAGTACCCCGCGCGACGCGACCTTTTAGTTTTACCAACTGCAACTTTTAGAGCCGCGACAGGTCGCGACGAAGGGCGACCCTGCTCGGCTCCACCTCTCCGACACCGTCCGTGCTCGCGGTCGCGCGACCGCGCGACCGCGAGCGCGCGGCGGGCCGAGCGTCGATACGTGTGATTGATATCGTTTCGGCAGGCCCGCCTAGCGCGTGCCCTACAGCCTTGTCCCTTCACCCTTGTGCCTAATGCGCTAACCCTAATCCCTAACGCCGGGAGAACACGCTCCCCGCCGCCGTCGCTGGGCGCTGGCCGCTCCATGTTAGAGGGTCTTAGAGCGACGCCTTGTTCCCGTCTGCCGCTCCGTACCTCCACACATCACACACTCAGCACCGAGACCAGTTGAACTTCGCCGGAAGTGGCTCGAGTTCTTTCACATTTTGCTGCGTGAGTGGCGTGTGGTCGCCGCCAAGACGAAAGTCTGGGCTAGCTTGTCCTGGTCCTCGACAGCGCGCTTGATCTCTCTTGCCCAGGCCTGCAGCTTGTCCGGGCGGCTGCCCGCGCCCGGGTCGCGCAGGCATGTGAAATGATGCGGCTTCGTCTTGAGCACATCGACGCGCGGGTCATCGCACACGCTCGGCGGTAGACCCGCTTGTGCGCACGCCTCACCGAATTTCGCAGGATGTGCGGTGAGCACGCAAACGGTGGGGTTCGCCCTACATGCCGCCTTGACGGCATGTACGTGATCGAGTGCGTAGACGCCGATCGCCGAGTGTGGGTCGAGCGCGTAGCCGTGTGCACGATAGACTTCGCGCATCGCCTGCAGCGTCTGCGCGTCGTCCACGGCACACGACAGGAAAGTTTGCTGGATCGCATCAAGCAATGGTCGCGGCAGCTGCACAGCACGGGTGGACTCGAGTTCAGTCATGATCGCCTTGACTAGTGAACAGTCGCCCGCGCTGCACAAGTATAGAAGGCGCTCGAGATTGTACGCAAACTGAATATCCATGGCCGGGCTAATCGTCTGCCGATTCGCGCCAAAAGACAAGTCGCCCGTCTGGATAGTGCGGTGCACAATGTCATTCGCATTAGTCGCGCAGACGATGCGCTCGATCGGCGCTCCCAGGCGCTTGGCGAGCAGCCCTCCCGCCGCATTCCCAAACGCGCCGGTGGGCACGACAAAGTTGACGCGCATGCGGGCATCGGGTGCGACTTGCAAGCACGCCCACAGGTAATAGCCGCTCTGCACGAGCACGCGCGCCCAGTTGATGGAATTGATGGAGCACACCTTGTGGCGGCGCATGAACTCGGCGTCCGTGAACACCACCTTGAGCGCCTCCGCCTGCTCGTCAGTGTCGCCCTCGGTGCGATACACGTGCACGTTCGGGCTGTCGACGGTGATCATCTGCAACTCCTGCACGTGCGACACGCGGCCCATCGGGTAGAGGCAGAATATTCGAACCGCTGAGCAGCCTCGCACAGCCTCGATGGCGGCAGGCCCCGTGTCGCCTGACGTCTCCACGATGATGGTAGCGCGCTCGCCGCGCGACCCGAGGACGTGATTGAGCAGCTGCGCCACCACCTGCTGCCCAATATCCTTGAAGGCCAGGGTCGGCCCGGCGCCTGTCTCTAAAAAGTAGCGATCGCCCACCCGCACGAGTGGCAGGGAGGGCTCGTGGCCGTTGTTGAACGAGGAAAAGGCCGCGGCGCACAACGAGACGAGCTTGACAACTTCGATTCCCGTAAATGGGTGCAGCAAGCGCGCCGTCACGTGCGCGAGGCTCATGCCGGCATGCAGCTGATCAAAAATTGCAGTGGGCATCGTGGCGAGCATTGGCACGAAAAGTCCCCCATCCGCCGCGTACGCCGAGAGCAAGATGTCCGTGAAGTCTAAATCGCGCACGCCGCCACGCGTAGACTGGTAGCGTACCGAAGATGGCATTGTGGTTCCGGGCTAGCGGCCGCGGCGGTGGAGGCAATTGTGGCTCCGGGCTAGCGGCCG
>Ga0164294_10005293_pt1 | contig 11108 bp, 12 predicted proteins | sample GEODES005metaG_FD_111479 | JGI IMG/M metagenome (GOLD analysis project Ga0164294, IMG submission 111479) | Oligotrophic lake water microbial communities from Sparkling Lake, Wisconsin, USA - GEODES005 metaG | ecosystem: Environmental > Aquatic > Freshwater > Lake | place: USA: Sparkling Lake...
CGATGAGGTCAAAGGTGTCATCGCGACGACCCTCCATCATCACGACCCTGTCTCCACACACATCAAACCCAACACTTGTGCGGCGCGACGGCAGGCTTGCTTGCGCAACGATTTGCAACATTGCGCTACACAAATGTGGCCCGGAACACACTGCACATCCAGGTTTCCCGGCCCAAGCTCAACGCTGGACCCAGCACCAACAGCGTCGTAGTTGCCGACTGCACATCGAAGATGCGCTGCACGACACGGTCGGCACTGGCCACGCGAAAGGCATTGTGGCATCGGAGGTGAGGCACTCGCATTACCCTCTCCTCGCCCTGCCACAAATCGATTCCTCGATCCCTTGAGCACGACAGGATCTGGGTGCCCCAAACCGCGGCGGGCCTCTTTGTTGACAAAGGCGCAAAAGAGAAGCCCGTGGACATGGACACGCGCGCGCGCCGCACGGGTTCTTCACAGTCCACATACAGGGTGTCGTTATCTTCCTCAAAACATAACCGGCACCACCAGTGCCAACAGACGTGACCTTCAAAGCGCACCTCCCGCACCACCGTCCACGAGTCCAAGGTGTGCGCGGGGCGCGCAAGGCAGTGCACAGCGTTACTGCCCACCACGGCAGCCGAGCACCCGTGTGGCCCAACCGCCATTGCCGCCTCGTTGCCGGCACGGGACGCAAAGGTGTATACCTTTCCCAAGTACAAGTCCTGCACCACGTCTATGCAGTGCACCGAGGCCTTTTTCAGTTCATGAAGAGCCAGCACCAGCACGACGCCGGGACTGCCGGGCAAAAACCGCACGATTTCGCAACGCAGTCCATCGGCACACCCCACTCGCCTGGTGCGCTCCACGGAAGCCCTGCGTTCATTGATCTCACACACCGCCAGCTCCCAATGATCACACGCAGTACGGCAGCCCACCATGGTGTTGCCACAAACATCGAACCCATCATTCAGGGGCATGTCCATTGAGGCAAGGACTTGCAGCATCCCCCTCTGCGTTCCCTCAGTTGTGATGGTTTTCTGTGTGTCCAAAAAAGAGTAAACATGTTGTATCGGTGCTCGCTGGCAGTTTCCAGCGCGGAGCTCAACTTCCAACGTGAGGGATGGATCGACGCAGTCGGCGGAGTCGGTGTGTTGGTCTCTGATGACAAAACCTTTGGGGGCCTGGTGCAGCTGGAGCCACCGATGAAGGGAGACTTCCGCTGCCTGGAGATGGTGTCCGCGCCGAAAAGTGGCCTCGAGGCGGCGGGCTGGCACACCACTGGGCTCAGCGTGGGACCCTTCTCGTTCTTGGTCCCCAGGGAACCCATGCCTGTGCGTCGGGACGAGCTCGCACAAGACTTGGAAAGCGGGTTGTTTCTGGCATACCCCCGCGACTTTTCAAAGCTGTGGACTGTAGCGGGCCTGGTGTTCATGCCCATTGAGTGCACCGAGTCCTTTGACGACATCACCGAGCTCGCAGAGCACAAAGACCCTCACATTGCATTGGTGCGAGAAGTGATGGACACATGCGCCGGGACCAGCGACCATGGGGGCACCGTCCTGGCCGGCGAGCTCCTGTCCCGCTACTTTGTGAAGTGCGGCGCGACGTCCATGCTGTTCGCATGCTGTCTTCCGTGTCCAGTTCGACGCTTTGTGCACGCGTGTCTTGGTGGCCTGGAAGACATCACGCCGGACCCACTCCAGGTGGACAAGGTCAGAGCGGCCAAGCTCCTGCTTTCCTAACATGCACAACACAATGTACCCAGGCTGTCCGCAAAGCTGACCAGGAGTGGATGAAGCGACGCGCCTGTGGTGTGCACGCATCAACGCACCAACCTCTGCAAGTCTTCTGGCCACCTGCCAGTTCCCTCTTTCCAGCGCCCATTCCTCCGCGGTTTTCCCCCGAAACCGGGCGTCCAAAGGAAGATCACCCGTCGACAGCAACACCTCCAAATGCTGCATACTGAGGCTTTCACTTCCCGGGCAATTGAACGCGATGTGTAATTCCATCGCGGGTTTCCACAGAGCTCCGGGCACCATACTTGACCAAGATCTCGGTCATGGCCGGCAGCCATCCGCAAACACAAATGTGCAAAGCCGTCATCCCGTCCTGTGCTTCTTGCAAGTTCGGATCGAACCCTGCTGCAAGAAGGGTTTCAACTGTTGACACTTGCACATTGCCCGTCAATCCAGCTGCTAAATGCAAGGGTCCATAGCCGTCTCTCCAAGCAGATGGCCCCACCGTCCCCTGTTGCACAAGCTGTTCAACGGCGTCATTGTTTCCCTGCACCATGAGCTCGAACCAATCCATGTCTTTTCTTTGTGTGCCTCGGCCACAAAAAGAAAAAAGAACTTTTTCACAAACAACAACACAAATGCAGTCATCACCGACGCACATGACTCGAGCGTGGCTGGACGCGCGGAGTTGTTCGGTCATCCGATTTCGGTCCGCCGGTGCACGGCCAGTGCTGACCGCGGAAGCGACACAGGCATTTGAGCGGTTCCAGTGGGGGACTACTTGGCTCGGTCGAGCGTACGCGGTCCAAGTCCAAGGCGATCACCAATCATCCCCTTCCCCAAACAACCCACAGGCATGATCGCTATCGCTATCATCGGTGGTCCAGTCCTCCTGCTTCCAGAGACCACCAGAATAGTGTGTGCGCTTCACAACGCTTGGGCGCGGGCCCGTTTTCAGGGTCGCCGTCAACCAGAAGAAGGGATTGACAACGAAATGTGCAAGGGTGTTGCAAAAGGCTTCAGCGTCGTCAAAAGAGGCAAACGTCCTTGCCTCCAAATGATCGCTGGTCAACGGCACGAGGGCAAAAGTTGCAGATTTGTGGTCACGGCGCACTTCGGCCACGCGTACGCTCGACTGGAAGATGAACCACGCACACACACTGTCTTCAAAGGACCAATGGTGGCTTGAATCCTCCTTCGCACAGCACTCGCGCACAAACCGCTTCCCAAGAGACTTGATCGACGCAGTGCGAATCTCGGACGGCTGCAGCTTCCGATGCCTCATGAGCACAGTCGCCATGCGGTCCAACGAAAAGTGAATGCAAGGAAAACGGCGAGCCTAGCGATTTCACGCCCCACAACTGAATCCCACCTATAATCCATGACGCAGTTTCCTTATGGCGTGCCGCGTGGTTCCATCGACGTTCCCAATGGCGTTGGCATGGCGGCGAGCCTATCTCTAAGCCTGTTGGTGACTTCTGACCCGTACAGAGACATGCTCGACGTGTTTGCCCTCCCCACTGGGTGGGAGGTCCCAGCAGCGGAAGCCAGGATCACTTTGCCACTAAAGTGTAGCCTGGGGGGCGCGTGGCCCATGCAGTTCAAGTTTTGGGATTCGTGCTTCTCGGGGTGGATGGCATTCACGGACCCTGATGCCCTCATCATAATCACCGACGCCGGACACGACGCGGTCCACGTCATTGACGTTGTTGGTCAGACACACGTCGGGTATGTCGCTGCTCCAGGCAGTCTGGCAGGACCTCGGGGCATTGCGACCCGGGGCCGGCGCACAGCCATCAGCGCGTGGAACGGAAGGAATCTTCTCGGTAATCACAAGGTGCACCTGTTTGAAGGCAGTGGGGCCGAGTGGGTTGCCTTGCGCGTCTTGGCGTACCTGTACCGGCCTTTCGGTCTGCGGTTCACGAGGGACGGCGCTGGACTGGCGGTCACATGCTCTGGCAACAACAGTGCGACCATCATTTCCGCCGTGGATGGCTCTTTGGTGAGACTCATTGCCAGTGGGCTGAGCGCCTCAGGGGACATTGAGGAATGTGAGGGCGGTTGGCTTGTGGTGGTGTCCGTCGGTTTTACCCGAGGACTAGAGTTTGTGAGCAACGATGGCGCGACTCGAGCCAAGCTGATGCTCAATCTTCCTGTGTCTCTAGCCTTGGTGCCTGGCCTGGGTCTGCTGGTGAGGGACAATGGTCTTAACCGAATCTACGTCTTCTGGACGGCGGACATGGTTGCAATGGACGCAATGAGTGCCCCAAGAGTTGCGTGGTGCTCTGCCGTCGCACGTGCAAAGTGATGCATAAATGACCGCTTGCACCCACGTGGCGCGGGCATAGGTCCACGTGCGCATTGCGTCGTCCCTCGCCATTACCACGCCACAGTGCACCAGCCACCTGCACACGTCGACATTGGCTGCACATGCCGTTTTGGGCACCATGTACCATCCACCCGTGACAACTGCCAACCACTTCACCACTGGCAGGTGGCCATTGTCACTGGCTTTGCAGCAGGATTGAACAATAACATCCGTTGAAAGTGACGGCACCGCGCCCCACAGCCATTGGGCGACTGCCAGGTGCCCGTTTGAACAGGCTTTGAAAAAGGCAGGACACGCGTCCATGGTTGCCGGGTCCAGCACCGCCTCCCACAGCCACTTGGCCGCACTCAGGTGCCCTGAGCTGCAGACTGTTGCCAAAAGGTCTTCATCCAGCGATACCGGGCCGCCCGGGGATACTTGCCACAGCCATTGGGCCAGGTGCAGGTGTCCATTTGTGCACGCCAGCGAGAATCCATGATCGCAACTGGCTCTCTTGTCGACACGGTCCCACAGCCACTGGACCACATGCACATGTCCAAAGGCGCAAGCTTCACACCACGCGCTCGTCCTGGCCCGTTGGGACCAGTTTTCGCCATTGATCTGCCACAGCCACTGGACCATGTCCAAGTGTCCGATGTGGCACGCGCACTCCAGGCTATGGTCAATAAGAACGTGCCTGCCTTGAAGCTCCCACAGGTACTGAGCAACCGCCAAGTGCCCATACTCGCATGCGGTATGAAAGCTGTACATGTGAAAGTCATCCGGGTCAAGGCCGCGGTCCGCCACCCAACGAACCATGTCCAGGTTCCCACACTTGCAAGCATGTCGCAGGGCGCCAATCAAGGCCTTGCGTTCGTCGTGCATGGGCAACTCGTCCCAAATCCATTTCGCCATGTCAAAGTGCCCGTGCTCGCACGCGGTGCCTAGCGCGACGGTGCCGCATAATTCGGCAAAGTCGCCGCAGGTTTCCCACAACCACTGCACGACGCTGAAGTGGCCGTTGGCACACGCCTGCGGAAACGCATAATAATGAACGACTTCGGCAACTTCTTCATCAATGTGATGCACGCCAATCCTCCACAACCACTGCGCAACATGGAGATGGCCGCGTCCACATGCCAGGGAAAAAGCGCTCTCGAACGGGGCGCGCTCGTGGGGGTTAAGGCTTCTGCCAGTGGCATTCCATAGCCACGTCGCAGCGTGAAGGAGCCCATTGGCTTTCGCGTCCCGGAAAGCCGGTCGCACGTCAACCGTGAACGTGGACGACATGGCAATTACGACTGTGCGCAGCCACTGCATGTATCCACGCTGCACGGCCTGCACTCCACGTCCTCAATGCTTGCAAGTCATGCCCCGGGGGCACGCCGACTGCACCGGTGCTCAGCAGCCACCTTGCGACCTCGCTGTTACATGTTCCAGGAAGCAGTAGGGGTGGCAGGGTGCCCGTCAAGCGGACGAGCCACTTCACCATGCCTACACTCTGGCCTGTGCACGCGTCCACGACCATGTCATCTTTGACCTGGCACCCCAAACCATGCAGCCACTGCGCAGCAGGCAACTCGTCATGGGCAACGGCACGTCGAAGGGCTTCCGGCACATTGCCCGACATGCCGCTGACGTCCAGCAACCACTGGGCAATGTCAAGAAAACCATTCCCGGAGGCCGACACGAATGCCGTTTCGTCAATGGCGCCGCCACAGCTGAGCACCAGCCACTGGACCACGCGCAAGTGTCCTTCGGTGCACGCGGCGTGCAACGCGACTTGCACGTCCTCCGTCTGCACGGCGTCGTTCGCCCACAACCACTGCGCCGCCTCCAGGTGCCCTGCATCGCACGCATGTACGAACCCATCACTGAGCATGTGTGGTTTGGAGTGCACACTGCACACATCCCACAGCCATGGAATGACGGCCAAGTCTCCTTTTCCACACGCCGACTCAAACACTGAGGCCTTGATGACATTAGGCACCACGTCGCGCGCCAGGGACCATACCCATGGCAACATGCACGGGTGCTTGGCTGCACCTCGCAGTGCGCAATAGTTGTGAATGGTGACGTCCACGGGGTCCCTGCTGACTCTCCATATCCACTGGGCCACTGCCAGGTGACCGCCAAGGCATGCTTTCCAGAACACGCCGGTCAGCAGGCCGTTCTGCTCCACGTGGCCCAGAGCCCACAGCCACTGCGCCACGCGCAAGTGCCCTTTCGAGCACGCCTCCACAAACGCGTCCGCGACGAAGGGCACTGGCACGCGCACTTCAGTCCACAGCCACTTGGCCAGCAGGAGCCGGCCTTTTCTACACGCTCTCACAAACCCGTTTTTGCCGTCTATTGACGCGCGCCGTTCGGTCTAGAGCCACTTGGCCACGCCCTCGTGGCCATTGCCGCACGCATCACGGAACGCCTGGGCCACCGCGTGCAGGCACGCGTCTGGCCACGCGGCTTGCACACGCCTTGCCAAGTCCAAGTCCCCCTCGGAGCACGCATCCCGGAAAGCTGTTGCAGCAAAACTAGACATATTTTTGTGTGAAACACACAATCAACAAGGTGTGCAATGATTGCAACCAAGGCCATGGTCGCACGTCTGGGCAGACGCGGCCGTCGGCTTCATGTGCAGCGCGAGGGCAAGACATTCACGATTGACTCGGACCGAGAACTGCACAGAAACATACTGACATTCTGGGGCCCGCCGGGAAGTCCCTTGTTGCTTGCAGTGTCACGCAATCGGCCAGCGGTGATGGTCTTCAATCTGCACACGCGCAAGTGCGCCTGCCTGTGGCGCCTTCCACTGGACGGCGCGACCATTTACGGCATGGCGTCGTCGGAAACCGGATGTACCATTGCCGTGAGTGCACGTGATTACGACGCCGAAGAAGAAGACGATGAAGAAGCTGGCTCCTTTGTGTATGTCGCGTCGGTGGACGTGGACAAGCAGTTTGTGTTCAATGTGCGGGTGTTTGGCACCGACGTGGCGTTGCCGTGCTTCCTTGGCAGCGAACTGGTGTGCGTGGGTAGACACGAGGGTGTCCTTGTTCGGATGGGCAAGGAACGTGACAAGGTCATGCACTTTGAGACGCCCCCGTTTATGACGATGTCCATGAGAGGCAAGCAGTGGAAGTGGTGGCATGAGGTGGCTGCCATTGTCCATGTCCCTGGCACCAGCACATTGCTGGCCGTCGTCAACAACTGGGAAAGAGGTGGCCGTAAAATTGTTGACATCACAATGGATTCAGCAAGGTGCACCTATCGAGTTGCCCTGCGCTGTGCCGACGGCGAAAATGTTGGCATCACATACGACGCGGACGTGGGCGTCGCCGTGTGGGAATGGGGAAGGAGGGCATGTGTTTACTCCGGTGCAGCCATCCTCATGACCCTGAGTCCTGCGCGACAGAGTTGGATGCAAGCCATTGCGCGGGCAATGTTCCGCGAACATTCTGCTGGACATCACCCCGCATGAGGTGGTTCACAATCAAGAAAAATCATGGAGGCTTGTTACGCGACGCACAACAACGGGGGAAGAGCGTTCCGGGTTGAGGTGTACCCCGCAGCGTCACCCACAGCCAAGCGGCCCGTCGATGTGTACCGCATTTACGAAGGAGGTTCGTTTGGGCTAGAGTTTTTTTTATCACGACGACCCAATGGATGATCGATCGAATGATTGTTGGCATGAACAGAGGAGGAAGACGAGGAAGACTTCTTGGAGTTTTTGGGAAGTTATGATGCAGAAGCCGTGTACGCTGGCGAGAGCTCGGGCTCTTCGGCTTGCGAACACGGGCCGGAAGAGGCAGAGGCAAACAAGGGCAACAGCGTTCTGCTTGCCTTGGGCGAGGGCAACATGCTGTTTGTTGGGACACGCATGTTCACGTTCAAGGCTGGGCTTGCCTCGCCCGGCTTCCGGACAACCCTGTTGATGACGGGAGTCTTGCACAAAAGCTCGAGGAACGCAGCACTGTCCTCCGCCAGGACCCTGGAGCACTCCTTAGTGTACAAAGTGACCCTATTCACTTTCGGGTTTGCTGCTAAAGCGACCGTGTTCAGCACGGCCAGGGCGCCTCCAAATCTCTGCCCAAAAAGACAAACCGTCAACTCGGAACGCAATGACGTCATATGCTTTTATGTCACGTGGTGCAGGCAGACGTAGTTCACAAGACTGTCCAGCTCCTTCACGATTGGCCTGCGTGAAAAAAAAAAGAAAGACAAAAGCCGTCGCGTGTACAATGAATTCCCCGCTACAGTAGCGTACCCACGGTAGCGTACCCACGGTAGCGGACGCAAAAAGCACCAACTTACTCGTTCAGTGCAATCATGCCACCGTGGGCTTTTGTGGACGTGCCGTACAAACTCCTGTTTAGAGGCATTGCAAACGAGCAGCAATGCATGTGGAGCCACTGTTGCCAGCGCTGCCAGCGCTGCTTCCACGTCGTCGGCGTGTTCACCAAGTCAAAGAAAACAATGGCCGACTTGGCCATTGCATCAGGACAGGAAAAGGCCACGCCCTGGCAAGTCCCGGTGCTCTGAAACAACAAAAACGACAGCAAGTTAACCCATTTGTCGACTTTACCCCCAGATCTGGGGGTAAAGTCGACAAATGGGTTAACGGGTGCGATTCTCCCTCGAGAACATGTGTGCTAAAAGGCAATGAGGCCAACCCCCACTCACGTCATGAAGAAGCGTCCAAGTCATTGCGTCCAAGGACGCTTCTGGCGCCCCCAACACAGCCATCTGCTTCCGAACTTGCTCAAGTTGGTCTTCGGACAACACAGGTTCCGACAACTTTTGCAGCTCGCGGCCTAGACGCATCAGCCGGCATTTCCAGCACCCGCACAATGCCAACTGCGGCGCTGTCAAGGGGCCGTGAAGCTGCCTCTTGCAGCTCCAAAGCCTTGCGCATCGCAACGTGGGCGCGTATCCGCTGATTGAACTTCCATGCCACCAAGGTCGTCGCTGCTACTGCTGCTACTAGTGCCCACATGATGTTTGTGTTTGTGTGATGCTGCGTGATGCCCATTTGCCCACAAAGAATGTTCGCCGAAGTTTCTAAAAACAAAGATCACCCTGGCACGCCTGCACGATCTTCTGAAGGGCAGCTGACACACATGCCGACGCGGCCATTGAGCTGTAACAGGCTTTAGCCACGGCCAAGCTCCCTGGTCTTAGGTCCTCGTTGTAAAAGCTCTGAGATGCAACCATAAAACCATGCAACCATGCAAAACCATGCAACCATGCAAAACATGCAAAACATGCAAAACATGCAAAACATGCAAAACATGCAAAACATGCAAAACATGCAAAACATGCAAAACATGCAAACATACCTTTACACAAGAGGTTACACAGTCCTTCAAAAAGGAAAAAGCAGCGTCCAGTTCATCCACCGCAGATCGCAGCGTCACATGTATGCGAAGGCAATGCATTGCGCCACGCTTATAGTCCGTGTCACGAAAAGATGTCCACAAAGACGTCTGTACAAGCAAGCACCACACAAGTCACGTGACGTCGCCGACGACAGTATACAACACAGATATTCACCGCACCGCGTACCAGTGTCGAGTGCACACACTTGCAAAGTGTAGCCACCATGACAGAGTCTCCAAACAGAGCCGGTGGCCATTTACTCGCGTCCAACTGCAGCCGGAACCACCTGTGCGTATAAACATCATCCATCACACATCATCATCACGCCGAAAGGACACTTGCGTATGGTCCGTGGACGCACCGGCACCGAAGCTTCATCTTCTCCTCACTCCACAATCTCGGCTTCAAGTGTCCGTCCATGGCAACCTGAAAAAAAAACGAAAAAAGCGCTGCAATGCGAATACGAACACGAAACAAAGAAAAATATCCGACGGACGCCGTACGTACTCCGATGTCTTCAGCACACTGCAGCAGTTTGTCGTTGGCAGACATGCGCTTGTAGGTTTCAAAGCACCCTTCAAATGCCGCCCAGCACATAGTTGTCAAGTCCTTCAAGGTGCTGCTAAGGGCAATGACCCCTAGTTTCATCAAATGCGTCGCCGACATCATCGAGTCCACTTTAGGTTCAAAGTAGGATTTGCTTGTCGTCGTCGCAATGCCTGGCAGCGCCTGGACCATCTCACACACGGCTTCTTCATACTCTCCCATCTGGTACTTTGCTATCTGTGAATCATTATGAAAATCATGAATCATTATGAAAAAATCATAATGAAATCATGAATCATATGAAAGCATGAAACATACCGCAATGTTTTCGTGGCACAGTGCCAAGTCTGGATCTTCACGCCTCAAGTACATCTCTTTGATTGCCAAGACTCGGGTGTAGGCCTCCAATATGCGTTCCCGATGCCGGGTCACTTCATCGCATCCCCGAGGTGCATCCGAGCTTGAAAGCCACTTGCTCAAGGCGATCTACGAACACTCAAATGGGTGGCAGGTAAGTAAGTATTCTTACGCAAACATACCGCGAGCAGGTACGCTCACTTACAGCAACATTCATGAAGCTCGCGGCGACCTCTGGATTCGGTAGGAAGCTCTCCCAAGGCTTCAACATCGACTTGGCCCTGACATCTTCTGCAGAAATCGCAGCTCGAATGCTTGCACAAGTCTCAAAATGCTGCCATGCCATCCGAAACCGCTGGCGTCGAAAGTGCTCCACCTGTTTTCCAAATCACAAAACTACTGCGTAACTACTACTGCGTAAATACTACTGCGTAACTAGGTACTGCTGCGTACCTACTTACCCCAAGGTACCCATGGGTTCTGGCAATGTCAGGGTGGTTTTCCTTAAAAATCCTCTGCTGGATGTGCAGAGCGGCGGTCAGCTGGGCTGTTGCATCGTCTGCATCGGGCAGGTCCTTCATTTGATGCTGAAGTCATTCAAAATTTCAAAGAAAAAGACATGTAAAAAAGCCGCTGTCGGGGGAAAAAAGATGCGCCACCGACTCACCCATGCGCTGCACAGAGCACGAGCCTGAATCGCACAGTGCCACGATTCGTCCGCTGCCGCCAACGTATCCTGTCATGTCATACGTACAGAGAGAGAGACCCCATGTATGAAAAAAATGAGGCCCAAACTAAAAAAG
>Ga0164294_10005294_pt1 | contig 11108 bp, 6 predicted proteins | sample GEODES005metaG_FD_111479 | JGI IMG/M metagenome (GOLD analysis project Ga0164294, IMG submission 111479) | Oligotrophic lake water microbial communities from Sparkling Lake, Wisconsin, USA - GEODES005 metaG | ecosystem: Environmental > Aquatic > Freshwater > Lake | place: USA: Sparkling Lake...
GTTGTTGTTACCGCCGAACATTTCATAGTCATCGTCTGCATTTCCAAATACCTCAACGAACTCAGTGACCGTACCGCTGCCCACACCACCATAGGTGATACCATTGATCTCATTGTTCGGGGACAGAACATAGCCACCGAAGGAAAAGCGGCAGAAACGGATAGAGCCACTGTTATCAGCAGAGTTGGAACCACCATAGATTCCACCACTGTAGGTTGTCCAAGCAGCACCGTCAGAGTCCACCGTGGGAGCAGAGGACAAGCCATAGGCTGCACCGTCGATTGCTTGGTACCCTTCGATAAAGTTTGCACCAATACCACCTTTTAATGGAATCGCCGAAGGATCGGATATTGCACTGGCCACTGAGGTAGAAGCGGTCGCTTGCGTAGTCGCATTACCACCACTAATTGTCAGAGTCGGTTTTGTTTGTGCAGTCAAAACTCCCTTTACGCCGGGTGCCTTGACAATTACCCCATAAAGATAGGTAGGGGCTAAGCGCATCTTGAATTCTGGTAATACCGTGCAGTACGTCCCGCCAACGGTTGCCCCAGGCGTTCCGACAGAGACAGTAGTGGCAGTGGTCAAGTAACCACCACCCCCTTGCGTATATTTGAATGCAATCTGTTTTCCTCTGAAGCCGTTAACACCCAGAAACGGATCCGTGTCGGATTTGGTAGGCACATTATACTGCAAACCTGCAGTCGTGACAGGAATCGATGTGATTTCCCAATAATCATCACCTCCGGTGGCAGTCGCATCAGCAGAGCTTGTGCCTGTCCCTTCAAAACCATTAGATCCCACGTTGTAACTGACAACAGGAGTGCCAAGCACAGTCCTAGTTGCAGTTCTGGAACCGTCCGCAGCAGTTGCCGCAAAAGCGGGCTTGGTACCGTAGAATTTGCCACCATTAACCAAGTAGGTTGAGGCAACACCAACAGGATTAAATAGGGCCTCCAAGTTATAAGCGCCGCTATCGCTGAACGTAAATGTCGGATTTTCAGTATAGCCAGCGCCAGTCGTCTCAATAGCCACTTGAAGATTTCCACCCGATCCTGTGCCACCACCGAAGCCGACGGGGGCGCGACCTAGCATAGTCAAGCCGCCCCATTGCCCATCCTTGTCATGTGCTCTGTATGAGCCATTGTAAGCGCTGGTGCTGTAGAGAGCCGCTTCAGCGAGACGAGCTGTTGCATCCTTCGCAACACCATTCAGACCCGAAGGAATGGTGAGTGCACCACCAGGTACGAATGGGTCTCCCCAAGAGGTAAAATAGATGGGGGAATCAGCTGTTCCCTGAGCCACGAGCTTGGCGCCGCGGCAGATACTCAAGGTTCCGATGTCTGCGGGATCGAGAGTACTGCTACCACCAGTTGTTGCGGGTTCTCCGCGGACAATGCAGCCCGGTTCAATCGTCAACACTGCAGGAGCTTCTACAAAGGTGAGGTTGTTGAGTATATAGATGGTGTCGGCTTTCCAACGCTGGTCGGTCGTAATTACGGTGATACGACCCGCGAGTGTGCCGGATGATTTGGTCACATTGCCATCGATGTCATTGACATTTTGAAAGTTATAGCCGTCTCTCACATAAGAGGGCTGGACTGCTTTGGCAGAACCGACAGCCAAAACCGAGGCGAGGATAATTTTAATCAGATTGTTTTTCATAGATTTGTTGTCCTTGTTAGGTGGTGTGTTTGGTTATCTTTCTAAATTTAGGCTTTTTTCCTGCGAAGACGGAGAGCGGCAAGAGCCGTTCCGCCAAGAATCAACAGAGATACAGAGGAGGGCTCAGGTACTGCTGCACCGGCAATCCGACCCGTGGTGAGCGTATCGCTAGGCGTTCCCAGCTGGGACCCCAGTAAAAGGCTACCTCCATTCGTCGAAATTTCGATGTCGATGTTGTTCAACGGACCGTCCGCATTATCACCTGTTCCAAAGTTAGCAGCTGCCTTGAAAAGGATCATCGTAGCGCCGTACCAGTCGGCCGCTCCGCCCCCAGCAATGTTGCCGAGAAGATAAAGATTCTGACCGGCAAACTGTGATGCATTGTCCGGGGTACGACCTTGGAGACCTTGCTCATCGGTGTAGCCGATGGCCGTTCCAACATTAAGGAGTGTCGTGTACCCGTCAGCAGTTAGGCCAGGGATACGCCCGTTTGTGATGCCCAAATTAACAAGGGGACGAAATGAATTGAAGAGAGTTTCCATATCGTTTGCCACCAAGTTTTGCACTTGGCTCGAAGATAGCAGGGAACCACTACTTCCATTCGTCCCGAAGTTTCCTAGCCAGAGGCTAGCTCCTGTAACATTATCGCCGAACAGGGCGTACTCCTGATAGAAATTTCCGGTCATATTTGCAGCCTTGGCATCCACAAGGGAAAGTGTCAGGGCAATTGCCGATGCGATGGTCAGTATTTGTTTATTCATTGTATTTATTCCTTTCGGGTTTTTTGATTCGTCTTGATTAAATTTTGCACTCTTTCGCTGCCCGCCTCATCCAAGGCAGGAAAACAAGAGAAGCAACCAACAACAGTGTTGCGGAAGAAGGCTCAGGAATTAGAGCAACGGCAGTCGGAGTCACAACCCCAAGATTGCCTACAGCAGCAAAATTATTAAAGCCAGCCGACAATCCCGCCTCATTGGAGAAAGAGCTAGGATCTCCAGGGTAGCTGGCCGGATCTCTCGGCAGAAAGGAGCGGAGGGCTGGGTTTGTGTTTACATACGTGAACACCCCAAAATTTTTGCTGATTCCGGTCGCTGAACCTGCGATCGCGGCTTGGACGTTTGCCACTGTATCATTGATAATCACCGCATATGCATACATGTTATCTGCGGTCGCCGCTGTCCCTGTTACCTCATAGCTCTGATCTTCGCCCGTAATCGTGGCTGTCTCAAATGCCTTGAACCACTTAGTCGAGTCCCTAAGGGTTGATAAAATATTATTTGCAGTGATGGTTGTCGCATCGAAGGATGAGGAAAAACTACCAAGAGCAAAATAACTACCAGAACTGAGCTCGGCGGACAAACTACTGGTGGTAAATAGGTTAGAGATCTGGTCAAACCCATAGACTACAGTCGCTGCTTTTGCATCTGACATCGCGGCAAAACCGACGAGGCCGACCACGAGAAAAGATTTACGAATCGATTTCATCGTTACTTTTCCAAATTTCAATCCTTTTTTCATATTTTAGCTCCTTGGTTTTTTACTATCCCTGAGTTTTTATTTCGTGATGTATTGAGGACGGAACACGAGATCGTGGACGTCTCCTGCGCGCTTGACCAAGACAGCACCACCAGCAGCAAGCGACTTTGTTGTGTCAACGCTGGTGCCCGTCCTGTTCAAAGATGGCTTAAACCCGGTGTACGCAACGCCCGAGGGAGAAGTCGCACCCGATCCGCTACGAGCGAAGTAGTTCACAAACGCACCGTTTTCCAAGAACCGAAGCTCATCCGAGCTAGAAGCGGTCGAACCTCTAGCCAAGCTGGTCGCCAAATCGGAATCAGCCAATGTCGTGGCGACGGGGTAGGGATTGGCAACGATTGTTGCCGTGTTAATCAAGCTAACCCGTGAGCGGGTTCCGCGATATTCACCTGAAATGGTAATCGTTTTGGTGGTCACAGGGGTGAGAAGAACTCCCGTTCCGAGGGATACACGAACGAACTGCCGATCAGAACCTGTGCGAGCGGTTGTCAGCTTCCAGCCTGTTCCAGAACGGAAGAAGTATTTCTTCCAAGCTCCTGTGCTATCCAAAACCGACACAACGTCAGCACTGCCTGCTGTACTGCCGCTGGTCAAACCAGACTGCGTGAGAGCATTTGCAGAATCAACGTTTCCAAACAACGACCCTAACGTGAGATCCTTGCGGAGTGTGAATGTCGTTCCGACAGTCAGGGCGGGAAGACCACCTCGGACTGTGATCTCGTTCGTTCCAAACGCGGTCACAATTTTGATCAGGCCGGTGCTTGGACCACTGGTGATTTCAACAACGTAATGGTTATCGCTCAGAGGAGCATCCTCAGGGCCAGTTTCAACGGTCAAGCCATTGAACATATTTGAGGAAGCAGCGCTGTTCGCGGTGGTGAAAGAAGTGGCGGCAGCGGCAACATCCGCAGAGAGCCAACCCTTCATCACGGGAGAGCGAGCCAGGCTTGCTCCAACAAAAAGGGGCTGCGCGGCTGTCACGCTGATGGGAAGACTAAGATAAGAGGTGCCAACGCCGACATCGGCAGCCTGCAAGGGCAGCGCGAGAGCGGACACGGTTAAGGCGAGTACGAGGTTACGGATTTTCATGACTTTGGTTTCTCCTAGGTTTGTTTTTGTTGAGGTTAAAATCTGTTTCGACATAAAAAAAACTTACGTGTATCCGACTTTTTTTCCACAAGTTTATTGTGACATTTGTGTGACAGATCGGCCTCGACTACAAATGATTTAAGCTGATAGTCAATGGTTTGCGCCAGTTCCGATAAATTTGTCACGGTGTTGCCTTAATTAAAATATTTTGAGAACGATAAGACTCCGTCTTTCGCATGAATCGCAATCAAACAGATCACATCCTCGAAAAAGGGCAGAAATAAGAAGATCCAATCCAAAGAAACATTGCCCCCGGCGACGGAATCTATTGTCCAAGGCAATTCCCCTTTTCCCACCGCATTCGCTTCCTATTTGTGACGATTTCATGACAAAAATACCTCCCCCTTGAAAACCAGCATTTTCAGAACAAGTATATCTATATGTCCCTAGGACCACTTTTAACGAATTCCCTACCTTCCCTGATTCCTGCCTCGGGCATATCTTCAGTTGAGAATGAGCGTACTCTTTCGAAGGATTCAAAATACTTTCCTTTTTCCTTCTTTCATTTTGTTCCGGTGATCGGCGTAGCCCTCACTCTTCTTCTTCCAGCGATTGGATTCTCCGCCACTGTGGCGGTCATTGGAGTGAGTGAGATTCGAACCTCAACTGGGGCAGCCTTAAACGATGGTTCTCTGGTATGGATCGGGACATTCGGAGCGAAGACCGACGCTACGATTCAATCCTATTTTTCAGCGACAAGCACTCTAGCGAACCTTCAAAGCAATTTTTCGATTTTCGCAACAGGCCAAATTAACGAAAGTTCTGTTTTTGATTTTTCTGGGTCAGAAGAAGCGACCCTAGACTACACTAGCCGGGGCGGATCCCAGGCAACTTTTGGAAATCAAGACATCTATGTCCTTGTTTTCAACGCCGCGACAGCCGGGGGCGCCGGTCAAGTCGCCCTGTTTCGCTCCTTTGATGCGGGCGGCGAAACTTACAAAACGTTCGCGAACGATAATACTCTAAGTTCCGATCTGGAAGTTAGCACTGGCTCATTGGGAGCCGAAGTTCTCTTTGGAACCACTTTCTCTACCACTGGGGACGGCCAATTTCGAATGGGGGCCTTAAATCAAGCTGCAGGTATCACTAGTTCCCTTACCGCCAGCGCCACCCGAAATAGCCCCTTCAGCTACACGATCACCGCCAACAATGGGCCCACTAGCTTTCTATCTACCTACAACGGGGGAGCCCTGCCTGCAGGACTTACTCTGAACTCTGCTACAGGAGTGATTAGCGGCACCCCAACGGCAGCAGCTAACACCTACAACATTCAACTTACCTCGATTGGCCCGCTAGGGAGTGTGAGCGCCACGCTGATTCTTACCCTTAACAACCCCGTTGGAGGTACCCCTTCCATCAGTAGCCCCTTGGCCGCTCAATCGACGGTGGCTGGTGTCGCTTACGCCGAATACACCATCACAGCCAACAACTCCCCCACTTCCTACTCTGCGGTCGGACTGCCCACGGGCCTTACCTGTGACGCGGTTACAGGCAAAATTTCCGGAACTCCCACCCAAACCGGACCTTTCAATGTAATCATCAGTGCAACGAATGGATCTGGAACGGGATCTTCTTCCTTCTCCCTCACTGTGACCGCCCCCGCGGTTTCTTTCGCCAACAAAACCTTCACTGTAAATTCTATGGGCGCAACCACCGCCCCCACCGTTTCGCCAGGATTCACACCTACTTATGCTATACAAACAAGCACTCTTCCTGCTGGACTGAGCCTTGATTCATCCACTGGAATCATTTCTGGCACACCAAGCGCTTACGGTACAAGAACACTAACGATCCGGGCAACCGGGGGCGGAGTCACTGTTGACTCTGATCCATTTATTCTGACGATAAACACCACTCCACCCACACTGAACAGTGGAACTGCTGTGTCGGGATACGTGGGGACTGAAATCACTTACAACTTAACCACCCTATCCAGCCCAAGTGTGGCTCCTGTGGACTCCTATTCCATTGTTAGTTCCAGCGATCCCTCCGTCCTTCCTTTGAGTGCCCTCAACCAAAACACCGGTGTATTTACATTCACTTCGTCACGATCCGGCGTTTATACAGCGCAGTTTCGAGCCAACAACGGAATCACCGCGGGGGCTTTTGGAGGCGGCCTCAGCCCAATCCTCACGGTCACGTTTACGATCGATGTCAATCCGCCGACTTTCGTGGATCAAAATGATGCATCGAAATACGTGACGGTCAGCGGCAAGGACTATGTCTCGATGACTGTGTACGGAACAAAAACATTTGAATTCAATCACCAGGGTGCCACCACAGGATTCTTCTCTGCCGTTCCGGGCTTCGCTTGGCCCAACCCAATCTCTCGAACAGGCTCAGGTCTGACGGAAAAACTCACGTTTCGCCCCACCAAGGCAGGAACGTACGGGATTCGTAAGAACATCTCCAACATAGGCCGGACTGGGGCTCAAACTGAAATTCGCGACATTGTCATCACTGTAGTTGGAAGCTCTCCGACTGTTGCAGGATCCGGTTTCGTCTCCCCAGCAGCGGGGAAAGTGGGACAAGCTTACCGGCAATACGTGACAGCAAGCGGGGTGGGGCGTTCCTCGGCTGACCCTGTCTCCTTTAATGCGACAGGATTGCCCTTAGGCATCTCTTTTGCAACTGCGGCCGACCGCCAAATGGGCCTACTCACCGGAACTCCTGCAATCGGAAGTCAAGGCACTTACTCTGTGAAATTTTACATCGCAAACCCCAAAGGCTACATCGTTCAGAACGCCACGATGACCATTCAACCATGAAAAATCTTAACCCCTGCCCTTTGCTTCGTCTTTTTGGAAAGCTCACGTTGTTGTTTCTCTTGGCCCCGAGACTTTTTGCAGAAACTGTCCAGCTTCCGTATACGCTTCTGCCTGGCACCAGTTACGTTGGCATACCGCTTCTTCGCCCCGCCTTGTTTTCAGGAAAGATCACCAAGTCAGACTCCGCTACTTTTCGCGTCCAGGTGAACTCCTTTCCTCCGATCGATTTCGCAACCGTCCCGGGATGGGGAACCTCACCCTGCTTTTTGGAAGTTTCCGCCTCCCCTGCCGACGCCTCCCTGGAGGGAGAGCGGTATGAAGTCGACCCTGTTCGCACGCTCAAGGAAAAAGGGTTTGTAGTACTCAAATCAGCCTCTTCCAACACCCGAAACGATCTCCCTTCCGCTCTGGCAGGAGCCACCTTCTCGATTCACCCCCATTGGACACTGGCGACGGTCTTTGGGGATGCAGGAACCACAAAACTAGGGAAAGGGCGTAGCGCCGCCTCAAGCGATGTCATTAAAGTTTATTCTCCCGATGATCCATTTGGGTATCCCTCTTTCTTCGTACAGATGGGGGACTTGAAAACACAAGGAGGATGGCGATCAGCCCTTAGCTCCCAAAACTCCGATCCTGCGAAAACGGTGATCCCACCGGGATACGGATTGATTGTTCTTCGAAAAACGGGAGAAGCGTTAAGATTGACCATCCAAGGAGAGCCTCGGACCCATGCCTTCCGTTTTCCTCTGCGCGCAGGATCCAATCTCCTAGCTCCTGGACATCTCAAGAATTTCTCGCTGCAGAAACTTGCCACTTCGTCCGCGAATGGGTTCGTAGCAGGCCCTACTTCTAGCACCTCGGATCAGATTCGGATTCTTGTAGGGGAGAGATTGGAAACCTTCGCCTATTTGGCAGGCACACCAGCCCGATGGGTGTGCCTTGAGTCCCGTTATAGCCTGCCTGAGGCGGAGGCAATGATCGCCCCTGTCACCAAAGCACTGGAAATCCGCAAGCGGAAACCAGATCCCGATTTCGTGATTCCCTACGTCCCGTAACGGACGCCCCCGATAGATTTAGAATTAGAACCCGTACTTCAGACCCAGGGAAACATCATATCCCTTGGTGTAAGCCAAGTAATCCACTTCACTACCCTGATACGTAATGGTCTGACGGAAAACGGGGTTGAGAAGGTTTTTGCCTCGGAAGGTGAGGGACCAGTGATCGGCAAACTCTTGTGTCAAATTGAAATCTAACGAGGGCGCTGGTTGTTCATAGATATCGGGCAAATCGTAGCCCACTGCATAGAGGTAAGGCCCCGTGACATTATAAAAGAGGCCTGCAAAGAATCCGTTTGGCTGGTCGTCGTAGCTGAGTCCTGCATTAATGATGTATAGGGGTTGCCCTTGAAGGGGGCGGGAGGTTGCGTAATTGTTCGCCCGTGTCTGAGCAACTCTCTGCTGTTCCGAACTCAGGGGAACCTGGGATTGGATGTAAGTAGCATTAAAATTAACGGAGAAATTTTTGAGATACTCATGGCACTGGTCTAATCTTTTTCGAGCTTCAAATTCCGCACCCCAGAGAGTCCCGTTTTCATTGTTCGCATACTGATAAAATTGAGTGTCCCCCAGTTGATAGATCGCTTGTTCAATCGGCTTCTTGATCGATTTATAAAATCCGCTGACTGCAACCACCTCGCCGGCCCGGGGAAAGTATTCGATCCGCATATCGTAATTATTGACATTGGAGAGCTTGAGCTGTGGGTTTCCAACAAAAATCGTGGCGTCGGAAAAGTCTTGGGTAACAACCGGCCCGAGTTCCTTAAAAGAAGGGCGTGCGATCGTTTGCGACCAAGCCAGGCGAAAATTCATTTCTGGCATGATTTGAAAAGTAGCAGCTGCAGCTGGAAGAAGATCCAACTGCTGGATGTCGGCAGTCGCGTCGGCTTGGGTTGGGAAAAGGGTAGAAGTGGGGCCTTCCACCTGAATGTTTGTGTTCTCAAAACGGGTGCCCCCCGTAAAGGTCAGTTGAGGAAAGAGCCGAAAGTCGGTCATCACATACGAAGCGAGCACCTGCTGGTAGGCATTGTAGTAAGTACCCAGCCCCTCAGAGCTATTCGATGCAGTCCACGACATATATTCGCCAGTGAGACCGCCTTGACCAGTTGGATTGACTAGGCCAGACCTGTCCTCATTTAGGAACACATCGCTCCAACTCAGCCCATTCGCATCCCCTCCATTATAGGTTTCATAATTATTCGGATATTCCGCACCACCATACTTATATACAAAACTAGCCTGATTATAGTCTCGTTGGGTTGTATCGATGTAGAAACCGGTTTTGAATTTGCTAGGGTTTTCTTTGTCCTCGAAATAAGGGACTGAAATATTTGCAATGGCGTTGTACTCCCCTTCCGTAAGCGCACGTTGATACCTCTGGAGGGGTGCTTTGGATTGGGTGAACGAAGGATCCCCTGCTTCAAGTTGAGAATATTCACCTGTATTGGAATCGTAGAGATTTTGAAAAAGTCGTTGGTCTGGCTCGTTCAGCTGAGCCTGACCAAATCCCCCGACCCAATCGATTTCGATATCTCGAAATGTTTTGATTTTGTGGTTTCCATTCAATTGGACATAGCCCAACTGCCTTTCGCTGTACTGAATCGTTGTATACTGATACTCCTTGTCTCCCAGCCCTGGACTGATTTGGTTGTTAGCAAATTGAAAATCGGATGTGTCAGTGGCCTGCTGGTTAAAGATCACGTTGATTGCCACCCGCTGATCCTTTTCCGGTTGAACGGCAAAATTCACCAGCCCTCCCCAGAGGACATCCTCGGAAGCCTTATTGTCGGACACAAGAAAGTCCGGCTTAATTCCCCCAGCCTGGATGGAGTAATTTCCACGAACTGTTTCCGGATTGTAGATATTTTTATGCCGGTAGCTGAATGCACCAAAGGTGCCGATTTTCTGTTCCGGACCATACTCCACAGTATCTCCTCCCTGCATGTTGAAGCTGTAGTTCGGTCCGGGGGTACTATTTGTTAGCCCCGTGACAGAGCTCATTTGGCGCATGGCATTGTTCACGTTTTCCGCCTTGTCGAGATTCCCTTCGGTAGCATTCAGAGTCCTCGGGTCCAGATTCACGAGATTCGGGTTATCAATCACGCTTTGAGGAATTTCCCTTTGATTAGCCCGAAAACCGAACGGCCCCGTCCCCCCTCCTGCATAAGTGAGATAATCGGGATTGAAAGTGGCTTGGCTGTTATACTCCACCGTGGCGGAGGCACCGAACGAAGGTTTGTCTGGAAACTGCTTTGTACGGATGTCTACGCTGCCGCCAGTGAAGTCCCCTGGCTGGTCGGGGGTAAAAGTCTTTGTTGTGTTGATGCCTTCCAAAGTAGGTCCAGGGAAAAGATCGACATTAATCGCGCGCTTGTCCGGATCGGATGAGGGCAACCTTCCCCCGTTCATGAGGGTGTTGACGTACCGGTCCGATAACCCTCGGACGACAACATATTTTCCGTCCACCACCGAGGTGCCCACCATCCGCTTTAAGGCATCTCCAGCAGTGGAGGCCCCTAGCTTCGAAATGAGATCCGCCCCAATGGTATCCAGAACGGCCGTGGCTCCCTGCCTCTCCGCCAGCAGCCCGGTTTCTGAGGTCTTTTCCAACTCCCCTGGAACCACCAATTCTTCCATTTCTTCGACTTCGGCGATCGTCTCGACGCGAATATCGTTAAACAGTCCGCTCGCGACCGATACGTCCGGCATGACTCGAGCCACATAACCGGATGACCGAGCCGTCAAAACATACACCCCCGGGGGCACCCCGCTGATCGTGAATCGCCCCGCTTCATCCGTCATCGCGCCAAAAGGAGTGTCCTGCAACGCCACCGAAGCTCGGGCAATCGGCTGGCCAAAATCTGAATCCAAAACCTGCCCGCGAATTCCACCCAAACCTTGTCCATAAACGCCACTAGGCAAAGCAAGCAAACCAGCA
>Ga0164294_10005295_pt1 | contig 11107 bp, 8 predicted proteins | sample GEODES005metaG_FD_111479 | JGI IMG/M metagenome (GOLD analysis project Ga0164294, IMG submission 111479) | Oligotrophic lake water microbial communities from Sparkling Lake, Wisconsin, USA - GEODES005 metaG | ecosystem: Environmental > Aquatic > Freshwater > Lake | place: USA: Sparkling Lake...
CCTCCAGGTACATCGTGCGGAGTTGGTGCTGGATCTCCTCGAGCAGCCGCTGCTCCTCGCCAGTGAGGTTGCCCCGCGTCTTCTCCTCGAGCATGTCGAGCGTGTCGATGAAATGCCGCGCCGTGGCGATGTTGGTGATCGACTTCTTGGTGATCGGATTCGGGATCCGCCCCAAGGCCATCAGCGCCTGCGTAAACAGGGTGTGGATCAAAAACTCGAACGTCGCCGGTGGCATCCGCACCCCGGAATCATCCGCACCCGCCGCGATGTCGCCTTCGTCGCTCATCTCGCCTCCCTCGGAATCAGACCTCGGCCACCCACGCGCTCCCGGCGTGCCGCTCCACTGCCGCGGCCACGAGGCCGGAAAACAGCGGGTGGGCCGCCGTCGGCTTGCTCTTGAACTCGGGATGAAACTGCACCGCCACAAACCACGGATGGTCCGCCAGCTCCACGATCTCTACGAGCGACCCATCGGGGCTCGTGCCGGCGATCACAAGGCCGGCCCGCTCGAGCTGCTCGCGATACCTGCCGTTGAACTCGTAGCGGTGGCGGTGCCGTTCGGTGATCCGCGTGGTGCCGTAGGCGGCGGCCGCCTTGGTGCCCTCCACGAGCACCGCCGGCTGGGCGCCGAGCCGCATCGTGCCCCCTTTGTCGACCACCTTGTGCTGCTCGTCCATCAGGCAGATCACGGGATGGGGCGTGTTGCGGTTGAACTCAGTGGAGTGGGCTCCCTCCAGGCCGGCGCAGTGCCGGGCGACGTCGATCACGGCGCACTGCATCCCGAGGCAGATCCCCAGAAACGGCAGTTTCCGCTCGCGGGCGAACCGGATCGCCTCCACCTTCCCTTCGATGCCCCGCTCGCCGAAGCCGCCGGGCACGATCAGGCCGTCGAAGCCGGCGAGCAGCCGCTCGGCCCCTTCGCGCTCGATGTCTTCGCTCTTGATCGCCTGCACCCGCACCTGCGTCTTCTGGGCGATGCCGCCGTGATCGAGCGACTCATAAATGCTCTTGTAGGCGTCGCGATGCTCGGCGTACTTGCCGACCAGGGCGATTGAAACCTCGTGCTCGGGGTTGCGGAGCCGGTGCAGGATTTCATGCCACTCCTCCAGATCGGCCGGCCCGGCCTGGATGCCGAACCGCCGCAGGATGATGTCATCGATCCGGTTCGACTGCAGCGACAGCGGCACCTCGTAGATCGAGAAATCCTTGTCGCGCTCCTCGATCACGGAGTCGAGCGGCACGTTGCAGAACAGGGCGATCTTCTCGCGGTCGGAGACGTCGATCGCCCGCTCGGTGCGGCAGACGAGAATGTCGGGCTGGATGCCGATCTGGCGAAGGATCCCGACGGAGTGCTGCGTCGGCTTGGTCTTCAGTTCGCCCGCCGCCTTGAGGTAGGGCACGAGCGTGAGGTGGATGAAGATGCAGTTCTCGCGGCCCACCTCCAGCGGAATCTGCCGGATCGCCTCGAGGAAGGGGAGGCTCTCGATGTCGCCCACGGTGCCGCCGATCTCGGTGATGGCGATGTCGGTCTCGCCGTCGGCGAGGTTTCTCACCATCTCCTTGATCTCGTTGGTGATGTGCGGAATCACCTGCACGGTCTTGCCGAGAAACTCTCCCCGCCGCTCCTTGTTGATCACGGAGAGGTAGATCTGGCCGGTGGTGTAGTTGCTCTCCCGCGTGAGCTTGGTGGAGGTGAACCGCTCGTAGTGACCGAGGTCGAGGTCGGTCTCGCTCCCGTCGTCGAGCACGTACACCTCGCCGTGCTGGTACGGGCTCATCGTGCCCGGGTCGACGTTGATGTACGGGTCGAGTTTCTGCATCCTCACCCGCAGGCCGCGGGCTTCGAGGAGCATGCCCACCGAGGCGCTCGTGAGCCCCTTCCCCAGTGAACTGACAACGCCTCCAGTCACGAAAACATGCTTCGTCACGCTGCGAGCTCCTTCCCGTCCACCGGTGCCTGCCATCCTGCGACCGCTCCTGCGGCTCTTCCGGAACCGGATTGAACCAGCCGCGCCGGAGGCGGTCAAACCCCGCCACGTTTCGTCGTGTATGGTTGTGGGATGCCCGCGACGCACGCCGCCTCAGCCGCCACGTCCAACCTGCGGATCAAGAGCCTCGAGCCGCTCGTGCCGCCGTCCCGGCTGTGCGCGCTGGTGCCGCTTGCCGACGCCGCCCTGGAGACGGTCGTGGCAGGCCGCCAGGCCGTCGAGGCGGTACTCGCCGGCGACGATCCGCGGCTGATGGCCGTCGTGGGCCCCTGCTCGATCCACGATCCAGACGCCGCCCGCGACTACGCCGCCCGGCTCCACGCCCTGGCCGGGCGGGTATCCGACCGGCTGCTGGTGATCATGCGGGTCTACTTCGAGAAGCCCCGCACCACCGTCGGCTGGAAGGGCCTGATCAACGATCCGCACCTCGACGACTCCTTCGACGTGGCCACCGGCCTCCGGCTGGCCCGCACGCTCCTGATCGAGATCGCCCGCATGGGGCTGCCCACGGCGACCGAGTTTCTGGAGCCGATCACGCCGCAGTACATCGCCGACACGATCGTGCTGGGCGCGATCGGCGCCCGCACCACCGAGAGCCCGACTCACCGGCAGATGGCCAGCGGACTCTCGATGCCGGTGGGCTTCAAAAACTCGACCGACGGCTCGTTGCAGGCCGCGATCGACGCGATGCTGGCGGCGAAGGCGGCCCACAACTTCCTCGGCATCGACAACGACGGCGGCACCTGCGTCGTCTCCACCACCGGCAACCCGTGGGGCATGCTGATGCTCCGCGGCGGCCGCTCGGGCTCCAACTACTCGCCCGACGTGATGGCCGAGGCCCGCCACCGGCTCGAGGCGGCGGGGCTGCCGGTCCGGATCGTGGTCGACTGCAGCCATGCCAACTCGGGCAAGGATCCCACGCGGCAGTCGATCGTGTGGCGCGACGTGCTCGAGCAGCGGCGGGCAGGCGACCGGTCGATCGTGGGGATGATGCTCGAGAGCAACATCCACCCCGGCAGCCAGCCGGTGCAGGCCGACCGGTCGAAGCTGGCCTATGGCGTGTCGGTGACCGACGCATGCATCGGCTGGGAAGAGACGGAGCAGCTGCTCCTCGAGGCCCGCGACCGGCTGGCCTAGTGCCGTTTCCGACAGAACTCTCTCGGGGCCGCACGCGACCCACGCCTCACGGTGGGGGGCTTCACGGAGGGTGCGGCGCCGGGTTTTGAACCGGGGGCGGGCCGCGGGGCTTCTCCGGGGCGGTGTTGGGCTTTCACGGGGAATGGCCCAGGGGATACGCTATTTCTCGCCCGGTTCTCGTTCTCGCGAAAGGATTCGCCATGCGTCTCTCGTCCACGTCGTGCCCCGCGGTACTCGCCCTCGCGGCCCTGGCCCTGCTCGCCGCCCCTGCCGTCGCCCAGATGCAAATGACCGGCGGCCAGGCCGAGATCCAGACCGTCAACTCGGCCCGTCAGACGCTCGACGAGTTCGGCGGGCTGGCGATGGAATCGATCCCGCCGGCGATGTTCAGCCGAGCCGAGGGGGTCGCGATCTTTCCCGACATGATCAAGGGAGGCTTCATCATCGGTGTCAACTACGGCAAGGGGGTGCTGCTCGTCCGCCGTCCTGACCGCACCTGGAGCCCGCCGGTGATGGTGACGATGGGAGGCGGCAGCCTCGGCTTCCAGGCCGGTGTGCAGTCGGCCGACATCGTGCTCGTGTTCGCCACGCCGCGGAGCCTCAACGGCATCCTCAACGGCCAGAAGGTCACGCTCGGCGCCGACGCCTCCGTCGCGCTTGGCCCCATCGGCCGCCAGGCCAACGCCGGCACCGACGCGCGGCTCGGCGCGGAGATCTATTCCTATGCCCGCAGCCGCGGCCTGTTTCTCGGCGTGTCGATCAACGGTGCCGACCTCTCGGTCGATAACAACGCCAACTCGATGCTCTACGGCCGCTTCGGGGTGACACCCACCGACGTCTTCGCCGCCCGCGGCCTGGCGTTTCACGAAGAGGTGAAACTCCTGATCGACGACCTCAACACCCGCAGCCAGGCCGCCGTCCAGCCGGCGGCCCAGATCGTGCCGCCGCCGATGGCCGTCCCGCAGCCGATGCCGCAGCCGGTTCAACCGGCCCAGGCCGTCCAGCCCGTGCAGGCGGTGGGTGGGTTCCCCACGCTGCCGCAGCCGATCGCTCCGCCGCAACCGGCGGCGCCGATCACGGGAGCGACCGACGCGCCCTATGCCCCGCAGCCCGTCGCGCCGCCGCTGGTGCCGATCAAGTAGGCGGGCCGTTTCGCGGCAGCCACAGCGGGACCAGCCGTGGGGCTGCCAAACCACAGCCGCCCGTAGTGTGGAGTCAGAGGTCGCACGTCCACTGGCGGTATTTTCGCAGCAACCGGCGGCGGATGCTGCCGGCGGCATCCGGCACGCGATCGAGCCCTGTCAACCGGGCCGCATCACGGCGTCTCGCCACGGGATCGATCGGCGTCTCAATAATCTGCGTGAAGCGATCGAGCACCGCATCTGGATCGACGCAGCGGGGCACGCGGTTGTTGCGGAGCCACGGCCGGGCGAGCATCGCCTGGAGCAGGTCGGGGTTGCGGTCTACCTCCACCACCCGCTCCACGAGTTCATCGAGCAGGGCCGACGTCCGTCGCGAGCCGCAGTCGTGCGCGGAAAGGAAGCTTCGCGTATCGAAGTCACGGCCGATGAGCGGGTCGCCCCAGTAGATCGGGATCGAGTTCACGAGCATCGGCTCGGCGATCTTCTCGGTGGTGTAGCCGGGATGCGACTCATTCTCGAAGGCGATCGTAAACCGGCACTCACCGAGAAAAGCCTGCTTGTCCGCCACGCGGTGGCCGAGCGTGTTCATCAGCTTGCCGCCGGAGTCGACGGGCTTGTATCGCGACAGCCGGCGAAAGAACTCGTTGCGCACGTTACACAGCCGGTTGGAGACCACGAAGCCGCAGAACCGGGTCTTCGCCGCGAGCAGCCGTTCGGGATCCACGTCGGCGGGCTTCACCAACTTCGCGGGATCGACGTAGAACGGCCAGTGGGGCAGCCGGAAGTGACGCGGGTGCGGGTCGTGCTCAAACGTGAAGGCCCAGTCGGTCGAGAGCCAGTCGGCTGGCACGTTTTCGCCGGTGTAGAAGATCCGCACGCAGTCGTGCCGGCGATGGTCATGCCGTCCCTTGCCGATGCACGAATGGATCAGGAAGTCGGGCCGGTCGCAGACAGCCACGGCGTAGCGGCGGGAGAGCAGCCGCGTGAAGTAGTTGTCGCGGGGATCGAAGGTATCCCAAAAGCCCGTAAATCCGAGGCGGATCGACGGTCGGGGTCCGGCGGGGACGGTGGCATTCACCGCCACATGGTACCCGCAGGCCCGCGACTGCAGTTGCTCCGTTCGGAGGGGCAGGTAGATTAGTGGTGGGGAAGTTACGCAGACGCGTTGCTCGCCACCGGAGATCTCCGCAGCGTGCCGACAGACGTGTTCCAGAAGGCGGAAATCATGGCTGCCAACCCGCGATCTCGGCGCTGGTCAAACCAGTGCGTCTGGCCGATTCTCATGAGGTTCGCGATCGCGGCCAGTCTCGTGTTGCCGTCGGCAGCGATAATTCGTGAGGCCGTCTCCGGCGAAAGCGCTGAGGCTTCGTCCACCGAAGAGGTCGAAGTCAAGCTCTCCGACAGCGGGATCAGGCTGGTCAGCCAGTCGAGTCGGTTCAGGCAGGTGCGGGCAGCACGCATGGTCGTCACCGCGGCAACGTGCTCGGGTCGCTCGTCGGCGGTCGGTGGGCTCGACCGTTCTCCGTGGGCTACAGGCTCCGGCCACAGGCTCTCCAACGGGCTGCTTGCCCCAATGCGGTTGTAGGAAATCTGGGTTCGTTCGACCGTTGAACCCAGCTCGGTTAGGCCCCGCTGTCTCGCGGGCCGCCTTCGAGCGAAGCCAGTCTTACCAAAGGCAGGCTCTTCCACATCCGCCACACCGCCGCGGAACCACCTATGGACCGCTCTTCGCTCGCGCCTCGCGCCTCATTCGACCCGCAGCAGCTCTCGAGTGATCTGCTCGCGAGTGCCGTCGTATTTATCGTCGCCCTGCCGCTGTGCCTCGGCATCGCGCTGGCATCCAATGCGCCATTGATCTCCGGCGTGGTCGCTGGAATCGTGGGGGGGGTGGTCGTCGGATGGCTCAGTGGCGCGCAGGTCACGATCTCCGGCCCTGCAGCCGGCCTCACCGCGGTGGTCGCAGCCGAGATCGCAGTGCTCGGCTCATTCGAGGCGCTGCTGTTGGCCGTGGTGATCGCCGGCGTGATCCAGGTTGCGCTCGGTCTCGCTCAGGCCGGCGTCGTGAAATCATTCGTGCCCACGAGCGTCGTCCGAGGCCTGCTGTCGGCCATCGGCGTGATCTTGGTGCTCAAGCAGATTCCCCACCTCGTCGGCCACGACACCGACTACGAAGGTGAGATGTCGTTCTTCCAGCCCGACCAGGAAAACACCTTCTCCGAACTCCTCCAGATCCTCGGCGATCTGCATCCTGGCGCAATGGCGGTGGGCATTGCGTCGCTCGTGCTGCTTTGGTTGTGGAGCCGCTGGCAGCCGCTGCGGGCCTCGGGCATCCCTGCCCCGCTGGCGGCAGTCGTGCTCGGCGTGGTGGCCGCGTTTGGCCTCGAGCAACTCGGCGCGCCATGGATGATCGAACCATCGCACTGCGTGCAGGTGCCGGTCACGGCGACCGTCAAAGGCTTCCTGGCGTTTCTCACCACGCCCGATTTCACCCAGATCGGCAACCCGGCCGTGTATGCCGCCGCCGTCGCAATCGCGCTGGTGGCTTCGCTCCAGGCGCTGCTCACGACAGAAGCCGTGGACCGGCTCGACCGCGACCGCCGCACCACGCCGGCCAACCGGGAACTGATCGCCCAGGGGGTGGGCAACTGCGTGTCCGGGCTGCTCGGCGGCCTGCCAATTACCTGTGAGATCGTGCGTTCAAGCGTCAACGTCGATGCGGGGGCCCGCACCAAGCGGGCGGCGATCGTGCACGGCCTGCTGCTCGCGCTGGCGGTGCTCGCGTTTCCCAGTCTCATCAACCGGCTCCCGCTGTCGTGCCTCGCTGCGATCCTGATCGCCACGGGCCTGCGGCTGGCGAGCCCCGCGGTCTTCGCCGGCATGTGGCAGGCCGGCGGCTACCAGTTCGTGCCGTTCGCGGTCACGCTGGTGGCGATCGTGCTCACCGACCCGCTCATCGGGATCGTGATCGGCCTGCTGGTGAGCCTCACGTTCATCCTCTGGAGCAACCTCCGCCGCCCCGTGAGGATGTTCTCCGAGCGGCATCTGGCCGGCGACGTCACCCGGCTCGAACTCGCCAACCAGGTGAGCTTTCTCAACCGGGCCGCGCTGCGGCGAACGCTCGACGGGATGCCCCCCGGTAAGCACGTGCTGATCGACGCGCACGACAGCGTCTACATCGACCCCGATATCCTGGAGATGATCAAGGAATACCGCGATTCGATCGGGCCGGCGCGGGGCGTGACGGTGAGCACGAAAGGCTTTCGCCCGAAATACCGGATCGCCGATCGGATTGCGTTCGTCGATTTCTCCACGCAGGAGCTGCAGCGGGATCTCACGCCGGCCGGGGCATACGAGTACCTCCGGGAGGGCAACGAGCGGTTCCGCACGGGCAAAAGAATCAAGCGGGATTATGGCAGGCAAGTCATCGCCACGGCCGTGGGGCAGCACCCGATCGCGGTAGTCCTGAGCTGCATCGACTCACGGTCACCCGCGGAACTGCTCTTCGATCTCGGCCTCGGCGACATCTTCAGTGTCCGTGTCGCCGGCAACATCGCCACGGATGAGGTGCTCGGCAGCATGGAGTTTGCCTGCGCTGTGGCCGGAGCGAAGCTCGTGGTCGTGCTCGGCCATACGCGGTGCGGGGCCGTCGGGGCGGCGGTGAAGGCCGCCTACGAGCCGGGGGTTCTCGTCGCGCCGGAGTGCACCCATCTCGCGCCGATTCTCCGCAGCATCGGCCGCGTGGTGACCGATGGCAACGGCGGCACGACCGTGGGCGATGCCGTGGGCGGCCGGGAGCAGCTGTCCGACGAGGTGACCCACCGCAACGTGGCCCAGGTGGTCCGCGACATCCGCGCCGCCAGCGGCGTGCTCGACCGGCTCGTTCGCGAGGGCCGCATCGGGATCGTCGGCATGGTCTACGACGTGAGTACTGGGGCCACCCGGGTGGTGCCCGGCACGGCGGCCAACGTGCCCGTGGACTCTGCCGACATCCCGCCTGCCGAACGGACAGCCTGAGGTCCATGCCGCCGCGCCCGCGCCCCCGTAGCCACAGGTTTCCTACCTGCGGTCCACCCTGTACCTACTGCAGCAGTACAGGTAGGAAACCTGTACCTACGTTGCGGTAATCAACGCCGATCCTGCCCCCGAAGCCACAGGTTTCCTACCTGTGGTCCAGCCTGGTACCTGCCCCCGTAGCCACAGGTTTCCTACCTGTGGTGCACCCTGGTTGCCGCCCGTGCCCCCGTAGCCACAGGTTTTCTACCTGTGGTCCAGCCTGTACCTGCTGCGGCAGTACAGGTAGGAAACCTGTACCTACGTTGCGGTAATCGACGTCGACCGCGCCCCCGTAGCCACAGGTTTCCTACCTGTGTTCTGGCCTGGTACCTGCTGCGGCAGTACAGGTAAGAAACCTGTACCTACGTTGTGTCAACCAACGTCGCTGCGGCGCCCCCGTAGCCACAGGTTTCCTACCTGTGGTCCGCCCTGGTACCTGCTGCGGTAGTACAGGTAGGAAACCTGTACCTACGTTGTGGTAACCAACGACGATCGGCGTGCACGCAGCACAACCCCCGCCTACGTCGCCGTCAGCTTCTGCCAGATCGTCCATGCCGCGATCACGACGAACCCCGTCGCCGAGAGCCAGAGCAGAACGTCCCAGGCTCGCGACGGGGCGAGCCTCGGGTCGGCGTCGCCGTACCGAAACCAGAGCACGGCCACGGCGAGCGCGGCCAGCATGATCGCCTGGGCCACGCCGCTGGCGAGCACCATCGCCACCGGGTCGCGGATCACGAGCGCCAGGGCCACGGCCGTCATCACCCAGGCAACCGAGATCCGCCGCGTCCACCGGGCCCGGGATGCCTCGTCGCCAGGCAGCCACCCGCCGAGGATCAGGCCGTCGGCCACCATCCGGGCGTTGCCGGCGGCCGCCACGAAGAGCGTTGAGTAGAGCACCGCAAACGCCCCCACGAGAAAGGCTGCGCTCGCCCACGAGCCAAACACAGGGGCGTACATCGCGCCGAGCGTCCGCACCATCTCGCCCCCCGCGGGCACGAGGCCGAGCCGGCCGAGCGTGGCGGCGCCGAGCAGGTAGAAGCAGATCGTCACGAGGGTGTAGACGAGCATCGAGGTCCAGGCGTCGAGCTGCATCACCCCGAGCCAGCCGCGGGCCCGGCCAACCCAGGCAGCGGAGTCGTCCCGCGGGCCCACCGCCCTGCCGTAGCCCTTCTCGAGGCACCAGTAGGGATAGATCATCAGTTCGCTCGCCCCCACACCGATGATGCCGAAGGTCGCGAGCGCCGTCACGAGCGGCGAGCGGCCGTTGATGGCGGGCGGAATCGAGGGCATGAGACCGCTGGCGAGTTCGCAACCGGAGATGGCCCAGGCGGGATCGAGCTGGAGGAGCACGAGGGCCAGGAGGGTGACGAGCGTGAACGTGCCGACGAGCACGATCGACACCCGTTCGATGAGCCGGTAGCGGCCGATGGCGAGGAGCACGGCCGTAATAACCCCCGTGATGATGCTCCAGAGCGTCTCGTCGGGCGCGGGCGGCAGTGCGGCGGCGCGGGCCGTCGCGGCGGCAAACCTCGCGGCGAGGTCGTCGGCTGAGGCTCGATCGCCCGAGCGGCGGGCGGTGGCTTCCGCCACGCGGAGTGCCGCGGCCTCGTCGTGCGTGGCGTTCCACTGTTGGCCCGCAGCAGTGATCGGCATCCCGGCGGCGAGGGTCTGGGCCACACCGGCCACGATGCCCCCCTGCTGCACCACGATCAGGGCCGTCATCACGGCCCATGCCCAGTAGATCCAGCCGCGGCCGGCGAGCCGGGGCCCGGGCACGCGATCGAAGGCGTCGAGAGAGGTGCGGCCCCAAGTGAGCGTGTTGCGGCCGATCTCGACCTGGGCCGCCACCTTGATCACGCAGCCGAGCACGATGAGCCAGAGGAGCACAAACCCGGCCTGAGCTCCGGCGGTGGTGGTGGCGATCAGTTCGCCACTGCCGACGATGGAACTGGCGAGGATGATGCCGGGGCCGAGATGGGCGAGCGATGCGAGCAGCGTCTGCGGCGGCTCACTCGTGGGATGCGGGTCGGGCATGGATCACCGTCCGTAGTGTGCCCGCCACTCGCAACCGTGTCGATCCGAGCGCTCAGGCCTACTCAGGCCGACTGCAGGATTTCCACGCTGTTGACGTGGATCAAGGCAAGGTGGGTCGTTCGATCCTCTTCCGGGGAGCCGAGAATCGCCTTCGTCTTGAGCACCATCAGGCACTCCGGATGCCGCACCTCGTAAGCTTCGCCATCCGACATGCGGATCACGAACGGCTCAAACGGCCTGCGGTTGAGAAACTCGCGAATCGCATCGGCGTTCATAGGACCTCCACGAAATGAGTGGACAACCGTACATACTACCGCATGCTTTGCCTGCGTGCAAGTCACTCCGCCCGCGGGTGAGCCTCGCTGAATCCCGACTCATCCCGGGGGAGCCCCGGTCGTGAGATCGGGAGAATGCGGATTAAAACTGCACCAACGTTGTGGTAACCAACGTCGATCGCGCCCCCGTAGCCACAGGTTTCCTACCTGTGATCAAGCCTGGTCCCTGCTGAGCAGTACAGGTAGGAAACCTGTACCGACGTTGTGGTAACCAACGTCGATCGCACCCCCGTAGCCACAGGTTTCCTACCTGTGATCCAGCCTGGTCCCTGCTGGGCAGTACAGGTAGGAAACCTGTCATTCGGCGCGCCAAAACCGGCCACTCATCGGCGCCCAAAACCGGCCACCGTGTGGGGGGTATTGAACAGAAGAATCGTCTTGTTCGGTCCTGTTGGCAAGGGGCATGATCAGGTCGTAG
>Ga0164294_10005296_pt1 | contig 11105 bp, 1 predicted proteins | sample GEODES005metaG_FD_111479 | JGI IMG/M metagenome (GOLD analysis project Ga0164294, IMG submission 111479) | Oligotrophic lake water microbial communities from Sparkling Lake, Wisconsin, USA - GEODES005 metaG | ecosystem: Environmental > Aquatic > Freshwater > Lake | place: USA: Sparkling Lake...
ACGCAGCGTCCAGCGTGGTTTGCCCGCGGCCTCACGGCCGGTCGGCTTTCACTCGCCGCGCGGACGAGCCGGTGCATGGTGGGCGTCTTGCCAAACCCCCCGTGCCAGCCGACGTCGCCCCAGCCGAGGTCATCGGCCACGATGACGAGGATGTTGGGTCGTGGCGGCTCCGCGGCGGACCCGAGGCCAGGGCAAGCGACCGCCACCACTGCGAGGAGGAGGCACGCCGCGTGAAGCTTTACCATGAAAGACCTCTGACAGGGGGCAGCGTTGATTCTCGCGGGTCCGTTTATATCAGCCCAACTGCCGTGAGGCGTGGGGCGAACTACCACCCGACGCAGCGTCCAGCGTGGTTTGCCCGCGGCCTCACGGCCGGTCGGCTTTTTGTTCGTCCCGGGTGAGATCGCGGGGTTGGATCACACCCGATCACCAGCACGCCCAGCCCACGGCCCGGCCCGATACGGTCGCGATGCACCCGAAAAACATCGCTCACGAGCCGCCGGTCAGCGACGAGTCTGATACTCAGCCGTTGCGACGGCGCTTCCAGGCTGCGTAGCCGACGAGGGCACACCCGAGACCGGCGACGGTGAGCGTCGAAGGTTCGGGGACGACAATGACCGAGCCGACTTGGACCGAAACTCCGGTGTTCGGAAAAGCGGGTGCGGTGAGATTGGAGAACTGCACGGTACTCAAGTCACCGGCGGTAATGTTCGAGACAGTCGCACCCGATTGCGCTTCCTCGTTGACCACAAAGATATTCCACGTGCCAAATGCATCCGCGGCAGCAGTGAAACTGAGCACGGCGAGAGCGGCGGTCTCTCCCGGTGCGAGTACGCCGTAGTTCCCCTCAGTGTCGAGGGCTCCGCTGATACCCACGAGTGAGTAGCCGGCCGTGCCATTGATGTCGCCGTTCACCAGAGTGTCATTGTCGGGCCCCGTGGTGCTGGGGTCGAACCAGATGGAGTTTTCCGGAGCGTCCACTCCCGAGAGCGTGATGTCGCCCGCGGGCGATCCAACGGCGACGATCTGGATGCCGAGTGCCAAGGCACCGAAGTCAATCGAGGTAGTTCCTGAATTGACCGCCGAAATATAAAGCGTGCCCGTCCCACTCTGATTGATCGTTGTCGTGGTCCCGCTCTGCAAAGAAACGATGATGTCAGCCGAGGCTTTCGTCGCCTGGAAGCACATCGCTGACACCATCACCATCGCCATCAGGATCCGTCGCATCAGAGTTGTCCTTTTCAAGTTGCTCGAAATCGGCACGACCTCAAACTCGCGGCGAGAACCTCCTTGCGATCCTGCCGGAGGCCGATTGGCATCCATTGGTTGTCGCGAGGCGATTCACGCCACTGACCAAACCAAGAAGCACGTTTCGTGCCGATCACAGCGACCTCATGAAAACCACATAAAGCGATGTGTTTCAGCCTGAAACATCGTTTTTGAAGGTGGTCGTCCCGTCGTCGCGTCCCTCGAGGCAGGGCGCGGTGGAGCGATTCGCTCCAGGCGCTGGGGCGATTTGCCCCAGGGGGTGGGGCAAATCACTCCACCCCCCGCGGGACGTAGCCCGGTGCAAGGATGGGTTGCAGCGCGCGCCAGACCGCAAGCCCGCGGGCAAACGTTGCCGCCACGAGTCAGGCAAGGTCGCCCGGCAGCCCTCGGCCCCGGGTCTCTCAAGTGGCTGCTTACACCCGCCTCGGCCGGCCCGTGGGAGCGGTGTAGTAGGTGCTCGTGAGCGAGGCGGCCGCGGCCAGACGAATCCGGGCCTGCACGAGCGTCTGGTCGGTCGAGTCGATCCTGCTGTCGCCGTTGACGTCGCAGCGGAAGTTGAGGGCCGACAGAGCCTTGCCCACCTGGCCGGTCACAACCGTGTTGTCGTTGATGTTCACGGCCATGTTTTCCCGCTTCGTCGAAGAGTTGATGTCGCCTGTGCCGGCGTTGCCCACGAGCACGTCGAAGTCGTAGGCGAAGTCGCCGCCGCTCGTGCCGTCGCCGGAGCCGGCCGCGAATGAGCCGGCGTAGGTGGTCCACTCGCCGTCGAGTGTGTTCGCGACGTCACCCGAGGCCGACACGAGGCTCGACGTGGCCGCGATCCGGTACTTGCCGGTCGCCAGGTTCGAACCGAGCGTCCATTGTGCCACGGTGCCACCCTCAAGCATCGTCGGAACCCCCAGAGCCGTCGTGCTCGCCGCTGTCGCCGTGCTGCCGCCGAACACGATGCTGAAGGCACCGGCCACCGGCGTGGTCACGGCCTGATTGAACCGCACCGACACCGTGTTCACGTTGCTCCACGAGATCGTGGCGGCGTCGGTCAGCTGCGTCGCCCCATCGGCCAGCGACCAGCCGAGGTTGCTCGAGCCGACTGTCGTGAAGATCGGCAGCGATTGGTAGCCGGAAGCCCATGTGCTGCCCTTGACGAACACGCCGTTGATCTTCAGTGGGGTGGTGGCCGGCAGGACTGTGAAGTTTGCCCCCACGAAGGTGATCGCGTAGTTCGTGGCGTCGAGCGAGCCCTGCGAGATCGCGTAGGTGCCCTGCGTCTCGCCCGCGGCCCGTGTCGGGCTGCCCGTGAAGGCCGTCTGTGCCGTGTCGCCCGTCGCCAGCGGCGTCGATCCACTCACCTTCCAGGTCAGCGTGGGATCGGACTGGCCGCTGAGCTTGCTCAGGGCGTCGGCCGTGATCGTCACGGCTCGCTTGGCGATCGTGAACAGGGCGGTCGTGAAGTTGATCGCGTAGTTCGAGCCAGCGGTCACCGATCCTTGGTTGATCGCATAACTGCCCACGGCCGTGCCGGAGGCACGCGACAGGTTGCCGGTGAGCGTGTCGCCCACGACGAGCCCCGAGGATGCGAACGACAGTGACGGATCCACCGCGCCATAGGCCTTCGACTTGGCGTCGGCCGTGATGGTGAGCGTCTTGGTGTTGATGGTCGCAGACCGCGTCGGCTGAGCCACCGTGTAGTTGGACGACGGAGCCGCATAGTCGCCGGTGCGGGTGAGCGGCTTGTCGGCGCCGACATTCTTATCGGCGAATGCCCATGACACGCTGCCGCTTGGCGTGAAGCTCTCGCCATTGGCAAGATTCGCAAAGGCCGCAGCCGACGCCGATGGGGCGGTGGTCGTGCCGTCGTACGTCTTGCTGCCGAAGGCGAGGCCCGAGATCGACAGGGCCCGCTTCGCGACCGTGCTGGCCGTGGTGGAGACGGCCTTAGCCGTGGCCCCGCCGCCCGAAACGGTCACATCATTGCCGACGCCACCGTACGTGCCGGCTGCCGTCGTCGCCGGGATGCGGACGAAGACGGTCGTCGTGCCCACTGCGCCCGTGCCGTCGATCAAGATCGTCCGCGACGACGCGAAAGTCGTGCCGTCGAGAGACACCTGGAAGCCGGCCGGCGCCGAAACCGTCAGTGAGCCGTCTTGGGTGAGCGTCGAGCCCGACACGGCGAACGTGGTGACGATCGAGGTGGTGCCGTAGGTCGTCGACATGTCGGCGACCGAGGACGGCGAGACGGAGATCGTCGGCGAGCTGTCGACGACGATGCTGCCGGCCACGTAGGAGATGCCGTAGTTCGACGCGGAGAAAGTGCCGCCGGTGGCGGCCGATGGGATCACCTGGTCGGTGTAGGTGCCGGAGACCCCGCCGGCATAGCCGGCAGCGGCCGCCTCGCCATAAGAGATCGTGACCGAGCCGACGGTCTCGCCGGTGGCGAGGCCGCTCGCCGTAAAGGCTGTCGAGCCCGCCCGGCCGGTGAGCGTCTGGTTGCCGGCCTTCGTGACGTTGCCAGCGGTGATCGTGAGGGCCTTGGCGTTCACGGTGAGGTCTGCCCCCGTGAAACCAATCGTGTAGTTCGGGTTGGCGAGCGTGCCGACGTTGATCGCGTAGGTGCCCACATTCGACCCGGCAGCCCGGCCGAGGCCGCCGGAGAGCGAGTCACTGCCGACGAGGCCGCTGGCCAGGTAGGTGAGTGCCGGATCGGCGTTGCCGTAGGTCTTGGTCTTGGCTTCGGCCACGACCGTCACGCCCTTCCTCGAGACCGTGAGCGGCTGCGAGGCCGAGGCCGCGAGGTATTGGTCGTTGCCGGCCACCGAAGCCGTGAACGTGGTCGAGCCGGCCTTGAGGATCGTGACCGTGCTGCCCGAGACGCTCGCCACCGTCGGATCGGAGCTGGCGTAGGTGACGGTGCCGCCCGAGAAGGCCGTGGCCCTCAGTGTGAAGGTCGAGTCGCCGTAGGTCTTGGCACCGATGGCGTCAAACGTCACGACCTGCGGCTGCGGCAGGAGGAACGTGTAGTTGGCGGCCACGGCACTCTGGGATTCCCAGTTCACCCCGGTGCCGCCGATCGCCGAACGCAGCGTGTCCGGGGCTCCGGCATAGAGAGCGCCCGACGCCTTGTATCGCATCGTGTCGCCGGTCGGACGGATGAAGGTCTGGCCGTCCGCGAGGCCTCGCGGACGGGCGCTCGGAGACGAGCCGTAGGCGACGCCGTAAATGAAGCTCGTGGGCTGGGCCGAGTTGAGATTCGCGCTCGGGGCGAGGTTGTAGAGGTAGATCTCGTCGCCGCCCTGGCCCAAGCCCGGCGTGCTGTCGGCCACGGTCCAGGCATACTGCTCGGTGGTTACCGTGCCTGTGCCCCACGGAACGTTCACCACCGTGCCGGCGGAGATCACCTGCCCGTCCCTCACCGTGAACGACGCCTCCGCCTCGTTGAAATCGATGAAGGCGGCACCACCGGCGACGAGCACCTCATTGTCGCTCACGAAGAACTTCGTGCCCGGGGTGAGATCGCGGAGGAAGAGCAGGGAGATCGTATCGGGATTGTTGGCAAGGGCGTCGTAGCCCAGCACCACCACGTCGCCGGCGCCGAGCGTGACGGGTGCGGCATCGGCAGCGGCGAGCACCTTGACCGTCTGCGTGTAGCTGAAGGCATCGTAGTTACCGGTGCCTTCAGCCGTCGCCGTGAGCTTCGCGAAGCCAGCCGCGTTGAACGTGATCACGTTGCCGCTGACGCTCGCGATCGACGAGTCGCTCGTGGAGTAGGTGACCGGCTGGCCCTGGCTCGACGCGGCGGGCATCGTGATCGACGTGCCGATCAGTCGGGTGCCGATGTTGACCGCGGCGATCGACTGGGCACCGATGGTGATGTCGGCGGTGAGGCCCGTCGGCTGGGCGATCGTGTAGTTGGTGAACGACGTGCCGCTCGGCGAGTAGATCGTGACGGTCGTCGTCACGGCGATGGCGGTGCCGCGGTTGTCGGTGGCGAACGTGCCGGTGCCCACGAAGGCGACGCTGTCGCCGAGGACCACGCCCGAGAGGGTGCCCGTGATCATCGCAACGGTCGTGCCGTCGTACGACTTGCTTTGGGCAGTGGCACCCGCGAGCGTGAGCTGCTTGGCCGTGATGTCGGCCGTGAGCCCCGTTGGCTGCGTGAGCATGTAGTTCGCGGCACCGGCCCCGCCGATCGCGAGTTGAGCCGTGACGGCCTTGCCCGCACCGACAGTCCGGCTGGCGAACAGGCCGCCGCCGCCCACCGTCACCACGTCGCTGCCGACCACGCCCACGAGCGTGGCCCCGGTGATCGTGGCGGCGGTCGAGCCGTCGTAGGTCTTGTTTTGGGCAACCGCACCGGCGACGGTGAGGGCCTTTGCCGTGATCGCGCCGCTCACGCCCGACGTGCTCGCCAGCGTGTAGTTCGTGGCCACGCCGCCGTTGGCACCGTCGCCCAGCGTGTAGCTTACGGCGGTGGTAGAGGAGCCGACGTTCGCACTCGAATAGGCCGCGGCGCTGCCGGTCGCCGTCACCGTCTCGCTCCCCACGAAGCCGGAGAGTGTGCCGATCGTGAGCACGCCGGCCGCGGTCGAGCCGTCGTAGATCCTGGCGGCGATCGACGGGGCGGTGATCGACAGGGCCTTGGCCGTGATCGAGCCGCTGACGCCGGTGTTGGCGGCGAGTGTGTAGTTGGCCGCCTTCCCGCCGCCTGAGCCATCGGCGAGCGTGTAGGAGACGGTGGTCGTGTAGCCGCCGACATCGGCGCTCGAGAAGGCTGCTGCGGAGCCGGTGGCAGTGACCCGCTCGCTGCCGACGAAGCCCGAGAGCGTGCCGATCGTCAGCGTGCCGGCCGCAGTCGTGGCGTCGTAGGTCTTGGCGGCGATCGACGGAGCGGTGATCGACAGGGCCTTGGCGTTGACCGTGCCGGTGAGCGCGGGCTGCGTGACGGTGTAGTTGCCGCTCGGGGCCGCGTACCCCGTCACGCTCACGGCCTTGTCGGCGCCGGCGTCGGACGTGGCAAACGTGGCCGAGGCCGAGCCGCTCACCGAGAAGCTCTGGCCGTTGACGAGGCCCACGTAGGCGGGCGAGCCGGTGATCGTGGCCGCGGTAGAGCCGTCGTAGGTCTTCGCGGCAATCGCCACACCGCTGATCGTGAGCCCCTTCGGCGACACCACGCTCGACGGGATCGAGGCCGACTGGCCGGTCGCACCGCCGCCGGTCACCTGCAGGCTGCCGGAGTAGGTGGCGGCGGCCGCGGTCGCCGGCAGCCGCACGTAGATCGTGGTCGGATTTACGGTGCCGTCGGTTGCGGCCAGCGTGAGGCTCGCCAACGTGAATCCGCCGTCGGCCGAAGTCGAGAGTTCGAAGCCGGCCGGAGCCGTCACGGTGAGGTCGTCGGCGAGGTTGGCCCCGTTGACCGACAGGCTCTGCAGCACGGCCGTGCCGTAGGTCGTGGTGAACGCGTTGAGGGTGCCACCGACGAAGATCGTGGGGGTGCCGCTGACGACGATGTCGCCGAGCACGTAACTGATGGAGTAGTTGGAGGCGCTAAACGTGCCGCCGGTCGCCGCGGAGGGAACCGCCTGGCCGGTGTAGATCCCGGGAGCGGCATCGGCGGCTGCGCCGGCGCCATACGACATCGTCACCGAGCCGACCGTCTCGCCGGCGACGAGGCCGCTCGAGCCGAAGGCCGTGGAGCCGACGACGGGCGTGGTGAGCGAGGTGTCGGGCTTCTTGGTGACGCTGTTGGCCGTGATCGTGAGGGCCTTGGCCGTCACCTCGCCGCTCGCCGGCGAACTGGCGAGCGAGTAGTTGGAGGCGAGGCCGCCGCCGGTGCCGTTGGCGAGCGTGTAGCTCACGGTGGTCGCCTGCGAGCCGACGCTCGCGGAGGCATACGCGGCCGCCGAGCCCGTCACCACCAGCGTCTGCGAGCCCACGAGGCCGGAGAGCGTGCCAATCGTGAGGCCGCCGGGGGTGGTGGTGCCGTCGTAGGTCTTGGCCGCGATCGAGGGGGTGGTGATCGAGAGGACCCTGGGCGTGATCGAGCCGGCCACGCCGGCGGTGCTCGCGAGCGTGTAGTTCGCGGCCCGGCCGCCGTTGGTGCCATCGGCGATCTGGTAACTCATGGTCGAGGCGTAGGAGCCGACATTCGCGCTCGAGAAGGGACCGGCGCTGCCCGTCACGGCGAGCGTTTCGCTGCCCACGAGGCCGCTGATGCTGCCGACGGTGACGGCGCCCGCAGCCGTGGCCGCGTTGTAAGCCTTCGGGGCGATGGTCGTGCCCGTGACCGACAGGGCCCTGGGCGTGATCGAGCCGGTGGCGGTGCCGTTGGCGAGGCTGTAGTTCGACGCCAGGCCGCCGTTGGTGCCATTGGCGAGCAGGTAGGTGACGACCGTGCCGGCATAGGAGCCGACGTTGGCGCTCGAGTAGGCCGCGGCCGAGCCCGTGGCAGTGACGGTTTGCGTGCCGACGAAGCCGGAGAGCGTGCCGACGGTCACAGCGCCACCCGCGGCGGTTCCGTCGTAGGTCTTCGACGAGATCGTCGGGGCGGTGATCGAAAGGGCCTTTGGCGTGATCTGCCCGCTCACGTCCGTCGAGGCTGCGAGCGTGTAGTTGCTGGCGAGCCCGCCGCCGGTGCCGTTGGCCAGCGTGTAGTTCACAGTCGTGAGATAAGAGCCGGCATTCGCGCTCGAGTAGGCCGCGGCGGCGGCCGTGGCGGTGATGGTCTGGCCGGTCACGAAGCCCGACAGCGTGCCGATCGTCACCGTGCCTGCCGCGGTCAACGCGTTGTAGGTCTTGGCCGCGATCGACGGGGCGGTGATCGAGAGGGCCTTGGGCGTGACGGTGAGGCTCGCGCCGGTGTAGGAGATCGTGTAGTTGCTGTTGGCGAGCGTGCCCTGCGTGATCCCGTAGGTGCCGACGTTGCTGCCCGCGCTGCGGGCGAGGCCGCCGGACAGCGAATCGGAGCCGACGAGGCCACTGGCCACGTAGGTGAACGTTGGGTCGGCGTCGCCGTAGGTCTTGGTCTGGACGTTCGCCGTGACCGTGATCGCCTTCGCCGCCACCGTGCTCGAGGGGATCGCGACGCTCTGCGCCGGGGCGCCGCCGCCGCTCACGCCCACGTTGCCGGAGTAGGTGCCCGCGGCCGTGGTGGCCGCCAGCCGAACGTAGATCGTGGTCTCTGCCACGGTGCTCCCGGTGGGGGCGAGCGTGAGGCCCGACGCCGAGTAGCTCGACCCGTCGGTCGAGAGTTCGAATCCCGCGGGAGCCGTCACGGAGAGGTTGCCGGTGATGGAAATGCCCGACACGGTGAACGAGGTTGCAGTCGAGGCGGTGCCATAGGTGGCCGACAGGGCGGCGAGCGTGCCCGCGACCTGGATTGCCGAACTGGGCGCGGAGATGTTGAGGTCGCCGCCGACATAGGTGATCGCGTAGTTCGACGCCGCGAACGTGCCGCCCGTGGCGGCCGACGGCACGACCGCGCCGGTGAACGTGCCGACTGTCGCGGTGTCGGCCGTGTAGGCAATCGATACGGAGCCGATCGTCTCGGTCCCGACGAGACCGCTCGAGCTGAACGCGGTCGATCCCGCATCGCCGCTAAGCGACTGGTTTTGCTCCCGCGTCACGTTGCTGGCGGTGACCGTGAGGGCCTTGGCCGTGACGGCGAGGCTGGCACCGACAAACGTGATGTCGTAGTTGGCATTGGCCGCGTTGGTGACGCCCCCCTGCGTGATCGCGTAGGGGCCGCTCGCCACGCTCTCGCCTGCCGCCCGCGCGAGGCTGCCGGGAAGCGAATCGGAGCCGACGAGGCCGCTGGTGACGAACGTGAGCGCCGGGTCGGATGAGCCGTACGTCTTCGTCTGGCCGTCAGCTGTGACGGTGATGCCCTTACGGTTCACCGTGAGCGTCTGCTGGACGGACGTGGCGGCTGAGAAGGACGAGTTGCCCGCCTGGCTGGCGGTGATCGTGGCCGAGCCGGCCTTGAGGATCGTGACCGTGCTGCCCAAGATGCTTGCGACCGTGGGATCGGAACTGACGTAGGTCACGCCCAGGCCCGAGGAAGCGGTGGCACCGAGGGCGAACGAGCTGTCGCCGTAGGTCTTGGCGGCGAGCGAGCCGAATGTGATGGTTTGGGACTGGGTGATCGAGAACGTGGACGTTGCGATGGGGAAGTCGGCGTAACGCGTATTGTTGCGCGACCAATTGGAGACGTTCCCGATGCTGGCCAGGACTTGAGCCTTCGATCCCGACGTCGAGGAAACGTTGTAGTACTGATTGTCGATTTCCGAAGAGAAATCGCGGGCGTTCGTGCCATTGGTCAGGCCGACGGGCAGATACGAGGTGTTGCTCGTGGGAGTGCCTGTCGTGATCCACGTGTTGGAAGTCAACGCGTACAAGAACGTAGGACTCGCCGACGTCCCGGCGTAGGCGATGACTTGGTCGCCGCTCGTCGATCCACCGCTATAAGACCCGGTGAAGGTGCCAACGGAGAAGCCCACGGCGTTCTTGAACGTGACGATCGTGTTGGCGGAGACGCCGGCGCCCGGAGCAGTCCAGACGATCGTGTTCTCATTGGTAAAAAGCGAAGAACCATCCCACGCATTGTCTGTGAAGCTGATGCTTTGGCCACCGGCGATCGCCTCCAGCGTCACGAAGGCGAACTCGTCGGGATCATCGGTCTGCAGTTCGATGATCGCGATGTCTCCCGCCACAAGGGCCCGGTTGATCGAGAGCGTCTGCGTGACGCTCTCGGCCGCGTTGTAGTTGTCGTTACCCGTCTGGCTGGCCGTGATCGTCGCCGTGCCGACCTTCAGGAGCGTGACGGTGGTGCCCGAGATGCTGGCCACGGTCGGGTCCGAAATGGTGTAGGTGATCGTCAGGCCAGTCGCGGTCGTGTTGGCACCAAGCGTGAACGCGGCGTCGCCGATGGTCTTGCTCGGCAGCGCGCCGAATGTGATCGTCTGGTTGGCCTTGGCGATGTCCACGGCCAGGCCGGTGGGCTGCGACAGTGAGTAGTTGCTCGCGGCGGCGCCGCTGATCGAGAAGCCTGTCACGGTGACGGCCTTTCCCGCGCCGGCGGTTGCACTTGCGATCGTGCCGCTCGGCGAGCCGCCGAGCGTGACTACGTCGCCGCCGATCACACCTGAGAGCGTGCCGCCGGTGATGGCGACGATGGTGGTGGCGTTGTAGGCGCGGTTGGTGGCCGCGGCACCCGTGATCGTCAGCGGGGCCTGGGAGATCGTGGCCGTGAGGCCGGTGGGCTGCGTGAGTGAGTAGTTGCCCGCCGCTGCGCCCGACAGCGTGTAGCCGCTGACCGTCACCGACCGGCTGCCCGCGTTCGCGCTCGCGGTGACGCCAGAGGGCGAGCCGCCAAGCGACACGTCGTCGCTGCCAACCACGCCCGAGAGCGAGCCGCCGGCGACGGCGATCTCGGCGGCGCCGTCGTAGACCTTGCCGGTCGCAGATGCGCCGGTGATCGTGAGGGCCTTGGCCGTCACCGAGAGGTATGCGCCGGTGAACGAGATCGCGTAGTTCGAGCCGGCGTCGAGCGTGCCCTGCGTTATGGCGTAGGTGCCGACGGAGTTGCCCGAGTCGCGGGTGAGGTCTCCCGAGATCACGTCGGAGCCGACCAAGCCGGTCGATGAGTAGGTGAGGGCCGGATCGGCGACGCCGTAGATCTTGGTCTTGGCGGCGGCCGTGATCGTGAGCGCCTTGGCGTTCACCGTGCCCGTGGCCGAACCGCTCGCGAGCGAGTAGTTGGCGGCGAGGCCGCCGCTGGTGCCGTTGATGAGCGTGTAGTTCACCGCGGTGGTGTAGGAGCCAACGTTGGCCGACGAGTAGGC
>Ga0164294_10005298_pt1 | contig 11105 bp, 12 predicted proteins | sample GEODES005metaG_FD_111479 | JGI IMG/M metagenome (GOLD analysis project Ga0164294, IMG submission 111479) | Oligotrophic lake water microbial communities from Sparkling Lake, Wisconsin, USA - GEODES005 metaG | ecosystem: Environmental > Aquatic > Freshwater > Lake | place: USA: Sparkling Lake...
CAACTATATATATATCGATGTAGTAGTTCGAAGGTTTACATGATGATTAGATGCCGGTAGTTACGAAGGTGGAGGGCTTGGCTTAAATGTAATTTTCAATTAATACATGGTATTTAAAATAGAATAGCAGACGTAATTGGTGATGAAAGATTCGTTAGAGTGGTATGATTTCCAAATGGAGTTATACATTGACTACACTGTAGACGATAGAGTTACCATCGCACTCTTCACAATCTCTTTCGAGCACCATGTGGTTATAGATGCGCTTTACAGTCCCCTTTCCAAGACAAGTCTTACAGATTCTGTAATTATCTAATCTTTCAATATCGTTTTTGGAAACAGGTACCATTGTCTCTGATATCTTTGTCTCTCGGGCTGAAACATTATTCGAGCTATACTCCGCATCAATCTTAGTCTGTAAGCTTTTATACTTGTCTTTAAGATGATTGAAGTCGACTCCAGCTGACTTGCTGATCTGATCAAAGGGTGCTTCGACTACCATTATTGACCGACCTGCATCATTCATAACTCAACAACTTTTTGAAAGTGTATAACGGTTGTACTGTACGTACACTGTACAGTACCAATGGTAATGATTAACTACCTTTCACTGTCTCAATAATCGTTACTTGATGCGATTGCATTTGAGAGTTATCATCTATTGCTGGACTATTCTGTTCATGATTAATAGATTCGTTTCATTGGTCAGCCACTTGCATACGAGTTCCAAGGGTCATTATCATAAGCTATTAGAGAGCAAAGCTGTTTCGCATCCTTTAAAGGATGGTCTTGAACTGACATTGAGGATAGAAGACATAACGAATCAGGGCATCGGAGTGGGTAGGACTTTGCTCGTTGATGGATCTAAGTGGGTGGTCATGGTTCCGCTGGTCCTTCCTGGTGAGGAAGTGATGGTGAGGGTCAAACGAAGCACGGCTACCTACAGTGAAGCAGAGGTGGTGGAGGTGCTTGAATCGTCACCCGATCGCACAGAACCACTGTGTAAGTACTTCTCCATATGTGGGGGCTGTCAGTACCAGCATGCGAACATATCTGTCCAGAGGTATTGGAAGAAAAAGCAAGTACACACTGCGTTGCAGAGAATAGGAGGCTTTGCAACCATTGAATTGAATGAAGTGATAGGTAGTGTTATAAATTATAGCCTTATTTGGTGGCATCTTCTTACATCAAACAATTTGTCTTATTAGGTACAGACGATGTATTCCATTACCGATCAAAAATTACTCCTCATGCGCATTTTTCAACATCAGCTAATTTTAAAATGGGGTTTCAAGAGCGCGCAACAAACCACATAATCGATATTGAAACATGTGTGATTGCGTCGCATAAAATCAATCAAGAGTACTCTAAAGCGAGAAAGAAGCTGAAAGGTACTGCTGGTCCAACTTCGAAGCGATCTAATAGTAAAGACATTACTTTGCTATTCAGAGAGTACGATGGGGGTCGCATCGAGACGGATCGTACCAAGCACGTCACACAGACTGTGAATAATATCAAATTCTCGTATTTAGCTGGTGATTTTTTCCAGAACAATCCTTATGTAGTACCCTTAATGCAGAAACATGTGGTGGAGCAATCGCTGGGTCACAACTGCTCTTTTCTTATCGACGCGTACTGTGGCTCGGGGCTCTTTTCTTTGGGTGCTGCGAGTCACTTCCAACAAGTGTATGGTATAGAACTGAACGACAAAGCTATCGCAGCAGCTCGACAGAATGCCGCCTCCAATAATATTCGTAACGTGGTATATTTCAGTGGCTCTGCAGAAAACATATTCGCTGAAATTGAAGCTTTGAACGTTCCTGCCAGCAGCTCCGTGTTAGTCATCGACCCTCCTCGAAAAGGTGAGAGAGAATTTAAGCGAAATCTATCCTATCTCCTCGTTCGCTATTTATCGAAAATTTGCATAATGTTAGGATGTGACACGTCATTTTTGAGGCAGTTGATTCGATTCAACCCTAGAAAGATTGTTTACATATCGTGTGACCCCGCAACGCAAGCAAGAGATGCCAAACAAATAGCGGCGGCTGGTTATGATTTGATTAATGTGACACCATTCGATATGTTCCCTCAAACCAGACATATCGAGAATATTGTAACATTTTTATCGCGTTCTTAGAAGCAACATCACTGCAAATCAAGAATTATTAAACTAACACCTTCACCACTGCTCTTCTATGAGAAGCGTTTGTTCTTTTGTAGTTGTCTGAGCGTGCCTCCATTTTGAGTTATGTTCGCGCGGCGGGTCTTCTGGGCATTGAAGAATGCCAGACTCTCCGGATCATTCGATAATATGCGGTCCACCTCCATCTTGTCGAAGGCCTCTTGGTCATCCAGCTCATCAAACTTGTTCACAGGACTACTGGAAGCCTTAGCATCCGTATCTTTGCTTTCGCCTGAGCTCCAACGGTTGAATGCTCGACCCAATTCAATCTTCAATTGATCGGATCGAGCCTGCGCATCCAGTGATTCCTTTTTGAACTTCTGCATTTGCTCAAAGCTATTCCTATACGATCGCTTCGCTTCCTTCAACTCGCGAGTCAACCTGAATTCCTCCTCGTCGACAATTTCATCCTTTGATGAGGCCTTCGCTGAACTACGCAAGAACTCCAGACGAGATGCTTTTCGCTTATCAATGTCACCTTGCAGTTGATCGATCAAAGATTTTGCCTCGTTCACTGCACTTGCAAATTCGAGGCTTTTTGTGCGCTGTAGCTTTGCGAATGCTTTGAAGTCGCTAAATTCCTTGAATAGTTCACTGCCATCATCTGTCTTGACGAATACTTCAAAGACGGCCATACTCTTAGTGCTCAGGCCTAGTTGAGAGTCTCCGAAATCAAATTTGCTGCTTCTTGTAGGAGAGTTGGAAGGGCTAAAGTTAAACTTAGATCTTGGACTGAGATTCGATTGAGGCGAGCCTGGTGGTGATGTCTTAGATCCAGCTAACAAATTAGACTGCGTGAATCTAGAAGGACCTCGCTCAATACCGTTCAAAGGACGAGAATCTGCCACGGCGATACCAAGTGCAAAGCCTCCTGCATTTCCTCCGATTGTCTCTCCCACTGTTGGAGCATTGGGGTCAAATGTATTCGCAAGCTTTTTGTCTGCGACAAAATCATTTCTTTCTTGTGTACTGGTGGTTGTTGCGAAAGCGACTTCTCCGGTGGTTCCTCCACGAGAAGGGGTCCTTCCCACTCCTGAAGACGCTAAAAATGCTTGTTCTTGTGCGGCTTTAGTATCGAGACGTGCAGTGGTCACTTTCTTCTTAAATTGTTTGCATATCTCCAGCATCTGGCGGTAGTTGGTAATACTGAGCACATTCTCCTCTTCAACCTCTGAGGCCGCTATATATCGTTCTATCATCTGAGCGATGCTTTCCTGCTGCTCCGGAGTGTATGGTTCGTATGCGATTCCAGTTCGTTGCACCAGTGCGTCATGCATCAGTAACTCCTGTTTAAGAGCTCGGATTATCTTTTCTTGTTTCTTGATCAGAGTAGATGGATCGACAGTCTCTACAGATACTGTCTCGTTCTGCACCCTCATCATACGCGAGGCCAGCCTCAAGGTCGACACTGATTCCTCTAGATGATTAGCTTCACCCCACATACAAGCAATCATAATTGTATTGCAATTAGCACCTAAGCAATCTTTCAAAACATTCGTTAACTTGCTTTGTCTATATGGAATATGGGATTGGCCTCGTCTGGCTAAGGCCACGACGCATTGCTCCAAGTAAGTCAGCGACCTGTTAATAGCCATGCTCTCTTTGCGAGTCACTTCGTCTCCCATCGTTCCGTCCAGTGAGTCCATGGTCTTCTTTAGACGCTCCGAGCCTGCGAGGTCCACTAAATGCAGCTTGGAGTGAACCACTCTCTCGCTGACACCCGATCGCTGTCGCTGTTGCAGATATATGGTAAAGATGGAATGCGACCGATTCGACTGTTTGTTGAGCTTATGAGTGGCTACTGTTCTAGATAGGCCTCCGCTGAACAGCAAATTAAGGGTAGAGTTTTCATCTTTTACTTCCACCTCCGCTATTCCTCTGACGAAAGTCCCTCGTCCATCCTTCTCTTCGGCTATCGTATAGTCAGTAACCTGATCTGCTGGAACCATATCAGACAATAAGTCGAATATTTTCTCGTTGTAAATTTCCATGTAACTGCATGAAATCTTGAACTCGAGTTCGACGCGAGAGTTGACCTCGTTAAACAGTTGGTTGACAGCTCTCGGACACACTCCTCGATGCTCGTAGCTTTGAGCATCACCAATCTATTAACGAAATTTAATGATCTCATCAGATTGAACGATCGACATAAATAATGAACACCTTACCATGGTGAATGTTTTCCCAGAACCTGTTTGACCGTACGACATGACAGCGCCATTGATGCCATCGACGACACCTTGCACCGTATCTCTTACATAGAGATCATAAACCGCCGATTGGGTGGCATTATGGAACACATGGTCGAATTTGAACTTGAAAGTGTTTTGCTTGTTATTCAGCATGCCTCCGACCGGTTGGTCTTCGCTGCTCGTGTTAACCATGATCGTGTCATGCTCTTGATCAATGGTGATGTTGCCTTGAGCAAAGCTCTGAGTGGGACGAGTTCTTATACACACTTTCACACTGTTTCTTCTCATGATGTTTAACTTAACTTGTTGATGAAACAGCAGGTTTCACGATGAACACGGCTGAAACGGCTGATCTGTAACTTACTGTAACTACAATGCAACTCTTTTACTGTAAGTTAACTCTCGACATTAAAAATGCTCAGAAATCGTGCACATATCCATATGCAGCTAATATGAAGTTAAGGCTACAATCTTGCTCACTATGTTAGAGAAAGGTAATGCTGCCGGAGAGTGAGGATAAACTTCCAGGAAAGATTTACCCTCTTCACAAGCCCGCATCATATTTGGATCCATCGGTAGCCGTCCAAGATATGGGACATTGAACTTTGCAGCCATGGTTTCAGGGTTTATTGGACCTGCAGCAGATGTAGCACCTTCGGGTAGCTTGAAAAGCATTGATTGTATCGATAGGTCCAATAACTCAGGACAAGAAATTTTGATCTTTTCCAGTATAGATGCAGTTACATTTTCGCCAGTTTTGTCAACTAAATGGATGCCAGAATAAGGGTTCGACAGAAGAGACATGGGTATTCGAATGTCGGACATGTTCTCCACCACTCCGATCACATTTAACCCGGTTTTCTTACAAAAGTTGAGTTCTTTTCGTACATCAGCCATGGATATCTCCTGAGGCGTAGTGATTACCACTGCGCCATCAATTTTAGTCGTCTTCAAATATTGAACAATCGAAATGTGTTCGTCCGATGTTCCGGGTGGGGTGTCGATGATGAGGTAGTCCAGTTCGCTCCAGACTACATCTGTTAGGAACTGTTTGATGAGTCCATTCTTCCTCGGTCCTCTCCAAATTATAGCATCATCCTTCGAAGGTAGCATGAAGCCGATGGACATAACAGCTAGATTGTCTTCTACGTATACAGGTGACCAACCAGACGCACTTTGATGCACTTCGTGGTCTTCTAGTCCGAGCATACGAGGAATGGATGGTCCGCAAATATCAATGTCTAACAGACCCACTTGTTTACCTTGCTGTGCTAACGTGAAGGCAAGTTGGGCGGAGAAGGTGCTTTTACCCACACCTCCTTTACCAGAAAGCACCAGTATGATATGCTTCACCAAGGACATCCTGTTTTGCACGAAAGCGATGGACGGATCGACTTTTACTTCACCTGATGCACAGGCTTTCTGATTTGGGCAGCCCTCACAACTGTCGACTTTCCCCGCATACTCTGAAGTCGGCCCTACGCATTGCTCATTCGCATTTGGAAGAACAACATCCATTCTTGATTTCTTAAAAAAAAAATTTGTTCGGTTAGTTACACCAATACTGTAATGCATCATCATCTACATAAAAATTGAAGGGATAACATACCTCACAGTAACTTAATGAACTGCGATTGGTTGGGCTGATCGTTTAACTTTTGAGGCGCGTTCTAATGCAGTAGGAGTCGAATAAGAAAGTCAATTTTTGAGGCGCGAATAAGTAAAAGTTAATTCGTTGATTGAAGAAGCGCTTGTACTGTACGTACGTAATTGTATAATAATAATGATTGCAATCCGCAGATGCTTCAATCTCCCAATAAGGGGCAAGTTGTCTTTCAACATTCGGACACTTTCTATGATGGCAGATATAACGGGCAGCATGTACAGGTCTCCTGTTGCTTCAATATCGGACGACTTGGATCAATGCATCGTAGACATCATCAGTCATAATAACTTCGCTGGGCCGGCTCTAAAGAAAATAAGAAGCAAACATAGATGTGCTTTAGTAGATATTCTAATGATGTATGAGACCATTCGGTACTCAGATTCCTCCGCAGGGGATAAGCTATGGTCGGAATTCAATCGATTCGAATTGTTACTTGTTGACGGTAGGTGCGGTGTTATTTACGTTGCTTGCACGGCTTGACTACTGCATTCAAACCATGATGTTGTATACTTTATAACTTTAGATAAGCTGAGTAAGCGTGAAGCACTCTTTGTTGCCGGAGCATTGCAGTGGTTCCTTGGCAACTACAACAAGGCAGGAGCACTGCTGGAAACAGTCTTGATTGACAATCCTGGTGATGTCCTCGCCTTGGCTCTCAGTCAAAGTGCTTACATGACTGGAGGGAGTACTGCTGATGTCCTCGGATGCGCTATTCGTCACAACTCACCATCCCACGCTAAAGCTCATCTTTATGGCTACCTGCAAGGCATCCTAGCGGCAGGTTACGTAGAGACAGGACGATTGGCGATGGCTGAAGAGGTCGGACTGCAAGCCGTCAGTGTGACCCGCGGAAATAGTATCTGGGCGATCCACTCCCTGATCAATTGCTACCAGTTAAGTGGGAAATCGTCCGACATGCTGTCAAAGCTTAACGAATTCCAATCGCAACACGAAGACAATTCGGGTACCATTCTCCTGCTTTACAACAAAGGGTGTGCTCACATCATGAGAGGCAGCTATATCGCGGCCTTTAACTGTCTTGAGAATATCGCGAGTTACCTTTCGGACGAATCTTCCACAGAATTACCGGCAGCTGCCACAGCCGCTACATGGAGAAGCGTCGTGTTATTGCTGTGGAAATTGGAGTTAGCTATGGCCGATCTCAACATTTCTTCCATGTTTGACCCTATGTGGGTCTCTTTGGCGGGATCTGGCTACTGTACTTCTGTACCCTTCGGAAACATCGCTCTACATGACGCCTGTGTTGCTTTAGTTTTGACATTTGCAGCTAATGCCGATTTGAACAAAGTTACAAAGACCAACAGTGTAGTTGCTGCACAAAGTTACGAAGACCAACAGCTAGGAAGACCAACAGTAAAGAGTTGGTGGAGTCGCGTTATGGGAAACAAGGATGACGGTTCTAGAGGTGATAATTCCGGTGGTAGCGATTTCAACACCTACCTGGATCTGCAGTCGACTATTTTAAGTATTTACGGCTTTGATGACGAACAAGCTGCGTCTACGAAATTGAAAGTGGTCAGGGATAAGCTGCGTATGCATACCACCATGAATGAAAATGCTCTTCGTGGCGCACTTGATCAAATACCTCAAGACAGAGTAAATATGACCAATGAATTGTTTGCTGCGAGTCATCTGGTTGGGAACCGCAGATCTGATGATTTCTGTCCCAAGCTTATGTCGATCCAACCGTTAGTGCCTCAGCTCAACAATCGCAAATATTTTTGTGGAACAAGTCCCAATAGTTATTTGACCGATGTTGAATGGAGCATCATTCATAGCAGTGGGCCTCTGTTGAAGGCCCTCTCCCTCTACCACTCGGGGGACTACGAGGCTTCTAGTGCATTGCTTGCCAACATCGCCAGTCACTCCCATCTTTTCGGGGGGACAGCGGTAGAGAGAGAGACTCTGCGGAGCATGCTCATCGAAACGTGAGTTGGAAGCACATTCTGTGCTCGACGCCTGTGTTTTTTGCTTTATTGTCTTACGTTTGTTTTGTAGACTTCTGCGCGATGAGCAAGTCAGCTTGGTGAAGATGCTATTGACTGAAAGGTGATTTAATTAAATCTGATGCTGTTCAACGAGGAATAATCATTGCGTTTCACAGGTCTGTGCTCGTACCCACTGATGCGCAGTGCTGGAGTCAGCTCTCAAGAGTGCATCGGCTGCTGGGTCAACACAACCGGGCTGAGCAGGCCCACTACACCTCTTGGCAGCTCGGTATCGGTCAAGGAGGGTTCGGGGGATTCAAGTGACGCGACATTATTTAATACTTCATTAATAAAACGATAAAGCTGATTCTATCATACAGTTCACACAAAAAACAAGTGGAGATGATAAACATCACGATTGCAGGACCGTTAGTTCCATCATCGCACTGCACTGAACATTACGTCATTTCGACACGGTGCAGTCTGGAGGAGAATTTGAATCATAATCAGAGAGCAACAGTTCTGAAGGTAAGTTCATCAAATGCTACTAGGTCTTGCTGCGATTCCAGGGGAAGTTCTGAGTGAACGGAAGTGGCTCCATGGCGGGTGAGTGGTCAATAGGCGCCAATCGGAGGGACTTCCTACCGACCCGCGATGTCCTCCGAGATGCCGCCATCTCGTGCGTGTTCTGGGCTTGAGACGAAGCGCAACTGCTCTGCAGCTTGTCTATGTGAATCTCAGCGTCGTGCAGTCTCATCCTTAGCATCACATTAATACCCTCGAGTTCAAATAATTCGGACTCTCGTTTTCGCAGTTGGTCACTGAGAGCATTATTCCTATGCTGCATAGCTGTCAATGCATCTGCATATGACTTGTGTTCAATCTTAATGTCATGCACCGATCTTGAAGCCTCTACCAGTTGGTGGCGCAAGTCGGAGTTATCTTGGAGAATAGTGTCGTAGTCTTTCTTCAAAAACTCTAGCTTATAAATATCTTCCATTCGCTGCTTCCGCTCGAGCTCCAAGGCGTCCTTCAAGTCGGCGACCTGCATGGACCGTGCCTCATGCTCCAGTCGTAGTGCGTCGATCTGCTGCTCGTAGCCGAGTTCCATTTCTTTCACTTCCAGAATAACTTGCTCCGATTCTTCCTTCTCCAAGTCCAAGCATTCTTGGAGGGTTTCGACTTTATCCACCTCTAGCCGATACCGTCGGAACAATGCCTGGCAAGCATCTCTCTCGCAGCTACAACTGTCGATAACGATAACTGTAGGCTCGTCGGCTACTGTTGGTCGAACCAGCCAATACTTTTTGTCCTGTCCAACATCTGTCATACGGGACTTCATTAACGTTGACAAGTATTTTCACCCAAATTTTTGACCAAAACAAAAAAATGACCACCAACAAATTCCACAGTGAAACGCCGAGTTATCATCATGCTTTGATCATCATCATAAATATCATTATCATCATAATCATTGCCATCATAATCATCATAAAATCTGCAAGTTTAAATGAAGCAGCTTTAATTTTCAAGACAGCACCAATGTATGCAAAATAGATCTAATCTAATAAAGTTACAATGCTCATGTTATAACTCAATGAATTGAGCTATGTTCAACCTACATAAGCGTGTTTTCAACATGAGCATCGTATTAGATTAGCGCTATTATGTATAAGAATAATAACTTTCTGACCTGCATCATTCATGGGATCTTTAATCAATGTATAACTCAATGAAAGTTGTAACTTCAATTGTTTTTGACTTCAAGTTTTTCACTGAAATCTTTGGAATCTGGGGTGAAAAAATGATTCCCCGTTTTATAATTCGCCACTTGTTTTTGCAAAAAAAAAAGGGTTGCGATATGACCCGGTTTCAAGTATGGTCTTAACAGCATCAGAGGCTATGAAGTCGGCGAGCTATTGAAAGGCTGTGCGAATCATCTAATCAAATTATTACCAAGATCAGATGATAGCGCACTTTGTAAAGAATCAAGTCAACAGCATTTACCATTAACTCACAAGAGATTGAAACAATTCGTCCATATGACTTCGATCTATCATTGAGTGTATTAATCAATACGCATCCATACTTCCAAGTGGGTACTGCAGAAACTGTGTTCACTGAAGTACAGCAAAGCGCAAATACTCAATATTAAGTAGACTGATGGAATTGCAGCACTAATTCACGAGCATCCTGCTACATCATTTACTAGGACTTTTACCCGGACTTTTGCTTTTGCCAGGACTTTTCTGCTCTTGATTGGGGACAGTACTGGAAGCTGGCTTGACGACAATTCCTGCCTCGCGGTCGAGTACAACATCCAAGTCCTTATACTTGATCTTATTGATTAGCAGGCTGTGCAGGGCGATGATGGAGCGCACCAAAGAGGAAATATAGATCACCATGTGCATGTCGTTAGTCTTTACGAACATCGACTTCATCAGCTCCTCCACATTCAAATTAGGCAATAGATTGAAGATATTCTGCAAGTTGTAGACGATCTGATTATTTATTGGAACCTTATCGCTAATGACTTTCTCGAGATAAGTCCTTATTTCTGACAGTCTCCCCAACAAGCCCTTTAACCCAATGATTTTCTGCTTGACCTGTAGTGCTAGAGTACCAGTAGATGGATCATTGATGTCTCTGAGTAAATGCTCTACTCCAACCTATAAATAAGATTTGCATCAGCTGTAATGTGAATGCACTCAAATGACTACTTACTTCCTCCGCTTCCTCTGCCTGTATAGCGCAAGGGATGTGCTTGAACACACGATGGATCTCTTTGCCGTCAGTTTCAACTTCATCAACAGCAATATAAGCCGTTGTGGGGATCCCCACAGCACTTGGTCTCACGTCGATGATGGTGAATATCGGCTCGAAAGAACAGAATCTTTTGAACAGGGTGCTTATCTGTTATTGTGACATAAACAAATGTCATCGATTAAATTCACCCTCCAATCGATGGGGTATACCTTCAAATCGTTTGCTTTGATCTTAGGGCCTGTACTATAAAATCCCATCATCTCCTCACGTGCTAAAGAGGATTGATGAAAAAAATGATGAACAACACATCATAGTAAATACTTGATTACACTTACTGTTTACTTTCTTGA
>Ga0164294_10005299_pt1 | contig 11104 bp, 9 predicted proteins | sample GEODES005metaG_FD_111479 | JGI IMG/M metagenome (GOLD analysis project Ga0164294, IMG submission 111479) | Oligotrophic lake water microbial communities from Sparkling Lake, Wisconsin, USA - GEODES005 metaG | ecosystem: Environmental > Aquatic > Freshwater > Lake | place: USA: Sparkling Lake...
ATTCAAAGTAAAGAACATTTTTCTACCAGCCCGGCGCATAAATTTGCTCATTTCATCGGAAATGGGAATATATTTACTAGGTGCTCCAGAAGTTCCTGAACTTAAGGCAAAATATTTTATTTTTCCAGGCCAGGTAACATTATCCACATTATGAAGAGATAGGTGCCACCATTTTTCATAGATTGTATTGTAATCAAAAACGGGAATATCCTGTCTAAAAGCATTCATCAATTCGTCTGATTTCAACATCTCTTTGAAATCATAGTATTTTCCAAAGGTGGTATGCTGGGCTTTTCGTAACAACCCTTTTAAAACAATTTCTTGTTTTCTCTTTGGTGAAGTATGGTTATTATAGTCAACAAACTTTTCCCCTATTAAAATACCTCTTTGTATCAAATTACCTAATAGGTTCATTATTTAAGTATTTTTATTTCCGTCGACTGATATCAGGGCAACGAAGATTTCCAAAAAAGTAAAGAAAACCTACCTCTAAAAAGGCAAAAGCATCTTTATTATCAGCATTACCCCGCATAAATCCTGTTTTATTAATTCCAGGATCAGCAGCGCTGCTTAATGATCTGTCAGACATGGCCACGGCGAGAGATCCAACATTTCCTCTTTCCAGGAATAAATTTCTTCTATCGGGATAAACGGTGCTTACGTCATCTAAATAATCTGTGAAAGCTGTTCTTCCACTTAGCTCAATCTGCATACTCCAACGCTCCGATAAATCATATTTCAAACCAACGCCAAATAAAAAAGCAGCTGAAAGAGTATAATATTCCTTTCCTTTAAATTGTCCTTCTGTACCTAAAGGTCTGAGATCTACCCATCTATTAAGATAGTAGGTTTGAGGGTTGAACTGAAAAACACTGGCGCCCAATAAAAAATAGGGGGAAAAATACTCGTCCTTGCTACCATGGGTAAAAGGTAAAAAATTAAATTCCATTTGGGAAGAAACCTCTGTTATCGGAGAGCGAAAAGAAAGATTTCTCTCTATTTCAAAAGGATTATTTGAAATGGCATCAGAAGCCGAAACGACGGCATAATTAGCGGCAAATTTTAAGGCTACCCGATTATTGAAATTATACCTTGCCATTAAACCGAAAGCCTCTCCAGGTTTTTCAAGATTATATTTTGTATTTAAATCTCCGAAGTAATGCGCCGCACCAACCCAAAGACCTGCTTCCCAACCCACTTGGGACCAGGCATTTACATTAGAAAATAAAATAATACAACAAGCAAAAATAAACCTTTTCTTTAAAACAAGCATAGTATGTAAGTGCATGCTTTTTGTGCATTCATTATTCAAAAACGAATAGAACTCAACTATGGTATATAAAAAAAACTTAATTTTTCTTTACATCATCATTAAAATCATCGAACAAACCATCATCTTCCAAATCATCAAAATCTACATCCTCATCGTCATCATCGTCGTCGTCATCATCATCCAGCCAATCTTCTTCGACTATATCCTCTAAGATTTCGTTAACCTCTTCAAGATCAAAAAAGGTAGGATCAAAATCACCCATGGTTTCACTCATTTCCCTTTCCTCTTCATTTTTTGGATTCAGCAAGGCCTCCTTTAACTCCATATAAGCAGCTGGTCCGCCACAATCTTCAAAAGGACAGGCATTTTCCCCAGCAAACGCCACAGGCAATAGTTCCTCCTCAAGGGTTACTATTTTCAATAATGTAAGCGTATGCATCCAACCATCTCCCAAATCATATTCATATTCAAAAGAATCATTTTCCTTTAAGGAAAGTTCATGCAACAACGTATCATCTGCATCCAACATTTTGGTACTGACCACGTCATCCTCATCAATTAATCCATACCAGATACCATCTTTTTTAAATTGAAAAAGATGGTCATTTTCCCAACCCATAACCACTTGAATTACTTGATGCAGATCAAATAAACTATGCAATTCACTCACTTGGAAAGTTCTCCAGACTTCGGGAGTCACGTCATTCAAAGAAATTCGAAATTGATAATATTTTTCCATAACAATAATTTATTTACATCAGTAATTTACTTCTTCCCAGGGTTCTATCCAAAAAGAATTTACACCTTCGCCCGAAATTAATCTAAAAACTTCAAGATTTAAAAGTTCCAACAAAGCAAGGAAGGTAACAATAGCCTGATATCTGTCAACACAATGCTGAAAAACATCGGTGAAAGCAGCTTTTCCCTTATCCTTTACTACAGAAACAAGAATATTCTGTTGATCTTCAATAGTATAATTAATTCGAACAATTTCATGAACGGCGGCAGGTTTTTTGACTTCTAACCGACGCATTACCGATTCAAACGTCCTCAGCAGTTTGAACAAGGAGATCGTTTCTAAGGAAGCATCTGCCAGCGCTTGATTAGCGAGCGATTTTATTTCAGATTCGAGATTCCCCCTCTCAAATTTCTTTTCTCTGTCCTCTTCCCAATCGCGAAAAGTATCTAAAACTTCTTTAAATTTTTTGTATTCCAACAGCCTGCTAACTAATTCTTCTCTTGGGTCTATTTCATTTCCTGCCTCATCAACGGGTTTTCTTGGGAGCAACAATCTGGCTTTAATGCGGCAAAGGGTAGCGGCAACAACGACAAATTCACTGGCTAAATCAATATTCAGCCTTTCCATTTGATGTATGTAGGTTAAAAAATCCTCTGTAACTTTCGATATCGGAATGTCATTAATATCCAATTCATCTCTTTCAATAAAGAAAAGCAGCAGATCGAAAGGCCCTTCAAATTGGGGGAGATGAATCGTATAAGTTTCTGCCGTAGCGTACATACTGAAGGATTTACCCAAATAGGTTTAAAAAACTCAAATATAGTTAGATTTACAGATTAAAATTAGTATTAGTTTGTTATGTCTAAAGGAATCATATATTTAATGCCATCTCCCCTGGGAGAAGGGGGGGAACATGCCATTGCTCCGTATCTTTTACAAAGAATAGAAAATTGCTCTTACATCATTTCTGAGAGAGGAAAAACCACCCGTGCACAATTAAAAATTTTACTTCCCAACTTAGCATTGGAGAAGATAACTTTTTTGGAACTTCCCAAACACCAACCCGCTCAATCGATAGAAGTTTTACTGGAACCAGCCCTAAAGGGAAATGATATTTGTTTATTTTCTGAAGCTGGCTGTCCGGGCATTGCCGATCCTGGGGCAGAAGTGGTAAAACTTGCCCATCATTTGCAAATTAGGGTGGTTCCTATGGTTGGACCTTCTTCCATATTATTAGCTTTAATGGCCTCGGGGTTGAATGGACAAAGATTTACCTTTATGGGATATTTGCCCGTGAAAAAGCCTGAATTAGTCGCTCAACTCAAGGTTATGGTAAATGAGATGTCAAAAAATGCAACTACCTTTCTATTTATCGAAACGCCTTACAGGAATGAGGCCTGTTTAGATGTTTTACTCCAAAACTTACCCGATAATACCCGATTATGTATTGCTGCAGACCTAACCTTGCCCGATGAATTCATTTCGACAAAAACTATTCAGCAATGGAAAAAAACCGGATTTCCAAATATCCACAAAAAACCCGCCTTATTTCTGATAGGGCAATAACGCCGGAGTAACTTATCTAATTTTTACTTATTTTTACCAAACAAACCTTTTATAAATAGCCAATGGATATATTATCAGCCCTTCCAAATTTACAAAAAAAAGGATTCCTCGATCTGGCCATAGATCCTACCATCGATTTATTTGAGGAAATAAACAAGCTGAAAAAGGAAAAGAACGCAGTCATTTTAGCTCACTATTATCAAGAACCTGACATTCAGGATATTGCTGACTATATCGGAGATAGTCTTGGATTGTCTCAGGAGGCCGCAAGAACAAAGGCTGATTTAATTGTCTTTGCCGGCGTCCATTTTATGGCGGAAACAGCTAAAATTCTCTGCCCGGATAAGAAAGTGGTTCTTCCTGATTTAAAAGCGGGTTGCTCTCTTGCCGATTCAGCACCAGCGCCATTGTTCAAGAAATTTATGGAAAAATATCCCGGTCATACCGTAGTGAGTTATATCAATTGTACGGCTGAATTGAAGACATTGACTGATATTTGCTGTACTTCAAGTAATGCGGTACAGGTCATAGAATCTATTCCAAAGGATCAACCTATAGTTTTCGCCCCCGATAAAAATTTAGGCGCTTACTTAAATAAAAAAACGGGAAGGAACATGGTATTGTGGAATGGAGCCTGCATGGTCCATGAAATTTTTTCCGCTGAAAAAATAGATAAGTTAATGGCTCAATATCCTGAAGCCGAGCTTATTGCACACCCAGAATGCGAGGAAGTTATTTTACGTAAAGCGCATTATATAGCCTCTACCACTGGCTTATTGAACTACACAATAAAAAGTAAAAAAACATCTTTTATTGTGGCTACTGAGTCGGGAATTATTCATCAAATGGAAAAATATTCTCCCGATAAAATATTTATTCCCGCTCCTCCTGAAAATTCCTGTGCCTGTAACGAGTGCCCTCACATGAGGTTAAATACGTTGGAAAAAGTATATCTTGCCCTTAAATATGAACTACCTGAGATTACGCTCTCTGATTATGTCCTCGAGAAAGGAAGATCATGTATTGATAGAATGTTAACTATTTCGGCCAATGCCGGACTATAAATAAGATGTATGAAAAAAGTTTATCCTCTATTTATTTTGTTTTTGGTTGCTCAATGGTCAATAGGGCAAAGTAGCTTACCATCGTCGATAGCCAATGAAAAAAAGGCTGTTATTCAATCTCTGGAAGCCAAAAAGCAACAGTATGTAGATGTGGCAACCAATATCTGGAATCTGGCTGAGTTAGGTTATAAAGAGGGAAAAAGTGCTAATCTCTTACAATCTATGCTCAAAGAGGAAGGTTTTACTATTGAAACCGGCGTAGCAGGTATTCCCACTGCATTTACAGCTACTTTCGGCAGCGGAACTCCAGTGATTGGTGTGCTTGGAGAATATGACGCCTTACCTGGATTTTCACAAGACGCCGTCCCCTTTAAAAAAGATTTGCCAGGTAATACCAACGGCCATGCCTGCGGTCATCATTTGTTTGGATCTGCCTCTGCAGCTGCGGCTATTGCCGTTAAAAACTGGTTGAAAACAACGGGCCGGAAAGGTACCATCCGCTTTTATGGAACACCCGCTGAAGAAGGAGGCGCTGGTAAGGTTTACATGGTTCGTGCAGGCTTATTTCAAGATGTTGATGCCGTCATTCATTGGCACCCGGGAGACGATAACAATGCTAATCCTATTTCTTCCCTGTCAAATAAGTCGGCTAAATTTCGTTTCCGTGGCATTGCCTCTCATGCCGCCGCTTCTCCTGAACGTGGTAGATCAGCCCTCGATGCCGTGGAGGCCCTAAATTATATGGTCAATATGATGAGGGAACATATTCCAGAAAAATCAAGAGTTCACTACGTGATTACAAAAGGCGGAGAGGCACCAAATGTTGTACCCGCATTTGCCGAAGTATATTATTATATACGTCATCCGGAAATGGATATCGTTAAAGATATTTTCAATAGGGTAACCAAAGCAGCCGAAGGTGCCGCATTAGGCACGGGTACTACCTTGGATTATGAGGTGATACATGGTGTTTATAATTTGCTGCCTAACCAAATCCTTTCAACTAATTTATTTGAAAATTTAAAAACGGTAGGAGGTGTTACCTATGACAAAACAGAAGAGGATTTTGCCCTTAAAATTTTTCCTTCCCTAAATAGAAAAGACATAAATATTTCCGATGCAGCTTTGGTAAAACCTTACGCAGACCAGAGTGATGAGGCATTTGGTTCTACCGACGTTGGAGATATTAGCTGGCTTGTTCCTACTGCTGGTATTTCAAGTGCCACCTGGGTTCCTGGTACCGCTGCACACAGCTGGCAAGCTGTTGCCGCAGGGGGTATGTCCATAGGACACAAAGGAATGATGGTAGCTGCTAAAACCATGGCACTCACTATAATGGATTGCTTGGTGAACCCGGAAATGTTGAAAAATGCTAAACTGGAGTTATTAAAGAGAAGAGGCGACTCATTTAAATATGAAGCCCTCCTTGGTGATAGAAATCCTCCGTTAGATTATAGAAATTAATACATAATCATTCTCAGTATGAAACCTACTTTATTAGTCTTGGCCGCCGGCATGGGGTCTCGTTACGGTGGACTTAAACAAATAGATCCTGTTGGTTTAAATGATGAAACCATTCTCGAATTTTCAGTTTATGATGCAATTAAAGCTGGATTTGGTAAAGTAGTTTTTATCATTCGCCGATCTATTGAGCAACCTTTTAAAGAAAAAATAGGCATTACTTTTGAAAATATTATCCCCGTTGAATATGTTTTTCAAGAGTCATCCTCGCCAATTGTTGGACTTCCCCCTATACCCGAAAGAGAAAAACCGTGGGGTACAGGTCATGCCGTACTGGTCGCAGCAGACGTAATTAAAGAACCATTTGCTGTTATTAACGCCGATGATTTCTATGGATTTGATAGTTTTGCTATTATGGCAAAATTTCTAACTACGGAATGTTCTCCGAAAAAACATGCTATGATTGGATATTATTTGAATAATACCCTTTCCGATTTTGGTGCTGTTTCCAGAGGAGTATGCACCAGTAATGCGACTGGTTATTTAACCAGTATTGCCGAAACTCACCAAATTATTAAAAACGATCAGGAGATTACAGGTGATTTAAATGGTAATAAGGTTACGTTGAATGAAAAAACCCTTGTTTCTATGAATTTCTGGGGTTTTCATCCTTCCATTTTTGAATATCTAAGATTGGGTTTTATTCAATTTGTTGAAGAGAACAAAGACCACCCAAAAGCAGAATACTACATACCATTGGTTGCAGACCAGCTTATTGCATCAGATGAGGCAAAAATTGTAGTTATACCATCTGCAGCTCAATGGTTTGGAGTTACCTATCAGGAAGACAAGCCTTTTGTCAAGGAAGCATTAAAAATGATAACCGAACAGGGCGCTTATCCAACCCTGGGTTTATGGGCAAAATAATGAGGGAGCTTTAAAATTTAGAGCCCACTGTAAAAATCAAGGATTGCTTCATTATCGCCTTGTCCACCTCCTGAATAGGTGCATTTTGTGTTAGATAAGGAAAAAATACTTCATTGAACTGGTTATATCTAAAGCAGACATCAAAGAAGTATTTTTCTCCCCTTCTTCCACCGCCTACACTTAGTATGGTTTTCGAGGTTTCGTCATCTTTAAAAGGAGAGGTATAAAACTGTAGTCCTGCCCTTAAACGATAGACATTACTAATGACCGCTTCTCCACCCATTCTAATAGCCACCGCCTGACCCAGTCTTCCGGCAATTTCTATATTAGATTCATTTTCAGCTTCTTCAAAACCATTGTAATTAAATCTATTAGAAGCATAATTAACATATTCCACTTCCCCGCCAATAAAACCCTTTTTACCTAAAACGAGACCGACGTTTCCAAAGTACCTCCATGGCGTTTTAAACCTGTATTCAAAACTTCCTTCGGCAACAGCTTCACTTCCTAAAAATGCACCTGTTTCATTTGCATTTTCAAAATAATTATAGGTCAGTTCATTTTGATAAATATCAGAAACATTAAAGAAAGTAGGTGTGTGAACAGCCATTCCGATACGAATATTAGGTTGTGGCTTCACAATAACACCCAATTTCGCATTAGCTCCTCCGCCGGTGGTGCTCAATTCTTCTCTGTAAGTCAAATCTTTAAAATAGGGAACGCCGCCAGGTGCTTTTACCTGATCCACCTCTGCATAATTCCTGACATTATAATAGGAAATGAAAGGAACGCCCACGGTAAGCCCTATAGATACCTTTTCATTATAATTTCCAGCAAGAGAAAAAGCCAGTTCACTTAACGAACCTGTATTTTGAACTTCCTGTTCCCTTTGTAAAAGAGCTTTGGGAGATAATTGGTAATCAATATCATATTTACCATCTCCATTCAGATCATATAGCGCGCCAGCTTCAGAGGCAATGCCCGTTTCAAAATCGTCCAACCCAATATCAGAATTGGCAATTTCCTGGAATCTTTGTAAAAGAGTGCCTTGGGAAGTTCCGCTAAACCGGGTAGTGTTACTAAAATGATTTAAGTTATTTAAGGTAATGGCAAAATTCATTTGCTTCCACTTTTCAGAAATAGGCTGGGAAGTAAAAACCATTCCTAAGTTCTGGACATTAATACCTAGTTTACTTTCAGACAATGCAGAACCATTTCTATCTGAAATGAGTCTGGACGTTGTTCTGGTTGAGATAAAGGAGGGGGAAAAAGAAAATTCCGATTTACGGTACAATGCTATGCCTGCAGGATTACTGTTCACCGCACCAAGATCAGGACCAATGGCACCCATTGAGCCCCCCGTCGCAGTATATCGGGCTGTTCCTCCAGGTTCCTGATAACTAAATCTAATAACATCTGCAATAGTTTGTCCAACTGAAAAGAAGGGCAAAAGGGAAATTATTAAAATAACAGACCATTTAATTGAGTGGGTATTCATAGCTATTTTATTTAGAAAAGGAATAAAAAAAACGGGTGGAATACAACAACGTAATATTCCACCCGTTCAATTATGTTAAAATAACAATATTTGTTATTTAATGGTTAATTAATAACTCTTCCTCCAGTGGACGTAGATCTGCCGCCACTTGATGGCGCACCACTACTTGAAGGTGACGAAGAAGACCCTGAACTTGATGGGGAACTTCTTGGTGTTGACCAACTTGGAGAAGATGAAGGCGATTCAAAACCTCTTGAAGGTGATGTAATTCTAGTAGAGCTATTTATTCTTTCCGTATTGTTTCTAATATCAGAAGAAGTTCTCGGCTGAACAGTAGTACTTGGACGTTGACGGCTATATTCCATATCAGGATTACTCGCTCTTGGGGAATACCCTGTAGAAGGTATTCTACTACTCTCACTGCTTGGATATCTACCAGCGCCTTGTACAGAAGGAGCATATCTTGGTACATCTGTTCCCGTAGTTCCTTGCGAGGTAGAAGGTATTCTGGAACCTCTTTCTGTAGCTACATTTCTTCCAGCAGCAGGGCTTGTTCTAGGTGAACTCTCAATAGTTCCAATCTCAGGATTACGCGCACCAGGAACCGGACCTACAGATCCTCCCCCTCTTCTTGGGCCATAATATCCATTAGAAGGATCTACTGTTGATACTGGATTATTATTGTTCTGGCCAAAATTATTGTAACCATAGCCATTACCCCAGGTAGGTATGAAATTATAAAAATTATACGACGGCATAAACATCATTGGGGAACCGACCCAACCAAAACTATTCATAGACATTCCCATTCCACCAAATCTTGAAAACGGAGAATTCCATCCCATACTAAACGGATCATTCATACCGAAGCTATTCCATCTGTTGAAATTTCCGAAACTATTAAAATTATTCCAGCGATTGAATCTGCTAAACATTCTCTGAGAATAGAAATCATCGTAAATCAACATGGTCGTAGCAGACCTCATAAACGGGTCGTAATAAGCCATATCGATATAATATGGATCAAAAAAACTGAAACCTTGAAGAGGTCTGTGAAAACGACGAATTCTTGAGGTGTAATAAAAATCATAATCATCGTAATAGCTATCGGCTCCGTCAGAGAAACTCGTTTCATTTTCTGAATAGGATTCTGGTCTGTAAGAACCTAATCTGTTAGAGGAAGATGGATTATTTTTTAATTTAACCACTTCGTCAGGATTGTAATATACATCATCCATTTGTGCACCCACGGGACTGACAGCCAGCAGAGTGAACAGGGTAAAAATCAGGGCGTATTTCATGACAATTATTTTAAACGTGGAATTAATGAAATCATCTTTTAAATAGAACATCTAATTTATTACTTTTGTCGCAATAAAGTTGTTAATGTTTGGTAAATTATGACATTTATTTTGACAATTCGACATTTTACTTTTTTTTTCACCTAATCCTGCATTGTATGGCAAAAGAAATAACGCCCAGATCGACAGATTACGCCCAGTGGTACCAAGATATTGTTAAAAAAGCAAATTTAGCTGAAAATTCTGCCGTTAGAGGGTGCATGGTTATTAAACCTTATGGCTTTGCGATCTGGGAAAAAATTCATGATCAATTAGATCGCATGTTCAAGGAAACAGGGCATGTAAATGCTTATTTTCCTCTATTTATCCCTAAAAGTTTTTTGAGTAAAGAAGCGCAGCATGTTGATGGTTTTGCCAAAGAATGTGCCGTGGTCACGCATCATCGCTTAATGAACGCGCCCGACGGCAGTGGCGTTATTGTTGATCCTACCTCAAAATTAGAGGAAGAACTGATTATTCGCCCTACTTCTGAAACTATTATTTGGAATACCTACAGAGATTGGATAAAGTCCTATCGCGACCTTCCCCTACTTATTAATCAGTGGGCCAACGTGGTTCGTTGGGAGATGAGAACCCGCTTATTCTTAAGAACTACAGAATTTCTATGGCAGGAAGGACATACGGCACATGCGACTAAAGGCGAGGCCGTTGAAGAAACCTTACGAATGCTGGATGTATATGCAGAATTTGCTGAAAATTATATGGCAATGCCTGTTATCAAAGGGGTTAAAACAGCCAATGAACGCTTTGCCGGAGCGGTGGACACCTTTTGTATTGAAGCCTTAATGCAGGACGGAAAAGCGCTGCAAGCGGGTACTTCCCATTTCTTAGGCCAGAACTTTGCCAAAGCGTTCGATGTTAAATTTTTAACAGAAGACAATAATCAGGAATTTGTATGGGCTACCTCCTGGGGTGTTTCTACGCGTTTAATTGGTGGACTTATTATGACCCACTCTGACGACGAAGGATTGGTCTTGCCACCAAATCTGGCGCCAATTCAAGTGGTTATCATTCCGATTCCAAAACCTTCTCCCGAAATTGACGAGGTAGTTCATAAAATCATGAAAAACCTAAAAGCTAAGGGTATTACCGTTCAATATGATCAGGACATGAAAAACCGGCCTGGTTTTAAATTTGCGGAACATGAAATGAAAGGTATTCCTGTTCGTCTGGCCATCGGTCAACGCGATCTGGAGAAAAATGAAATCGAAGTTG